>Ga0304728_1002927_pt1 | contig 10540 bp, 8 predicted proteins | sample C_130625_MF_Meta_FD_190476 | JGI IMG/M metagenome (GOLD analysis project Ga0304728, IMG submission 190476) | Freshwater microbial communities from Lake Croche, Canada to study carbon cycling - C_130625_MF_MetaG (v2) (version 2) | ecosystem: Environmental > Aquatic > Freshwater > Lake | place... | reverse complement strand
CAAGAAGTGGGGCGCTCCCACCATCACCAATGACGGTGTGTCGATCGCCAAGGAAATCGAACTTGAAGACCCCTTCGAGCGCATCGGCGCCGAACTGGTCAAAGAGGTCGCCAAGAGAACCGACAGCGTTGCTGGCGATGGCACCACCACCGCCACCGTCCTCGCATGGTCGATGGTCGGCGCTGGTCTGCGCAACGTTGCTGCAGGCGCCAACCCAATGTCGCTGAAGAAGGGCATCGAAGCCGCCGTTGCCGCTGCGGTCGAGGGCATTCACGCCGTTGCCGTCGAGGTTGACGACAAGAGCCAGATCGCTCAGGTCGCGGGCATCTCCGCTGCCGATCCGGAAATCGGTTCGATGATCGCCGAAGCCATCGACAAGGTTGGCAAGGACGGCGTCATCACCGTCGAAGAGTCCAACACCTTCGGTATGGAAATGGATCTTGTCGAAGGCATGCGCTTCGACAAGGGCTACATCTCCCCGTACTTCGTGACCGACACCGATCGCATGGAAGCCGTGCTCGAGAACCCGTACATCATCTTCGTGGGTTCGAAGATCACCGCAGTTCGCGACCTCGTTCCGGTTCTCGAAAAGGTCATGCAGACCTCTCGCCCGCTCGTGATCATTGCTGAAGACATCGAAGGTGAAGCACTCGCCACTCTCGTCGTCAACAAGATCCGTGGCACGTTCAACTCCGTTGCTGTCAAGGCTCCTGGCTTTGGCGATCGTCGCAAGGCGATGATGCAGGACATCGCAATCCTCACCGGTGGTCAGGTCATTACTGAAGACATTGGCCTGAAGGTCGAAAACGCAACGCTTGATCTTCTCGGTCAGGCTCGCAAGATCGTCATCTCGAAGGACGAAACCACCGTCATCGAAGGCGCTGGCGACGATGCCGACATCAACGCACGCATCGCACAGATCAAGGCCGAAATCGATCGCACCGATTCCGATTACGACCGTGAGAAGTTGCAGGAACGTTTGGCCAAGCTTTCGGGCGGCGTTGCCGTTCTCAAGGTTGGCGCTGCCACCGAGGTTGAGCTCAAGGAAAAGAAGCACCGCATCGAAGACGCGGTCAGCACCACCAAGGCCGCCATCGAAGAAGGCGTCGTTGCGGGTGGTGGCGTCACGCTGCTTCGCATTCAGTCCAAGGTGCTTGAACTCGCCAAGACGCTTGATGCCGACGAAGCAACCGGTGCACGCATCGTTGCTCACGCACTCGAAGAACCCATCAAGCAGATCGCAACCAACGCTGGCCTTGAAGGTGGCGTTGTCGTGGCCAAGGTTCTTTCGCTCAAGGGCGCTTCCGAAGGTCTCAACGCCGCAACCGGCGAGTACGAGGACCTTGTGAAGGCCGGCATCATCGATGCAGCCAAGGTGACTCGCTCGGCGCTGCAGAACGCGGCCTCGATCGCCGCACTGTTCCTTACGACCGAAGCAGTCATCGCCGACAGGCCCGAGGGCGCTGGCGGCGGCATGCCGGATATGGGCGATTTCTGATCGTCTGAAGGTTCACAGGTTGAAAACGGGCGCCCTTCGGGGCGCCCGTTTCGCGTGCGGGTACCGTGTCACCTATGGCTCGCCGGCGATCAGACAGTGTTCTTGCTCGTCGTTTGAGTGATGGCGGGCGCACTGATGAGGGTCGACGTCCCGAAGAACTGATTGTTGAAGAGCCGCTCGAGATTCGTCTCGATGGAACCGTCGTTGCCACAACGATGCGCACGCCAGGCCACGACTTCGAGTTGGCCGCTGGTTTGTGTTTCACCGATGGACTTCTGGGCGGCGCGTCCATCGAAACCTGCCGCTACTGCGGCACCGGAAGCGCGGTGGAAACTGAATTCAACGTTGTGAGTATCGACACCGGTGGCAGAGCCCCGTCGCCAACTCCTCGACTTTCAACAACGTCGTCGTCTTGCGGCATTTGCGGATCCACGCAGATCGATGAACTCACCGAGCGGCTCTCTCCGCTTTCCGCCTATGAACCGTGGCCGATCGACGTGATGCTCGATGTCGTTGACCGCGCGCGCGGAGAGCAGGAACTTTTTGCTCGAACCGGTGGCGTGCATGCTGCAGCAGCGTTTGATCGTGACGGCCACATCTTGTTGGTGCGAGAAGACATTGGCCGTCATAACGCGGTCGACAAAGTCGTTGGCACGTTGTTATTGGAGGCGAAACTTCCCGCTACTGATTTCGCGCTTTTCGTGAGCGGTCGGGCATCATTCGAAATTGTGCAAAAAGCGTGGGCCGCGGGTTTCGAAGCGATGATCGCGGTGTCGGCACCGTCAGCACTTGCGGTTGAAACGGCGCGCGCTGCTGGCATGACGTTGGCAGGGTTCGTGCGCGATGGTGGTTGCAATGTGTACTGCGGACCAGGAGTGACTGACTGATGCGCCGCATTAATCCGAAGTTTTGGGTGAGCCCACGCCCCAACGGCATTGGGCTCGACAAGCCGTTTCACCACATTGATATGGCGAAACTGGCGTGGGCAAACAAGCGTCATGGCCGTTACGCCTGGAAGGTGCTCACGCAGGGTGTCTGTGATGGCTGTGCGCTGGGCGTCGCTGGGCTGCACGACTGGACGATGGATGACATTCATCTGTGTCTGACGCGGTTGCGACTTCTCGAAATGAATTGTGCCGACCCCATCAAAGATTCGGCATTCAACGATGTTGCAACATTGCGATTGAAGTCGGGCAAGGAACTCCGTGATCTTGGACGTCTTGCGCACCCCATGCGGCGTCGACGCGGCGAGCGCGGATTCACGCGCATCTCATGGGAAGAAGCGCTTGGCGAAATCACCGACCGACTGCGCACCACCGATCCGGATCGCGTTGGAATGTTCCTGACGAGTCGGGGAATCACGAACGAGACCTACTACGCAGCGGGTAAAGCGGCGCGTTCCATGGGTATTGCGAATGTCGATTCCGCGGCGCGCATTTGCCATGCGCCATCGACGACTGCGCTCAAAGCAACGGTTGGTGTTGCAGCTACAACGTGTTCGCTTTCCGATGTCATGAAGACCGATTTGCTCGTCATTTGGGGAGCGAATCCGGCAAACAACCAGCCGGTGTTTATGAAGTACCTGTATAAGGCTCGGATGACGGGTACTCGCGTTGTTGTCATTAATCCGTTCCTTGAGCCCGGCTTGGAGAACTACTGGGTGCCTTCAACTACTGAATCAGCGCTATTCGGAACAAAGATGTGCGACCTGCATGTGCCGGTTCGTCCGGGCGGTGACGTTGCCTTTGCTGATGCTGCACTGAAGCGACTGATAGAGCGCGACGCGCTCGATCACGAATTCATCGAAGAGCACACTGAACACTGGGACAACGTGGTCGCGCATCTCGCCGATCTGACATACGAGGAATTGCTCGACGACGCCGGACTCTCAATGGCGCAACTCGATGCGTTTGTTGATGAATACGCGAACGCAAACTCATCAATTCTTCTGTGGTCGATGGGCATCACCCAGCACAAGCACGCCGGTGCCGGAGTTCGCGGCATCGTGAATCTTGCGCTTGCTCGCGGCAACGTCGGTCGCGATGGTGCTGGCCTCATGCCAATCCGTGGCCATAGTGGCGTGCAGGGCGGCGCGGAAATGGGCGCCTATGCCACTGCGCTCCCGGGCGGTCTTGAACCGAACGAAGTAAATGCTGCCGCAATTGCGAAGCAGTGGGGATTCGATGTTCCGGCGCGCGCTGGTTTGACCGCAGCGGAAATGCCCGAGGCTGCGCTAGCCGGCGAACTCGACATTCTGTGGATGTCCGGTGGCAATTTCCTTGAGTCGCTTCCCAATCCGCGCGCAGTTGAACGTTCGCTCGAGCATGTTCCATTGCGCGTGCATCAAGACATCGTGCTGAGTTCGCAAATGCTGATTCCTGGCGAGGATGTGATCGTGCTGCCGGTGAATACGCGATACGAACAAGAAGGCGGAGGCACCGAAACCACAACCGAACGTCGTGTTGTGTATTCACCAGAGATTCCGCGAGTTGTAGGCGAGGCACGAAGTGAGTGGCGATTGTTTGCCGACATCGCTGCACGTGTGAACCCGGAACTTGCTGAGGCGTTCATGTGGCGCGATAACCAACAGCTGCGTGAGGAAATTGCGCGCGTCGTTCCGAGTTACGCCGGAATCGAAACGTTGGAGAAGACGGGTGATCAGATCCAATGGGGCGGTCCGCATCTTTGTGAGGGCGGTGTGTTCCCCACGAGCGATGGTCGAGGTCGTTTCAGCGTTCTCGAACGCCCAGTGCTCGAGATTCCCGAGCGCATGTTCACCGTGGCTACCCGCCGCGGCAAACAATTCAACACGATGGTTCAGAGCGAACACGACCCCTTCACCGGAACGGGCCGAGACGCAATTTTCATCGATGCCGCCGATGCCGCCGCTCGCGGATTTCTTGATGGCGACCTTGTGACGCTCCGGTCGGAAACCGGCGAGTTCACCGGTCGTCTCCATGTGACCCGGCTTGCCCGGAGATCCCTACAGGTGTTTTGGCCCGAGGGGAATGTGCTGATTCCGTCCGGCCCTGAGCATCGTGAAGCGGCCTCGAGAGTGCCTGATTACAACGCGGTCGTCACGATTTCCCCTGCTGACACGTCGTCACCCGCCGCGCACTGAGGCCCTGACCGGGGTCAGCAGACAGGCCGTAGACTCATTTCCGTGACTGACACTGTTTCCCCCAACATCGGCATGGCCGTCGTTCACCTCTTCTGCAAGGTGACCCCATTGGCCGACGCTGAAGCCATCACCGCTGCGGTTCAGAAGGCCCAAGCCGAGGGCGACCAGGTTGTCTCCGTCGCGATTCTTGGCCATAAGGCCGACCTTGCCTTTATGGCCCTTGGCTACGACATGTGGCGCATTCGCCGGCTTCAGGCCGCGCTGCAGAATGCCGGCCTCGACATCGTTGATTCCTACGTCTCGCTCACCGAGTTGTCGGAGTACGCGCAGGGCGTTCCCGAACCGCAACGTTCTGCTCGACTCACTCCAGAGCTTCCTCCCGAGGACAAGCCGGCGTGGTGTTTCTACCCAATGTCGAAACAACGTGGCGATGCGCACAACTGGTTCACGCTTCCCTACGACGACCGCAAAGAGCTCATGTACGAACATGGCGCTTCGGGCCGCAAGTTCGCTGGCCGTGTGATCCAGGTTGTCACCGGTTCAACCGGTCTTGACGATTACGAGTGGGGCGTCACGTTGTTTGCAACTGCGCCTGACGATCTCAAAGAGGTTGTCTACACAATGCGATTCGATACAGCGTCTGCGCTCTATGCCGAATTCGGTCCGTTCTACACGGGCATGGTCGCACCAGTCGAAGAAGTTCTTTCGCAACTCGGTGTCGACTGATTCTTCGATGACTGCAATCGATCGAAGCGGCGAACTTGAAGTTGCGATTGATCGATTGCGCGACGAACTACGGGACCTCGAATCAGTTGTCGTTGCGTTTAGCGGTGGCGCCGATTCAGCATTTCTCGCCTACGTGGCCAACGAAACACTTGGGAGCGATCGCTGCACGGTCGTGACGGCGGTTTCTCCGTCTCTCGCCACAAGCGAGTACGACGATTGTCGGGCGCTAGCTGCGGAGTGGGGTCTCACCTGGATTGAGTTAGCGACCACCGAACTCGAAAGCGTTGAGTATCAACGCAACGATTTCGACCGTTGTTTTCATTGCAAAACCGCGTTGATGGATGTGGTTGAACCGATTGCGTCGGATCATGGTGCTGTCGCTGTTCTTGGTGTGAATCTCGATGATCTCGACGACCATCGTCCTGGTCAGCGTGCAGCTTCTGAGCGCGGCGCGCAGTTTCCTTTGGTCGATTCGGGCTTCACGAAGCAAATGGTTCGCGATGCGTCGCTGCGCCTTGGTCTGCGCACGTGGGATAAGCCGGCCGCCGCATGTTTGTCTTCTCGCGTTCCCTACGGAACTGCGGTGACGGTTTCGGTGTTGTCTCGGGTTGAGCGCGCTGAAGCTGCGTTGCACGAGCTCGGTTTCCGAGAACTGCGTGTTCGTCACTATGACGACACCGCTCGTATCGAAGTTCCGCTTTCGGCGATCGACGCGCTCATCCAACGTCGGATCGAAGTAGTCGAGGCCGTTTCAGCCTGCGGCTATCGCTACGTCACGCTTGATCTTGAAGGTTTGCGCTCAGGAAATCTCAACGCGGCACTTGAGCCATGAGCAACGAACCGTCGGGTCCTTCCGCTGCAGATCTCGAGGCCCTCGCTGGGTACGCCGCAACCCTCGCTAATGGCGTCGAAGTTGCGATCGGACCGTGGGTGGAGCGGTCGGTGATGACGGTGTGCGAAAACGCAGGCGTCATGGTGACGGGCAACTTGCGCCGAAATGCCGCCGAGGCAGGCGCAGAGGCCACCGCCGTCGTCTCCCCTCAAGTGAGAGCGCTGTTGGCACTCGATATCGACGAACAGCGAATGGGGCCTCTTGAGCTGGTGCGTGGAGCCGTGCGATTCCCAACTGAAGTTCTGCGGGGTGCCAGCGTCCCCGAGGTGCGTCGCGACGAAGCCGCCAAAGCAATGTTCCCGGAGGACGTCTACGACCTGACCCCGGGCTCGTTCAAAGATGTTGATCCCGCGCTTCATGAGCCAGGGCTGGTGTGGGGCGCAGCGAAGGCTCATGTGCACATTTCTCGCAGGCGGGCTGCCGGCCAGATCTGACAGCGTCAGCCCTCGGTCAGCGGCCGTTCACAAAGTCGAAACAATTCGGGAACGGTCAAGAAACAACCTGACGCGATTCTTTCTCATTCCTTGCGCTGAACTGGCACAGGGCGACTGTGAAGGGATTCTTGGTGATTGATACCGGCGATACCGCGTGGATGCTGATCTCAACGGGATTGGTGTTGTTCATGACGCCTGGCCTGGCCTTCTTTTATGGCGGCATGGTTCGAGCAAAGAACGTTCTCGGGATGCTCATGCAGAACTTTTTTGCAATGGGCCTGATGGCGATCATTTGGGTGACGATTGCCTTCTCGTTGGCATTCGGAAACTTCGGTGACGGTGGATTCATCGGCAACCTCGATTTCGCTTGGATGCACAACATCAATGCGACGACCGGCAACGAAGCGTTTGCTCTCACGATTCCGTTTGTTCTGTTCTGCGCGTATCAAATGACGTTTGCTGTGATCACGCCAGCTCTCATTACCGGCGCTACCGCCGACCGATTCAAGTTCAAGGCCTACGGCATCTTCATCGCTCTTTGGCTTGTGCTCGTGTACGCACCGGTCGCGCACTGGGTCTTCGGCGGCGGATGGTTAGCAAAACTCGGAGCGCTCGATTTCGCTGGTGGTGCGGTTGTGCACATCAACGCCGGTGCGGCCGCTCTTGCTGTGATCTTGGTGTTGGGCAAGCGTCGTGGTTGGCCGCGTGAAGGAATGCATCCGCACAACCTTCCGTTCACCCTTTTGGGAACAGGCATTTTGTGGTTCGGTTGGTTTGGATTCAATGCTGGTTCAGCGCTGGCCGCGAACGGCATTGCTGCAACCGCTGTCATGAACACGTTCCTTGCGGCCTCAGCAGGAATGATTGGGTGGTTGCTGTTCGAGCGCATCAAGGACGGCAAGCCGACGACGCTTGGCGCGGCATCGGGCGCAGTCGCTGGCTTGGTAGCAATCACCCCTTGTGCCGGCTATGTCGGCGGGATGGCTCCGATCATCATCGGACTCATTGCTGGCGTGCTCTGCGTCTTTGCCATCCAACTCAAGTTCAAGTTCGGTTACGACGACAGCCTTGATGTGATCGGCGTACATCTTGTTGGCGGACTCATCGGTGCGCTCCTGCTCGGATTCTTTGCTGACGCTGCAGTGAATCCGGCGGTGAAGAATCAGGGTCTCTTCACAGGAGGCGACGCAAAGTTGTTGTGGTTCCAGTTCGTCGCTTCGGCAGTCACGCTGGTGTTTTCATTCACGGTGTCGTTCATCATCGCCAAGGTCATCGACAAGCTCATCGGGCTTCGTATTACCGAAGAGGACGAATTTGAAGGTATGGACCTCAGCCAACATGCCGAGTCGGCATACAGCTTTGGTAGCACTGGATCGATGGACCGAATCTGACATGACACTGAACACAGCAAAGAAGGGCGCCAATCGGTCGCTCTTCGTAAACCAAGGGGTACGGTGAAGTTATGAAGCTCGTGACGGCAATCATTAAGCCCCACAAACTCGAAGACGTAAAAGACGCGCTCAAAGAAGCCGGCATCACTGGCATGACCGTCGACGAGGTCAAAGGTTTCGGCCGCCAGGGTGGCAAGACCGAGATCTATCGCGGCGCTGAATACGTCGTTGATCTACTCCCCAAGGTCAGAGTCGAAGCGATTGTTCCCGACGAACTGGCCGATCAGGTGGCCGAGATCATCGTCGTTTCCGCTCGTACCGGGAAGATCGGCGACGGCAAGGTCTGGATCACCACGGTCGACAAACTCATTCGCATTCGAACTGGCGAACTCGGCGAAGACGCGGTCTAACGGCCGCGGTCGCTGAGATACGTATGGCTCCTGAACTCGACCGCCGGGCACTGCTTGAAGATTCTTCAGCACGAGGCGTTGCGTTCTGTGGGCTGCTGTCGCAAAGGGTCGACGCGTGGTTGGCGCGCCTTTGGGATGCCGCTGGTGGTCCCGACAAAGGCGCGGCACTTGTTGCTGTCGGTGGCTACGGCCGTGCAGAACTTTCGCCAGGTAGCGACATCGACGTCTATTTGTTATACGAACCAAAAGTCGCGGTAGCCGAATTAGCCGAGCGGGTTTGGTATCCGATTTGGGATGAAGGGGTGAAACTTGGCCATGCCGTGCGCACGGTCAAGGAAACGCTTGCGCTCGCGTCGGATGATCTCGACACCGCAACCGCGATCCTTTCGGTTCGACATTTGGCCGGAGATAAGCAGCTTTCCGACGAACTTTCTGTCAAGGGTCTTGAACTTTGGCAAAAGCGTTCGAAGCGTTGGCTCGACGAGATGGATGTACGCGTTCGTGATCGTCACAAAGAAGCTGGTGAGGTTGCGTTTCTCCTTGAGCCCGATCTCAAAAATGGTCGCGGCGGCCTTCGCGATGTTCACGCGATCGGTTGGGCCGAGCTCGCAGGTATGTCACTACTGCCGGGCGATCACGAAGCAATTGCCGAGGCCTATGAAGTTGTGTTGTCGGCTCGTGTTGAACTTCAGCGCCGCACCGGACGTCATTCAGACATCCTGTTGCTCGAAGAACAAGACGCCGTTGCTGCGGCCCTTGGATTCGATGATGCCGATGTCTTTATGCGAGCACTATCAACTGCCGCTCGAACGATCGCGTGGGTGAGCGACGAACTTTGGTTCAGCGTTCGCTCCTCTCTTGATGGTCCGACTCGCCGGAAGTTGCGACGCGACGAAGAAGCACTTGTTGGGGTGGTTGTTCGCGACGGTTCGGTAGCGCTTGCTGCTGGTGCTGAACCAGCGAATGATCCGTATCTCGTTCTGCGAGTTGCGGTGACTGCTGCTCGGAACGATGCGCGCATTGAGCGCACCACGCTTGATCGACTGGCTGAATCAAAACCGCTCACAACGCCCTGGTCGGAAGAAGCTCGCCGATTGTTCGTTGAACTCTTCCTTGCTGGTCGTCCAGCGGTTCAGGTGGTCGAGACGCTTGATCAGCGGGGCCTTTGGGAACCCATTTTCCCCGAGTGGTCGGTCATTCGTTGCCGCCCGCAGCGCAACGCGTATCACCGGTTCACGATCGATCGACATTTATGCGAAGCGGCGGCGAACTCTGCCGAGTTCGTTGACCGCGTTGATCGTCCCGACCTTCTGGTTATCGGAACGTTGTTGCATGACATCGGGAAGGGTCGCCCCGGCGATCACACCGATGTCGGCGTTGAACTCATTGCCGAAATCGGTCCTCGAATGGGTTTCGACGAAGCCGACACGCTCATGCTTCAACAAATGTGTCGACACCATCTCCTGCTTGCCGATACTGCAACGCGTCGCGACCTTTCCGATGACGGCACCATTTCGTTTGTTGCCGAATCAGTTGGTTCACTGACCTGCTTGCGTCTGCTCGACGCGCTGACCGAAGCCGATTCGCTGGCTACTGGTACGGCCGCTTGGGGAAAGTGGAAAGAAGAACTTGTCGGGGTTCTCGTCGATCGCGTAGCGCACGTGCTCGCGGGTGGTTCAGTGGCCGACGCTACGGAAACCGGTTTTCCAACTCAGCATCAGCGCGACCTCCTCGCACAACGTCGTCGCATTATCGAAGCCGTCGACGACCAGATCGTTGTCATTAGTCCCGACCGTCCTGGTCTGTTCTCTCGGGTTGCGGGTGTGTTGTCGCTCAACGGCCTCACCGTTCTCGAAGCTGCTGCTCACTCGGCCGAGAATCAAATGGCGCTTGAGCAGTTCCGCGTGCAGAGCAATTTCGACTCAGCCATTCCTTGGGATCGGTGATTCGAGATCTTGAAAAGGCACTCGATGGGCGCCTCGCGCTTGCCGCTCGCTTAGAGGAACGGTCGAAGACCTACCGACGGCCTCGACGCCTTCCTGGCCTCGTCACTCACCCGGAAGTCATC
>Ga0304728_1002925_pt1 | contig 10545 bp, 7 predicted proteins | sample C_130625_MF_Meta_FD_190476 | JGI IMG/M metagenome (GOLD analysis project Ga0304728, IMG submission 190476) | Freshwater microbial communities from Lake Croche, Canada to study carbon cycling - C_130625_MF_MetaG (v2) (version 2) | ecosystem: Environmental > Aquatic > Freshwater > Lake | place... | reverse complement strand
CTAACCCACTACCATTTTCTATGAAACAAGAAGTAAAAAAAGGAGGCTACATCAAGAACGATCAAATGATGTTAAAAATCCAAGAAGAACGCGTTACTATGAGCATTTATGATTTTGCCTTAAAAGGAAAGCATAATGCTTATAATACCATGGCTGCAAGTATTGCAGCAACTACCTTAGGTATCAGAAAAGAAAAAATTCGCGAAGCAGTAAGTAATTTCCATAGTCTAGAACATAGAATGGAATTTGTTGCCACTGTAAGAGGCGTTGATTTCATTAATGATAGCAAGGCTACAAATGTAAACAGTACTTGGTATGCACTTGAAAGCATGCAAAAGAATACTGTTTTAATTTTAGGCGGTGTTGACAAAGGAAACGATTATGAATTAATTGCCGATTTAGTTAAAGAAAAAGTTAAGGCAATTATATGTATGGGTACAGACAATAAAAAAATTATAGAATTTTTTAAAGATAAAGTAAGCACCATTGTTGAAGTAGATAGTGCAAAAAAAGCAGTGAACGCTTCATTCAAATTAGCGGAAAAAGGAGATTTAGTTTTAATGAGTCCTGCTTGCGCCAGTTTTGATTTATTTAAAAATTATGAAGATAGAGGCCGACAATTTAAGGAGTCTGTAAAAGAACTATAATTTCTGTAAAAGAACTATAATTTATGTTTAACGAAACTGCAGATAAACTATTTTCACAAATGCCCACTATTGGTGGGATGAAAGAACATTTAGATCAAAGAACTAGAGGTGATAGGTACATATGGGGGTTAGTCATTGTACTTTCACTTATTTCTATATTGGTAGTGTATAGTGCTACTGGTTCCTTGGCTTATAAAATGTATCGTGGAAATACAAGTGTGTATTTGATTAAACAAGTTATTTTTACTTTAGTAGGTTTGTTAGTCATTTTTGGTTTGCACCGGGTAAACTATACTGTCTTTTCAAAAATAGCCACCATCTTATTTATGTTGTCTATTCCTTTATTAATTTATACTTTATTTTTTGGTGCGAAAATTAATGAAGGAAGTAGGTGGATCAAATTGCCTATTATTAACTTAACTATACAGACTAGTGATTTAGCCAAGTTAGCCTTATTTATGTATTTATCTAAGATGTTAAGTAAGAAGCAGGAAGTGATCAAAGATTTTAAGAATGGTTTTTTACCTGTTATTACACCTGTCTTAATTATTTGTGCTTTAATTATGCCTGCGAATTTATCAAATGCACTTTTAACAGGAGCTACTTCTTTATTATTAATGTTTATTGGTCGAGTAAGTATTAAACATATTTTATTAACCATAGTAGTAGCCCTCATTCCTGTAGTTATTATTGTAGGTGTGGCAATGGCTACACATTCTAATAAATCTGTGGAAGGAAGTCCTGTGGTGGCTGAGAAGATGAAAAGTTTTGGACGTTTTGGTACATGGGTAAGCAGGGTTCAAGATTTTATGTATGCCAAAGACAATGAAGTGCCTTATCAAGTTCAACAAGCAAAAATTGCCATTGCAAATGGAGGTATTTTTATGGGATTAGGTCCTGGTAATAGTAGACAAAGAAATTTTCTACCCCAAGCTTATAACGACTTTATTTATGCAGTCATTATTGAGGAGTATGGATTATTAGGCGGGGCTTTTATCATTTTCATTTATATCGTTTTTTTATTTCGATGCATAAGAATATTTAGAAAATGTCCCTATGCCTTTGGTGCCTTTCTAGCGCTGGGATTAAGTTTTACATTAATCATTCAAGCCATTGCAAATATGGCAGTGAATGTAAACATAGTACCTGTAACAGGTGTAACCTTACCATTAGTAAGTATGGGAGGAAGTTCATTCATATTTACATGTTGTTCTATAGGACTTATATTAAGTGTAGCTAGAAACGTAGAGCAAATGGAAGGTAAGGCACCTATAGAAACAGAGATTGAAATATCTGAAGAAAATAACAAAATAGACACCGAAAATAATGTCATTGAAGCAAAAGCATAATACATTACGCATCATCATTGCAGGTGGGGGAACGGGAGGTCATATCTTTCCAGCCATTGCTGTTGCGCAAGCTATCAAAGCTTTAGCGCCTAATGCCTCAATTTTATTTGTTGGCGCATTAGGGAAAATGGAAATGGAAAAAGTACCTCAAGCAGGATTCAAAATTCAAGGTATAACTATTGCTGGTTTTAATAGATCTCAATTAATAAAAAATATATCATTGCCTTGGAAATTATTAAAAAGCTTTTTTCAGGTAAGTACTATTTTTAAATCATTTAAACCTAATGCCGTATTTGGAGTAGGGGGTTATTCTAGTTTTCCTGTTTTAAAATATGCACAAACAAAAAATATTCCTACTTATATACATGAATCAAATGCCTTTGCTGGCAAAGCCAATACTTGGCTGGCTAAAAACGCGAAAAAAATATTTACAGGTACTGCTGGTATGGAATCTTTTTTTCCTGCGTCTAAAATTTTAGTAACAGGAAATCCAATTCGAAAAAATATAATTGAAAATAATTACTCAAAGCAAACAGCATTAGAAGTTTTTCATTTACAGGCAAATAAAAAAACTATTTTAATTATCGGAGGAAGTTTAGGTGCAAGTTCTATAAATAAAGCAATTCAAGCCAATTTAGTATCCTTCTTTGATAAAGACATCCAATTAATTTGGCAGACTGGTAAGCCAAATGCTGAAGTATACGCAAACTCGGCTCATGGTTATGAAAATGTGTTTGTGCATTCATTCATTGACAATATGAGTGCCGCGTATGCAGCTGCAGACATTGTAATTAGTAGGTCTGGTGCTATGGCAGTTTCAGAAATTTGTATTACAGGCAAACCAGCTGTATTTGTGCCTTATCCACTAGCTGCAGAAGATCATCAAACTTTTAATGCTATGGCACTTGTTCATAAAAGTGCAGCAGCTATTGTGAAAGATAAAGAAGTAGACAATTTATTGATTCCTACTGTTATTGAATTATTAGCAAATGAAGCGCAATTGCAAGTAATGAAAAATAACATAAAGTCCTTTGCTTTTAGCAATGCAGATGAAATTATTGCAAAAGAAATTTTGAAACAAATAAATGAATAGTTGAAAAATGAATCCGTTAACAAATTGTAAGAACATTTATTTTATTGGTATTGGAGGCATTGGTATGAGTGCTTTGGCTAGGTACTTTAATACGCAAGGTGTTGTGGTGAGTGGATATGATAAGACACCTACACTTTTAACAGACGCTTTAATTGAAGAAGGTATTCAAATTCATTTTGAAGATGATTTAAATAAAATAGATAAAGAAGCTACTGTTATAGTATATACACCAGCAATACCTGCTGAGCATGACGAATTGAATTATTATAGAGATAACAATTACTTAGTGGTAAAAAGAAGTGATGTACTTCAATGGATTACGGAGAATGCTTTCACAATTGCCATTGCAGGCACACATGGTAAAACTACTACCACTTCTATGACAGCTCATATATTAAGACAAACTGGTTATGGGTGTAATGCATTTTTAGGAGGTATTGCCACTAATTATGGAACTAATTTTTGGAGCCATGAAAAAAATGTAGTGGTAGTGGAAGCCGATGAATATGATCGTAGCTTTTTAAAATTAGCACCCAATATTGCAGTTATTACTGCTGTAGACCCAGACCATTTAGATATATACGGTACAGCAGAAGAAGTTGTGAAGGCCTTTGGTGAATTTTCAGATAAAATAAAAACAGGAGGTATACTTATACAAAAATGGGGAACTGAATTTAAAACTAATACAAGTAATAAGACGGTACGCTCTTATGGATATGACCATAATGAAGCCACTTACCATACTACTAATTTAAAAGTAGTAGAGGGATCTTATCATTTTGACTTAGTGCATCCTGCAGGAATTTGTAAAGACATAGTATTGAATATGGGTGGATTGCATAATGTAGAAAATGTAAGTGCTGCCATTGCAATTGCTTTAAACCTAGCAATAGATGAAACAAAAATAAAAGAGGCGGTGGCAAGTTTTGCAGGAGTTAAGAGAAGATTTGAATTCAAGGTAAAGACTGCAAGCAAAGTTTTAATTGACGATTATGCACATCATCCAGAAGAATTAAATGCTTTAATAAGTGGTGTGCGTAGTTTATATCCAAATGAGAAAATGGTACTAGTATTTCAACCTCATTTATATAGTAGAACCAAGGACCAATGCGATGGTTTCGTTGAAACCTTGGATAAAGCAGACGAAGTTATTTTATTACCCATATATCCTGCCAGAGAGCTTCCTATGGAAGGAGTGAGTAGTGAAATGTTATTAGATAAAATGAAACTGAAAAATAAAAAAATAATGTCTAAAGAAGCCTTATTTGAATGGGCAGCAAGCACGACAGATAAGCTAATTGTAATGGCAGGTGCCGGTGATATTGATACCTGTATTTTAAAAGTTCAAGAAATTCTTTTAAAAAAATAAATGAAACACTGGCAAACCATATTAATTAAAGTTCTTTGGAGTATAGCAGGTGCTGCGCTAATTGTATTATTTGTATTAGCTTGGAAAGCGAAGGAAGAAAAAAAATGCAGCTCTATTCAAATTGAATTAGTGGGAGAGAATACAGCCGCTTTGTTTATGGATGAAAAAGAAATTTTACAAATAATTCATGAACAAGGTGTCAAAGAAGGTGTTGCTATTAGTGCGGTGAACTTAAATGCATTAGAAAAATATTTACAAACTATTCGATGGGTAAAAAATGTAGAATTATTTTTAGATAATACGCAAAACTTGCAAGTTAAGATTGAACAACGTATTCCTATCGCACGCATATTTACAGCTTCAGGTAATTCTTTTTATATAGATAAAGAAGGCTTGAGGTTGCCCTTGAAACAACTTACAGTATTACGTTTGCCAGTTTTCACTAATTTCTCTTCAGACCAAGAAAAATTAGCCAAACCCGATAGTTTGTTATTAAGTGATATTTTACATTTCACCAAGGTGGTCCAAACCGATTCTTTTTTTATGGCACAAATAGCACAAGTGAATATTGCAGCAAATGGTGATTTTGAATTAGTCCCTACTGTCGGCGATCATCTAGTACTAATTGGCTCTGTAGAAAATATAGAAGATAAATTAAATAGGCTTTATACTTTTTATAAAAAAGTATGGATACAAAGTGGAGTTAACGCTTATCAAGTTATTGATTGTCGATTTGATAATCAAATTGTGGCGCTCAAAAAAGGCATGCAACCTATTCAATTTTTAGCAAGTGACTTACCTATTAAGGATTCTGTAGCGGCTTTAACTTTAAAAGGCGATTCTGTAATAAGTTCTGAAAAAATTACAGAACCAAGCCCAACTAAAATAGTAAAAGCAAGTCCTGTTCCTAAAATTACTCCAAAAACTGGGTCAAAAATTGGGTCAAAAACTGCAGCTAAAAAAGGAGTGAAAATACTTAGTAAAACAAGTACAAAAACAGACAATAAATCCACACCAAAATCGTTAATAAAAGTGAAGCAGTCTGCCAAGGCTATAATGCCTAAAAAGACAGCTTCCACAACAAACAACTAAAAAACAACAAAATGAGTCAGCACGAATCACCCATTATCGTAGGTCTTGATATTGGAACCACAAAAATCGCTGCCATTGCAGGAAGAAAGAATGAGTTTGGCAAGTTAGAAATCTTAGGATTTGGACGTGCTAATAGCAATGGTGTTCAACATGGTCAAGTTTTGAATATTGACCAAACCATTAAAGCCATTCAACAAGCTTTACAGAATTGTCATTTAAGCAATCCCGATTTAGAAATTAACGAAGTATATGTGGGTATTGCTGGCCATCATATTAAAAGTCTACAAACAAGAGGAGATCAAGTTCGTCAAGACGCTGAGAATGAAATTCAAGCTTGGGAGATTGAGCAACTTATCAATAATCAAAGAAAAACTTTTATTCCTGCAGGAGACCAAATCATAGATGTTATTGCACAAGAATTTCATGTCGATAATAATCAAAATATTAAAGACCCAGTGGGAGTGAATGGCGTAAAAGTGGGTGCTAATTTTTTAATCTTAACTGGAGATAGAAACGCTATTAGAAATATTAATCGTTCTGTTGAAAGAAGTGGTTTAGTGACAAAAGATTTAGTCTTACAACCTTTGGCTTCTGCAAGTGCAGTAATGAGCGATGTAGATATGGAAGCGGGTGTGGCAATTTTAGATATTGGCGGTGGTACGAGTGACTTGGCTGTATTTTATGAAGGTGTTTTAAAACATACAGCAGTAATTCCTTTTGGCGGAGAAAATATTACCAATGATATTAGAATGGGTTTAGGTGTATTAAAAAGTCAAGCTGAAGCAATGAAGGTGCAGTTTGGAAGTGCTTTAACCGATGAAGCAAAAGCCAATGCCTATGTGACTATCCCAGGTTTGAAAGGAATGCCAGCGAAAGAAATTAGTGTAAAAAGTTTAGCAGGTATTATTCAAGCTAGAATGAGTGAAATACTAGATTTTGTCACTTATCATTTAAAGCAAGTGGGAATGGATAGCCGCATGTTAAATGGTGGAGTAATATTAACAGGAGGTGGCTCTCAGTTGAAACACTTAATTCAATTAACAGAATATATAACTGGTTTAAATGCAAGAATAGGATTACCTAATGAGCATTTAGCACCTAATCATATTGAAGAATTAAAAAAACCAATGTACTCAACTTGTATTGGTTTAATCTTAAAAGGGTATAACGATTACGAACAAAATTATAAAGTATTTGCAGAAACATTTAAGAAGGTAGAAGTGCCAAAATCTTTAACTGTAAATACCACAGGATCTGCTAATGGTTTAACAAGTCAAAAAGTAGAAGTAGCGCCTCCTACTACTTTAACACCAGAACAAATAGAGAAAAGAAAGAGCAAATTCTGGGATCGTTTCAAGAACAACCTTATTGAAATATTCAGTGAGGAAGATGACAAATTATTACCATAATATTTACCCACATTATGGTTATAAATAACAAATAGATTAAAATCTAAAAACGGTAATTTCGATATAACTAACTAAGAACGAACCATCTAACTAACCCATCTAAACACAAAAAAATGATTCAATTTGACTTGCCAAAGCAAAAATCATCCATCATCAAGGTGCTCGGCGTAGGCGGCGGTGGAAGCAATGCTGTCAACTTTATGTTTAATCAAGATATTGAAGGAGTTGATTTTATTATCTGCAACACCGATTCTAAAGCGATTGAGCAAAGTACAGTGCCCAATAAAATTCAGTTAGGACCACATTTGACACAAGGTTTAGGGGCGGGTGCCGATCCTTCAGTAGGTAAGTTAGCAACAGAAGAATCTTTGGATGAAATCAGAAAAATTTTAGAAGTGAATACCCGTATGGCATTTATTACGGTTGGTATGGGTGGAGGCACTGGCACAGGAGGTGCTCCCATTATTGCAAAAATTTGTAAAGATTTAGGCATTTTAACTGTAGGTATTGTAACTACTCCTTTCGGATTTGAAGGGCCACGTAGACAAGCACAAGCAGAAGAAGGTATCAAACAACTAAAACCATTAGTAGATACTCTACTTGTTATTTCTAACGATAAATTACGTGTTCAATATGGTAATTTAAAAATGAAAGAGGCTTTCACTAAAGCCGATAATGTTTTAGCTACTGCTGCTAAATGTATCACCGATGTTATTAATAGCCGTGGGCATATTATTGTAGATTTTGCAGATGTATGCACAGTTATGAAAAATGGCGGTGTCGCAATTTTAGGAAAAGCAGAGGTAGAAGGAGAGAATAGGGCAAAAAGAGCTATTGAAGAAGCTTTGAATTCACCTTTATTAAATGATAACGATATTAGTGGTGCAAAATGGATTTTATTAAATATTAATAGTGCAGAAGGAGATCATGAGTGTTCGATGGATGAATTAGAAACCATTAATAATTACTTACGTGAGCGTACAGGAGAAAATTCTGATGTAATTATGGGAATGGGTTATGATGCTTCTCTTGGAGAAAAAATTGGTATCACCCTTATTGCAACTGGCTTTGAGCATAAAGATCCATTCCAAAAGCAAACACCAAAAAAAGCGGAGGCTCCTGTTGAAGAAAAAATTGTAATGACATTGGTTTCTGAAGAGGTCAACAATGATACAAACAATTTAATGACTGCACCTACAGTAGCCGAAACTCCAACAGAAGAGCCAAAAACAGAAGAACCTACAATAGGTGATAGTTATTTTACTTTAGGAGAGGAAGTGGTAGAAGCCAATGAGGAAGTAGCTGCAATTGTGGAAGAAGAAGTAGAAGAGGTAATGAGTATACATGAAGTAGATGAAATTTCAGAAAAAGAGTACGAGGCTGAAATAGATGCTCAAATAAGTATTGCGGCAAGTGAAGTGATGGAGGAAATGGTAAGTCAACCCATTATATTTGAAATTAATGATGTGTATGAGGGAGAAGATCTAGAAGAAGAGAAAGATATTGAAGAAGAGGAAGATATTGAAGAAGAGGAAGTAGTTGTAAGTGAACTAGCAGCCCCAGTCACTGAAATAAATCAATTCATTTTAACAAAGCCTACTAATATTTACGCAACGCATACTGAAGAAGACCCATCATTGGAAGAGTTAGAGGAAATGCCTGAACTAGAAGAGATGGAAGAGTTTGAAGAGATGGAAGAATTAGAAGAAATGGAAGAGATGGAAGAAATGGCAATGCATGATGATTTAGCAGTTACGATGGAAGAAATGGTAGAAGAAGAAATGGTAGAAGAAGAAATAGTAGAAGAAGAAATAGAAGAAGTAACTGAGATAACGATGCAAACTCCAGTTCAAGAGCCTGTATATGAAAGCTCATTTAGAATGGAAGAAGAGCCTGCTATGCAACTAGTGATGAGAGAGGAGTCTTCTTTTATTTCAAATCAAAACAATGTAAAGAAACATCCTTCTTCTTTAGATATGCCAATGGATGATGCAGAGGATCAGAGAAGAAAAGTAGCAGAACGTATTCAGAAATTAAGAAATTTATCTTTTAACATAAACAACGCTTCTGATCCTAATAATGAATTTGATGCAGTGCCTGCCTATGTGAGAAGAAATCTAGATTTATTTGGTAATACTATGGCCTCTGTAGAAAACTATTATAGTAAGTATACAGTAGAAAAAGATGAACATAACCAAACGCAAATTTCTACCATTAATACTTTTTTAGACGGTAAAAAACCAGATTAAACTTGTTTTTTGTGTACAGTTGATTTTTGTTGTAATCCCGTCCTGATTCATCTGGACGGGATTTTTGTTATCATTTTTTCATGTACTTTTACCTCATGCAAACAGTATTAATTACAGGCGGAACGGGTATGATTGGACAGGCATTGGCTAAGCAGTTATTAGCTAATGGTTATGAGGTTATCATACTAACTAGAAACCCTAAAAGGTCTAGTAGGGAAAATTTATCTTTTGCTAAATGGGATATAGAGAAGTCAGAAATAGACATGGAGGCTTTGTCCAAAGCAAATATTATTGTGCATTTAGCAGGCGAAGGCGTGGCTGATAAAAGATGGACCCTTAAAAGAAAACAAGCCATTGTTGATAGTAGAGTGAAGTCTGGTAATTTATTAGTAAAGGCTTTAAGTGAAAGTAAACACCAAGTAAAAACATTTATAGCGGCTTCTGCCATTGGTTGGTATGGTCCAGACACAGCTGCAAGTTTAGAAAATGGTTTTCTAGAAACCGATACACCTGATCATTCTTATTTAGGAAATACCTGTCAGTTATGGGAGCAAAGCACTGCAGGCATAGCAACAATGGGTATTCGACTAGTCACATTAAGAATTGGTATTGTATTTAATAAAAAAGGTGGTGCGCTTGCTGAATTTTTAAAGCCTGCTAAATTCGCCTTGGCTACCATACTGGGTAATGGCAAACAAATAGTCAGTTGGATACATCATCAAGATTTATGTAAAATGATTCAATATGCTATCGAAACTGTTGCTTTACAAGGAGTGTACAATGCAGTAGCACCCCATCCGGTGACCAATAAAAAATTAGTATTAACCATTGCCAAAAATACTTATCCTATTTATTTCCCTTCATTTGTACCCTCGTTTGTACTCAAAATTATGTTGGGAGAAATGAGTATTGAGGTTTTGAAAAGCACGAATGTAAGTGCACAAAAAATACAAGACGCAGGTTTTGTATTTGATTATCCCAATGTGGAAGAAGCTATTATTGACTTAATAAAATAAGCCTTTACTAATTTCTGATAGGTCTTCCAGAAGTAATCACCGATTGTATTCTTTCCAAAGTTTTTTTCTGTCCACATAAACTTAAGAAGGCTTCTCTTTCTAAATCGAGTAAGTATTGCTCATTCACTAAAGTAGGCTCACTTAAATCGCCACCACACATTACATAGGCTAATTTTTTAGCCACTAATACATCGTGATCGCTTGCATATCCTGCTCTCCACATACCATTAATGCCCGCGTAAAGTGCACCTAGGCCTGCTTTTCCAAGTACTTTTATATCTTTTCTTTGTTGAGGTTGTGTATAGCCTGCCTTAAATAATT
>Ga0304728_1002924_pt1 | contig 10548 bp, 5 predicted proteins | sample C_130625_MF_Meta_FD_190476 | JGI IMG/M metagenome (GOLD analysis project Ga0304728, IMG submission 190476) | Freshwater microbial communities from Lake Croche, Canada to study carbon cycling - C_130625_MF_MetaG (v2) (version 2) | ecosystem: Environmental > Aquatic > Freshwater > Lake | place... | reverse complement strand
GCAGCAACTTCAGCAATACCCGCAATCCATATTAAATTCACATGTCCATCTACAGCACCACTTAATCCTGCCGCCAAAGCAAAGGGAACAGTTAATCCATCACTCATCCCAATAACAATGTCAGTTAACAAGTCACTGCTTTGCATATGTTCTTCAAGATGTAGGTGTAAATCACTCATTAGATGCTATTTAATAGTTTAATTGCCTAACCAAAAATAATGGAAATTCTATCATTACTGATTTAAAAATTGTTACCAAAAAACAAAAAGCCCTACCAATTGGTAGGGCTTTTTTATATCTATTGATAATTTAAATACTAGTTAAATAAGTATCTAACACCAATTTGAATTTGGTAACGAGAACCTAAACTTGGACTAGGCTTGTAAGCTCTTGTATATGGAACTTTATTAACCGCATCTAAGTAAGGGAAAGTATAAATTGGAGTCTTACCATCAGTATCCATTTTGCTAAATACCAAAGGTGTTGTAGTTGTTGGCACATAATAAACACCCCAATCTTTATTCAACATGTTGGTAAAGTTGTAAATATCAGCAGTGAAACGTAAAGTATGTTTGTTCTTACCTACAGTGAATCTTACATCTTGTGTAAAGTTTAAATCTAATTTGTGTGTCCAAGGTAAGATATAAGCATTTCTTTCTGCAAATTGTCCACGACGACTAAATAAGTATGGATTGTTGGCAATAAAGTTATCTAATTGATTCCATAATTCAGCTTGTGTACGCGTATCTCCTGTAGCATTGATCAACTTGATTTGATCCTGTGTTTTAGGAATAAACATTAAATCGTTATAAGTAATACCATCATTGTTTACGTCACCTTGAACGTAGTAAGAAGTTGCATAGTTAGGAGCGCCTTCATACACCATTCCAATTGATGTAGTTTGATCTTTGATGAAGTCTTTATGGAATACAACACTAGCAATAATCCTATGAGGCATGTAGTTGTTAGAATTTCCAATCGTAAAATTGTTTGGATTTTCAGAAGTTACTTTTGACCCCCACATCGTTAATGCAGTAGAACCACTTACAGCAGCATCTTTGGCTTCTTGTCTTGTGTAAGCTGCGGTAAATAAGAAGTTCTTGGTTATTTTTTGAATTTGTAAAGTTCCTGTCCAAGCATAACCATTGTCTGAATTTGTCATATAAATCGCATTTCCAATGGTAGGATTGTTAGCAGATGCAACAGTCGTTCCGCCCATTTGCTTTCCTCCCAAAGGATAAATAGAAGTGTAAGGGAATCTCCAACGTCCATCTGATAAACGAGTTAAACCAGTTTCAGGTAATGCGATGTTTTGGAATACAGAGGCACTAAATTGTTTAGTGAATGTACCTTCGGCAGTAATCGTCCAACCATTACCCACTTTTTTATCTACTGCTAAAGTTGATTTAAATACTTGTGGGAATTTATAGTTAGGATCTGTAACATTAATTGAATAAGATGAACTTAATCCAGCAGTTGCCGTAGGACGGTATGCATTTACGTCAGGGCTAAATACAGGTGCAGCTGGTGAAGTGGTATTTGTTTGTGAGAAAGATCCGAACAATGCCATACCTGAGTTAGATGCTTGGTTTGAAATCCACACAAAAGGAGGTGCTCCTTGGAATAAACCTGCACCACCACGGATTTGTAAAGTTTGATCACCAAATGCATCGTAGTTAAATCCAATTCTTGGTGAAATTTGAACGGCCATATTAGGTGCAGCACCTGTATTGGCATGTATACCTTGATAGAAACGTGTTAAGGTGTCAACTACTGGGTTATATAAGAAAGTATTGTAGAACTTGCTGTAATCAAAACGAATACCATAAGTAATCGTCAATTTATCTGTTGCTCTATATTTATCTTGAGCATAAACACCTGCTTCAAAATCTTTAGGTCCTACTAACGGGAAAGCACCACCACCTAATGTGTAAGATAAATTATAGGATATTGCTTTAGTGCCCAAACCATTTGCAGAATTGATGAAGTCATTTAAATTTGCAAAACGGAAAGTACCTTCATAGTTAGGAGAAAATCCGTTTAAATATTTCTTGAAAGAAGATTGAAGACCCACGCTAATTTCATGTTTACCAGCATAAATAGATAAATTGTCATTTAATTGATAAACGTCTGTGTTTAATTTATTTCCATAGGTATATAGTTCATATCCAAAAGAAGTAAATGGTTTACCATTACCATCTAAGATATCCACCATTGGAAATTCCTTACTTGTTAACGCATTTCTAAAATCCCTCAATGCTGTGTAACCTACTTGTAATTTGTTGTTCAATTTGTTGCTCAACTTTGTATTTAACTCGGCAATAAATACATTGGCATTGTTATTGATTTCATATCCCGCACCAAAGAAAGGTAGCGCAGTTGTACTTGCTTGTCTTGATGAAACGGATCCGCTATTAGATGGTGGAATTTGGCTGGCAGATTTTAAATAATTGTACTTGAAAGTAAAGGTATTGTTTTCATCAATATTCCAATCCAACTTCATGGTTAAACGCTTTGAAGAAGCAACATAAGAATAACCTTGGTAAGGACCTGGATCGTAGTTATATTTTGACTTTAAAAAGTCAGCTAATTTATTTAAAGAGTCAGCATTTGCAGCAGAAATGGTTGAACCATTTGCTGGATTACTCGCAGTTGATGCAGTCCAAGTTGTCCCTGGGGTTGTATTAGCTTCTTGCTCCCCATTTACAAATAAGAATAATTTATTCTTGATAATGGCACCGCTAGCTGTAAACCCTTTTAAGTCGTAGCTGTAATCTTGTTTAGGAACAGTGATTGTATAAGGTGCGCCATTAACTTCATATCCTTGCCAATCTTTATTCTTCAAATATTGATAAACGGAACCAGCATACGTATTTGTACCGCTTCTTGAAACTGAGTTTACACCGCCGCCAACAAATCCACCATTCTTAACATCAAATGGTGAAGTGTTAACTTGAATTTGTTCAATCGCGTCTAATGAAACCGCATTTTGACCTGTTTGACCACCAATATCACCTGATAAACCAAAAGAGTTATTAAAGTTAGCACCATCAATAGTGATATTATTTAATTGAGAACTTTGACCACCAAAAGAACCACTATTGTATGTAGGTGTTAATTTGATAATGTCTTTGTAAGAACGAGAAATTGTTGGCAAACTTGTGATTTGATTTCTGTTAAACGTTTCTTGAGAACCTGTACGTGCGTTGTTAAAAATTTTATCTTGTTTTGTTGAAGTTACAACGACATCCTTTAATGTGCTGCTTGTTTCAACCATTGCAAAGTTAGCTTTGTATGATTGACCCAATAACAAGGTAATGTCATCTTGCTTCTCAGTTTTTAAACCTACATAAGTAACTTGTAATAAATAAGGGCCACCAATTTTTAAATTTGATAAGTTGTATCTACCATCTTTACGACTGGTAGTAACATACTTAGTGCCCGTTGGCTGATGAATTGCAGTGATGTTTGCACCTGCAATACCTGCATTGCCTACAGTGATTAAACCTTGTATTTCGGCCGTTGTTTCCTGTGCGTTTACTTTAATTGTTGTAATTAAAATAACCAACAACATGGACAAAGCTTGTTTTAAAACACTTTTCATTTTGTGAGGTATTTGTTTATAATGTTAAAGTGCGAATTTAAACTAAAAGCCTTGAATAAATCACAAATCCTTAACAAATCATTAACTATTTTTTTTTATTACAATATTTTGTCAAAAATTTTACATATTAATATTTATTTATTTGCATAAATAAATGATTTATAAATATATTATGTATTTATTATAAATATTATTTTTTATTAATTTATTGAAATTCAAATAATTATACGTTATTTGGACAAAAAATTGAGGTTCATGATCGAATTTTCTATGCTTCCAACTTTACAAGTAATTCGTACAACTTTTTTGCCAACGAATCCTCATAATTATTTGGCAAATTCCTATCATCAATATGGCTTACAGGCACAATTCTTTTTGTTGAACTTGTTATGAAAGCTTCTTTAGCTGTTAACAATTCATGCTTGTGTATAGCGCGCAATTCTATTTGTATAGCATGTTCCTGGCAAATTGAGATAATATTTTTTCTGGTGATTCCATTTAGCATATTGTCAACAGGGGTTACAAGAACATTTTCATTGGTGACCAAAAAAAAGTTGGACCTCGGACATTCGCTTAAGATATCATTGTAATAGTATAAAATATCATCAGCCCCTTGTTGTTTCATCCATGGTTGTAACCAAACAGCCATTAAGTAATCAGTAGTTTTTACTTGGGGAATTTGGCGTTGATACGCATAGGTGACCAACTTAATCCCTGTTGTTGGCAAGGTTAAAGAAGGTTCAGTCAATGGTGCTTGTATGATGATTAAATGAGGATGTTCAATTGTGTATCCATCAGGGGCATCTCCTCCAGCTATTATCAATCTAATGCCAGCATAAGGCATTTTATTTTTTTCAATTAAGGTTGATACGATTTGTTTTATTTCTTCACTGTTTTGCGGAATGTTCAACCGCATAATGGCCGCAGAATTAAATAAACGATCTAAATGTGCATCTATAAAAAGAGGCTTATCATTGGCAACTCTTAAAAAATCAAAAATTCCATATCCTCGTTGAACCAATAAATCGCCAACAGGTACTCCTGCCGCATCAATTGATTGAATTTTATTATTTGCAAAACAATACACTGACATCTTTTTTTTATAAAACTACAAATAAGTGAGCATGGATAAACTATTTTTAATTAAAAATTAAGCTTTGGATTGTGATGATTTTAACTACTTTAAGGAAATTTTAAGTGATCCTGCATTAATCTTATTTGTTACTTTGTAGTCTAATGAATACTTAAACTTAAAAGCTATGAAAAAAAATGCAGGTTTTACAGCAACGCTACTTTTATTGATTGCTTTTACGCTATCAAGCATAGTTAGTAATGCACAAAGAGGTGGCCGTGGATTCGGTGGCGGTCATTTTGGTGGCAGTCATTTTGGTGGAGGTGTATCATCATTCTATAGTGGCAGTCATTTTGGTGTTGGGCTTCATTATAGTACACGTATTTTACCGCATGGTGGAAGTTTTCGCTTGCCTTCCTCATATGTACGCCTTAATTTTAGAGGTTATCCTTATTATTTTGCTGATGGCTTATTTTACACTTATTATGGAGATTATTATGGATTGGTCGCACCTCCCTTTGGATTGACACTTGGTTTTTTACCAAGAGGCTACTGGGGCTTTAATTGGGGTGGCTATCCATATTACTACTACAGTGGGGTATTTTATAAATCAACAGAAGATAAAAAATACCAAGTAGTGGTTCCTCCTGTTGGCGCCGAAGTACCTAATTTACCAAAAGAAGCAAAACCAGTTGTTGTAAATGATCAAAAACTATATGAATACCTTGGTACTTATTATAAAGAAGTAATGGGTCAGGACGGCAAAATAAAATATATAGTTCAAGGGAAAGATGGTGTCTTGAATACAGATAACAACAAGGAAGTAAGCAATACAATGAATACAACATCAAATGCAATAACAAATCAAGTACCTGTTACAACCATTTATACACCTAGTATTGGTGATATTGTTATGCAATTACCAAGTCAAACAAAAGCAGTAATTATTAATGGTAAAAAACTTTTTGTAACACCTGAAAATATTTATTACGAAGAATTTGTGGATGGCAATGTTATCAAATACAAAATCGTTGGAAAGTAATTTCTAAAAAATATTTTACCTATTTTTTTGTAAAGCAAAAATAAAAAGAGCCCTCCAAATTTGGAGGGCTCTTTTTATTCGTTATCGTTGCAACTAGTAAATTGCAATCTGTTTGTATTGCTTATTACTTGTACAATTGATTAAACAACATTTTATAACTTCCATGTGTTTGGCCTCGGAAAGTAATCTCAGGACCATACACAAACAATTTACCTTTACCCACCTTGGCTTCAAAAGCAGCAACGCCGTCTTGTAAATAGGCTTGACCAAATGCCCAACCACTTCTTAATGTTGTTGCAGATGCATACCAAGCTAAGGGAATGACTTCCTTTTGTGCAATGGCTTCAGGTGCTAATTTAAATACTGGACTCGAAGAAAAATATACATCTACTTTATTATTCATACCCCAATTAGGTTGATAGTTATTGTCTACATCAACCTGCATGACACTACCTGGAATATAAAATTTTTCACCAGGCAATGGTTTTTCTTTCCCAGCAACCATTTCCACCAATGCGTTTTTTACGGGAAGATTTAAATGATAGGCTAAATTTGCACTAGACCCAATGGTAACTATTCGTCCCCCATTGTTCAAAAATTGTTGTAATGCAGGTATAGATTTTTGCGCTGTGATTTTTCCAAGGCGCTCTTTATATTCAGCTGGTATATCCTCTTCCTTTGGTTCTTTTTCCTCCCACGGAGACGACTCAGTTCTTAAGGCAGGAATTGCACCTTCCACAAATACAATCACATCATACTTGCTATTTAAGTTCGCTGCATCAATCTCTTTTGCATACACCAAGTTAAACGGAAAATGATATTGTTCAAAAATCCACCGTACCCAACCTGAGGAAATAGAACCACCATATTTATCCCATAAACCAATACGCAGTGGTTTTACAATTAAAGCTGCATCTTTTGGTTTTTCTGAAACTGCTTGCATGGAAACATTATGCTCTTTAAGTAATTTAAAAATTAATGGGTAGATATCATGTGTATCTTTAGTATCTACAAAATAAGTATCCTTACCCTTATAGACAGTAGCCCCCTTTTCTAAAAATTGATTCACGGCAATGTAAGAAGTGTTGTCCTTTGCAGATAAAGTAATGCCTACTTCATTGCTATGGCTACCCACTTCAGAAAAGTGCCTATTTTCTTGAACCTCACCATAAGCTATGGTTTCAAAAGGACCATCAAAGTCCTCTAAGATTCTATCAAATTGAATGCCCATGGTAAAAGCCGGTGTCCAACCTGCTGCATCATAAGGACGAACGGGTGGTCCACCTGGGTATTGAAAATCATTCGGGTGGTCCTGCGGTTCAAACATATCTAATACATGTGGGCGAAAAGCTTGATTTGTTTTCACAATATAGGATCCTTCTGGATATTGTTTACCCGCATAACTAAATTGATGAATTGCTTTTTGAACTTTTATCCCGCTATTTATTAAAATATTTATAAATGCAGTTGCAGTTGAGGGTTGATCCAATGGAATAATATAACCTCTTGGATCTCTTAGCTCTTTATTTTTATATACCTTACTAAAATATTCAACGGGTAAAGTATCCCCTTTTATTTCTTTTTTATCAGCCTTAAAAGTTTCATTCAACAAATCCACCTTCTTAGGGGACTTGGTCCAGCTGTCTTTGCTTCCTGCCTCAATACTATGCTTACCCATTGTATAAATATTATACAATAGTTCATCTTTATACCTAGCTGCGTAATTTAATACAGCATAATTTAAAGAAACCGAATAATCAATTGAATTTTTAAAATACCATTTTTGAGGTTCTATAGGATAAGGTGTTGCACTATTGGGAATTAATCTTTGTGGGACCAATGGAATAGTACTTGGTGTTGGATTGCCAATAATCTCCGTTAGCAAACCTATAATATTATGATAGTACGCTGCAGTTCTTAATCCACCATTCCACCATGTAGAATAGACCGAACCACTTTTCATGGTATAACCAGGTTTTCCTTCTGCATTTAATCGACTGCTCATGGCAGCACCCACCGCATCAATTCCCGTAACCAATAAAGGATCATATACATAGTTAAATGGATCACGATAAGGAGGACCCGCAACGACGGTGCCTGGAGGACCCGTTTGGTGGTGATTGTATAAAATTTGTGGCATCCATTCGATATACAATTGACGACTCATGTTTTTTGACTCACTCATGTTTAACATAAAAAAGTCACGATTGTTATCGTGGCCAATATATTTTTCATACAATCGAGGCAAATTTTCAGTTGAACGTTTCAAGGTATCAGCATTGCGCATATACCAATTTGAAACCAATTCCTGTCCATCAGGATTGGCGTGTACAAATAAAATAATAGTTGACTTTAAAATATTTCTGGTCTCTTCATCGTCTCTCGTTAAAACGGTATACAATGTTTGTATTAATTGATGAATACCCGTAACCTCCGTTGCATGTAAACCACCGTCAATCCATACCACCGACTTTCCCTCTTTAGCCAATTGTTTTGCCTCAGCATCCGATAACTTTTCAGCTCTTGCTAGTTTTTGCGAGATGGTTTTGTATTTTTCTAATTGCTTAATATTACTTGGATCTGAAACAATCATCATGTATTGATTACGCCCTTCCTCAGTTTTACCAATTACTTGCAATTTTACTTTATTTGAAGCAGCTGCTAATTTTTTAAAATAAGCTTCGGTTTGTGTAAAAGTGGCTAACTGATAATTGTCTCCAATAGTAAAACCAAAATGTTCTTTTGGACTGGGAATTGTTTGTGCCTGTGTTGATAAAAAGCAGGATAAAAACAATATTACAATCAGTAATTTAATCTTACGCATATTAAAATAATTTGTTGTAAGTTAAATAAAACAGGGGATTTTTATTGTTTTTGCTAGCTTTTTTACACCAACCTATGATTACTAAAAATTGTACCTATCATTTTAAGCGCATGATGACATCCCTCATGCTACATAAATAAAATGATGATGCAATAAATAAAATAATTATAAACACAAAAGTGACATATTTAAATAAATTAGGTAGGATTTTAAATGAAATAGAGAATTTAATTTAAAATAGGTTCAAGTAGATTCGTTTTTATTTGTTTTTTTAATTGCAAAGGATAGTTAGCAATTATATTTTGGAAAGTGCCTAACAAATACGCTGAATTTGAAATTTGATATGTATGCTTACGCTTTAGCTTTTGACTTATTAATTGACTCATTTGATTTGCAAATGGACTTTCTAAATCAATCTTACCAAATAGGAGACCCGCATCCAACAATTTTAGTTGCACAAAAGATTCTCTATAAATTTCAAAAATTGAATTTGGCTTTAATCTAATCAAATTATAGAGATGGATAAAATCCAAGATCAGCCAGATAATATTTTGAATGCCTGTCTGGCTAATTATACCATTAGACATATAATTTTTTTGTACAAGTGCTGAATCGAATATAACAGGAGCACTTGAGTGAATTCCTTCAAAAGCTTGTTGCCCTTTTAATTGAATTGTAGCAGGAGTAATGTAAATATTTGCACTAAAATTTTGATTCAAATATTGAAAATGTACAATTCCTGTTATTTTAGTTAAAGACTTTGCAAGAATGTTTAATTCAAAATCCTCGGATTTTATTGTAAAACTATTTGAAAGGGATGTAGATGCAGTGTTATGATGTTGTACAAACATGGTTTATTTTATTTTGGCAATTATGACCTCATCTATTTTACCACCGCGGAGTTAAACTCTCTCGGTTGGTACCCACCTAAGGGTTCTTGATGATGTAGCAAAAATAAGAATAAAACCAATTCAATCCAAAAAAGGCCAATATAGAAATGGCCTTTTTTGGATTTATTTAGTGATTATCTATTGTTAATCAATAATCTGTAAAATCTTCGTCTTCAAAATTCATAGAACCTAAATTCATCATGCTTCCCATTAAGTCTTTGAATTCAATTTTTCCATCAATCATCTTCTTGCTAATTAAAGAATAGGCTGATAACCCATGTAATACAAATTCCATCAATAAGGCCGCTTGCTTTTCGTTGGCTTGAGGGAAATGTTTTTTAACAATACCAAACAAGCCATCCACTTTGTATAAAGCGATTACTTTGTCCTCGTCTTTCATGTCTAATAACAAATCCAAATGATTACCAGCATCAAACCATTTTGTAATTAATGCATAGGGGTTTTCGGGTTGCTTTTGCACTGCACCCTCAGTAGATTTTTTTGCAGGCTTTTTCTTTTTAATATCATCAGGATTTGGAAAATAAGAAATGAAAATAGTACGTATTGACTTGTTTAATAAATTCAATGCCACTTCATAGGGACCTTCTTGTTCCCCTTCATATACTAATTCTATTTTACCTGTGATCGCAGGAATAATACCCGATAAATCACTGATCCAAATTTGAGTATGTTTTTCATTATGTATAATCGCTCTTCTTTCGGCACTACTTACCGCCGCTTCATAGGCAGCAATGGTTAAACGAGCACTCACACCGCTCTTTTTGTCAACAAACTCATTGGTTCTTGCTTCAAAAGAAACCTGTTCAATTAAACGCTTTACCAAATCACTCACTTCAACTTTATCTTTTTGTATTGGTAAAATATTTGCTTCTTGTTCTGTAATGGCTAAAGAAGTTTCAATACTTTTTGGATAGTGTGTTAAAATTTGACTTTCAATTCTATCTTTTAATGGAGTAACAATACTTCCTCTATTGGTATAGTCTTCGGGATTTGCCGTAAACACAAATAAAATATCTAATGGCATGCGTAATTTGAAACCACGAATTTGAATATCGCCTTCTTGTAAAATATTAAATAGGGATACCTGAATTCTCG
>Ga0304728_1002923_pt1 | contig 10552 bp, 9 predicted proteins | sample C_130625_MF_Meta_FD_190476 | JGI IMG/M metagenome (GOLD analysis project Ga0304728, IMG submission 190476) | Freshwater microbial communities from Lake Croche, Canada to study carbon cycling - C_130625_MF_MetaG (v2) (version 2) | ecosystem: Environmental > Aquatic > Freshwater > Lake | place... | reverse complement strand
TGGCCACCCCGGCAAGCCACATGATGATGCTTCCGACAATGACGCTGACCACCATGTGGGCGGATGTGGTTAGCCACACCTCGCGACGGAGCAGGATGCGAACGTCTCAACTGGATATGCCGGCGGTGACTTCTTGCACACGCCGACCGGAACTGTATTATCCTGTGTCGACCCAAAGTCACGCCGCTGAAGAGGTAGGGAATTTACGGTGAAACCAACCCGCTTACTTCATCTTCTGCTTTTGAGTTTGGGCATTTCTGCATTGGCTTTTGCCTTGATTTCCACCAGTAATCCCGCATCCGCGAACACTGCGACGGATTGCTCCACGAACCAGGAGTCCTTCGGATTCTTCCTCAAGGACTATCCGATGGAACACCAGGGTAACGGGCTGCTGAATATCAGCGTCCTGTACCGCCTGAACACGGCGGTGGACAAGATCGAGCCCGACCTTTATCCGGAATATGTCGGGATCGTCGAGAAGATCCAGAAGTTTCTCGAGGAGTACCCCAACGAATCGGATTACTGGGAGATCATCAACAAGAAGATGGCGGGCTACCTACTGGAGCAATATCCGTCCATGTCGTCGGTCCACATCAAGATCGATGTCGCGCCGACTACTCCACGGACTCGATACGAGCGGTTTAGTGAAGTGCTCAAGACTCGTCCCGACAATTGCCCGTTGATAACGGTCACCTAGACCGGGAAACGCCGTTCCCGCTTTTCGTCACGCGTGGCGGTTAGTGGCCTGTTCCGAACTTTCCAGATACTTCCGGTATCCGATCAACGGCATGGGGTCGATTTCGTTGCTGCCCGGCTGAAACGCCCCGTTGGGGTAGTCGAAGGGGTCGTCGAGGTCAGCGATCAGGCGTTCCAGCGAGATGAGCACGAACGACAGAATGCCGACCACCGCGTAGCCGGTCCCGGCATCGTCGAATGAGGTGAAGATCAGAATCGCCAGGATTACCGCGAGCATGCCCCGCAACAATGCGTAGCCCGTCGGGATGAAACTGGTGACTCGAATCCCGTGAATATGGCCGACGGCGTTGCGGATTCTCGTCATACCGTCGAGGGCTCCCTGGAACAGCGGAGGCACGCCCTTGGCGACGGCGGATCCCTCCATGTTCCGTTGCAGGGTGTGCATCGCATCGAAACACGGTTCCACCGGACTGCCGTTGAGCAACCAGTGTTCGCAGGTCCGCACCAGCTGGAGGTGGTCGGCGCGCAGGGCCGGCGCATCGAGTTCACCGTTGGCCGCCGCCATGGCGTTGATGGAATCGGCGTAGGACTCCAGCGCAGAGGCGAGCTGACCGGGCAGACCCTCGGCGGCCTTATGGTCGGACAGCACTCCGGCCATCATGAAGCCGATGATCAGCACTGCGCCGGTGATCACCGAGCCGAGACTCGAGAACTGCACAAGAGAAGGCAGTTTGAGCACATCGTGACGGATGAACGTCAGCAGAAGGACCAGGACCGCCAACGGGACCGTGATTGTCAGCAAACGCCACCTGTGCATTCGGACGTCCTCTCTCAATCGCCAGTTGATGGGGGTGTGCCGGACGAGCACCGGAAGATAACTGTAGTAACCGTTACCCGTGGCCAGCACCGAATGCTTCCCCGGGTAAGAAATCTAACAGATTGCCACCGCGTCGATCGCGGTCGGCATTCGCGTTGCCGCCGCGAGGCCCGGCGCCGACCCGCGGCCTGGCCTAGTCTTTCCAAGGTGATCGCCATCGTCACGGGTGCGTCGTCCGGAATCGGCGCTGCTGTCGCAACAATGCTCGTGCGGGCCGGGCACACCGTCGTCGGCCTCGGCCGCGCACCTTCCCGACTGGATGCGCTCGCACGCGAGTTGGGTCCGGACTTCGTCCCACAACGATGCGACATCACCGAGACCGCGACCTTCACCGGCCTGCTGAGATCCGCCGCCGACGAGTTCGACGGCATCGATCTGCTCATCAACTGCGCAGGCGCCGTGCAGGCCTTGCCCATCGAGCGCACTACGCCCGAGGTGTTCCGCCACATGCACGAGGTGAACGTTGTCGCCCCCGCCGCGGCGATACACGCTTTGTGGCCCGCCTTGTGCCGTCGCGGGGGTGCCCGGATCGTCAACGTGTCGTCACTGGCCCAGTTGGACCCGTTCCCCGGGTTCTTCGCCTACGCGTCATCGAAGTCCGCGTTGCACCTGTTGACCGTCGTGGCCGATGCCGAAGGTGAACCGCAGGGCGTTCGCGCGTTCACCGTGGCGCCGGGGGTGGTCGACACACCGCTGCACCGCACGTTGATGCCGGAGAGCATGCCCCCCGTCGACGGGCTGACCTCCGTGCTGTACCCGGATGACATCGCGCGAGTGATCGTGGAGATCGCCGAGGGACGGCACGACCGGCGGGCGGGGCGAGTCCTGGCGATGCCGGCTCCGGCCGCCGTGGCCTCACTGCGACAGTGGGTGCTCGATCACCCCGGTGGTGGAGTCGAAATCGTCTGCTAACTCGACTAGAAGCCGGTAGCGTAAACCTCGCAATTGTGTGGTACCAGCGGCTTGGATCAAGGAGAAGCCCGTTTTCCCTGTAACCGGTGCACGAGTGGCGGTCTATCGCCGCGAGCATTTCAACGCCGCCCACCGTATCCACAATCCGAAGCTCAGCGACGCCGATAACGCGCGCATCTACGGCAAGTGCAACAACCCGAACTATCACGGACACAACTACGACCTGACAGTCCGGGTATCCGGCGTCGTCGACCCAGTGATCGGTTACGTCATAGATCTCGGCACGCTATCGGCGACGGTCAGGGAGGTCGTTCTCGACCGACTCGACCATATGAACTTGAACCTCGACGTGCCCGAGTTCAGCGACCTGAACCCTACGGTCGAGTACATCGCGATCGTGATCCACGGGATGCTGCGCGCCCATATCCCCGACCACCTCGATCTTCACGTGATCCTCGCTGAAACGCCCCGCAACATCGTTCAGTACCCCGCCGACCAGGTCACTGGGGGCACCCGTGGCTGTTTCGAGTGAGTTGCGTGGGGCCGGATTGGGCACCCGATTCCTGATCAGGCTCGCCGCTGCTCTGGCGACCGTGTTCCTGATCGGCGTGACGACGGGCGGCGTCGGCCGAGCGAGCGCTGAACCGGTCAACTGCAAGATCGGCGCCTTTATCAATTCGCTGTCCGACATCGACACGGCTGCGGGAACATTCGTTTCCGACTTCTGGTTGTGGAGCGTTTGCCCCAACGAGGATGCGGAACCGCTAAAGACAATGGAGTATGTCAACGGGATCGACCCGAAACTCGCTCTGGACTCGAAGATCGAGCGCGGAAAACAGTGGTGGTCGACCCTCAAGGTCGGCGGAAAGTTCCGCCTGGACTTCCCTCTGGAGAATTACCCGTTCGATCATCAGACTCTGAAGATCGACCTGGAGGAGGGAGTGGTCGACACCCGCGAACTCCAATACGCCGCCGACAGCGCCTCTTCCCGGGTGGACCCTGACGTGAAGCTCAAGAACTGGGATGTCACGTCTTTTCGGATTGTGGCGGCGGACGAGACCCATCCGACCACCTACGGCGATCCGTCATTGACCGGCGGCGACAGTACCTATGCGCACGCGACAATCGAGATCGGTCTGGAACGGCGAAGCAGCCTGGCGGACTTCACCAAGTCGACGTTCGTCGTATTCATCGCCGCCACGCTCTCTCTGGTCAGCTTGCTGATCATCGACGGTAGAATCGGGTTGCTCGGCGCGATGCTGTTCACGGTGGTTTTGAGTTTCGTCTCGCTGGACCGCGTACTCGGCCCGCACGGTAGCCCCTATCTGCTGGATAAGATCCACCTCGCGGCTCTCGCGGTCATCATGGCGGCCGGCGGATGGGGTGTGCGCTCTCTGCGGGCCGTGTCCCTGGGTGCTGACAAAGCGGTGATTCACCGGCAGGACCTGCGCGCCGCTTACATCTTGTTCGGCACCTACGTGCTGGTGAACGTCATCCTGGTCGTTCTGGCGATCCGCGGGTAGCTCCGGGCTGACCTACAGACCCAGTGCTTCGGCGACGCTGGAGCGCAGCGTATCCAGCTCGGCCTGCGCCCTGCTGCGCGCGTCGGTGATATCGCCGGTCACCGGAACTACAACCTGCAGATAGCATTTGAGCTTGGGTTCGGTGCCGCTGGGCCGGATGATCACCCGGGCATCTTCGAGCGTGAAGCGCAGGCCATCGGTGGGTGGCAGACCGTCGACGCCCTGCTCCAGATCGTCTATCCGCACCACGCCGCGGCCACCCAAGAAGGCAGGCGGATCAGCACGAAGGCGAGCCATCGCGTCGGCGGCCAGGGACAAGCCAACTTTCAGTGCGGGTTTCGGATATCGCCGCATACAGCCCGAATTTGCGGGCAAGATCGTCGAGCACATCCTGGACTCCCCTGCCCTCGGCCTTGAGTGCAGCAACCATCTCCAACATCAGCAGCGAGGCCGTGATGCCGTCTTTGTCGTTAACGACGTCAGGGTCACAGCAGTAGCCCAGTGCTTCCTCATAGCCGAAGCGAAGGCCGGGCACCTCGGAGATCCAGGAGGCTGCCCGCGGCCGATGGCTCACACGGGGGCTTCTCACCCCAATAACACCCCGAATCCGCGTTCTCTGATGCGCTATCCGTTCGATAGCAGCGCTCCGGGATCTGTCGCGAATGCCCTTCGCGGTTTCGAGTCCTCGCGCCGTTTCCGCGCCCTCGGGACCGTGTCCGGCGATGAAGCAGGCTGCAGAAAAACTTCTGAAATACAACGATGGAGCCGCCTAGGAGAATCGAACTCCTGACCTATTCATTACGAGTGAATCGCTCTACCGACTGAGCTAAGGCGGCGTGGCCGACGATGAGCGCTTGCACGAAGAGCCGTCCGTCTGAGCCAGTGGCAGAGTCTACCCGCCGGGGCGCAATGCCTGACCCATGGTGGCGACCATGGCACCCACGGCGAACTTCGGCTTGACGTTCATCGCCAATGCGTTGCGGCAGTCCAGCACCGCTTCAATACAACGCAGCAGCCGATCCGGGGAGGCGTGGGCAGCAAGTCGGGCCACGTCCGCAGTCATATCCGGGTGGCTGGCGGTCACCCCGTCCGCTCCCCCGGACACCATCATCGCGTCGCGTAAGTAAGTAGCCAGATCGATCAGGGCACGATCAAGGGCATCTCGCGAGGCGCGCGTCTGCCGCGATTTCTGCCGCCGCTCAAGGTCTTTGATCGCACCTGCCGTTCCGCGCGTGGCGCCCGCCGTGCCCTTGCCGGTACCGCCCGCTCCCAAAGCGGTCAGCAGTTCGTCGGACTCGGCTTCGTCGCGGCCGACGGTGAGTGCGCGCGACTCGGCCTCGGCGGCGGCGACCAACTCATCTACGGCCGCATAAGCCCGCTTCGGCATCGCGGCGGCCCGCGCCACACCCAATGCGTGCATACGGCGCTCCCGTGCCTCGGGGTCGGTCGCCAGTCGGCGTGCTCGGCCAACATGACCGCCGCTGACCGACGCGGCCACGAGTGCCTCGTTCTCCGTCAATCCGTCGGTCTCCATCAGCACTCGGGCGATCGCGGCGACCGACGGCGTCACCAGTGCCACGTGCCGACACCGCGATCGCAACGTGACGGAGATGTCATCGGGATCGACCGACGGCGCACACAGCAGGAACACCGTCGACGGGGGCGGTTCCTCCACCACCTTCAGCAGCACGTTGCCCGCGCCCTCAGTGAGCCGATCGGCATCTTCGATGACGACGACCTGCCAGCGGCCGGTGCTGGGCCGCCGCGACGCGGTCGCGACGATGGCGCGCATCTCATCGACGCCGATCGACAGGCCCTCCGGAATGACGCGGCGGACGTCGGCGTGGGTACCCGCCATCGTCGTTGTGCAGGCCCGGCAGTTCCCGCATCCCGGGATGCCGTCGGAGGTGCACTGCAAAGCGGCGGCGAAACACAGTGCAGCCACCGAACGGCCCGACCCGGGCGGCCCGGTGATCAGCCAGGCGTGTGTCATAGCAGCAGCGTTGACCGCACCGTGAGCAGAATCACCCCGCGCGGCCACCGCGGCGGCAACCAACTCCGCCTCGGCCTCGCTCTGGCCGACCAACCTCGTGAAGACCCCGGACATCGCCTATTGACCCTAGTCCAGAAGACGGGTGCGGTTCTTCGGCTGTCAGACGCATTGTCAGCAAGGTGCCGGACCGCGACCGATCACATGCCGCTCGCCGGGTGTCTCCGGCTACGGTGGGTTGGTGAGCAGCGCGCCGGTCACGCGCGGACGAATCCGCGAATTCGCCCGCTGGGCGGCGCGCACACCCTGGCCTCTGTTGGGCCTGGGCATGCTGCAGGCCGACATCATTGGCGCGTTGCTGGTGCTGGGCTTCCTGCGATTCGGGCTGCCCCCCTCCGATCGGCTCAAACTGCAGGACCTGCCGACGACGAATCTCGTAATGTTCCTCGGCTACCTGGTCGTCTCGTTTACCGTCGGCGCGCTGATCAGCATCAAACTGCTCACACCGGTGTTTCGTTGGCAACGACGCGACTCACGACTCATCGCCGACGACCCGGCCGATACCGAATCCGCCCGGCTTCGCGCCCTGCGGGTGCCGGGCTACCGGTCCGCAATCAGCATCACCACCTGGCTGCTGGGTGCGGTGGTGTTCATAGCGGCGTGCTGGCCGGTCGCCAGTCACGCAGCGCCGGTGCTGGCGGTTGCCACCCTGCTCGGCGCGACCGCCACCGCCATCATCGGCTACCTCCAGGCCGAGCGGGTGTTGCGGCCCGTCGCCGTGGCGGCATTGCGGGCGGGCGTGCCGGAGAACTTGAGTCGACCCGGCGTGGTGTTCCGGTTGGTACTCGCCTGGGTGCTGTCCACCGGAGTGCCACTGCTGCTGATTGTGCTGTCCGTCGTCGCCACGAAGTTATCGTTGCTGCAGGCCTCGGCCGACAGCATGCTGATCCCGATCCTGCTGATGGCCATTGCCGCCCTGGTGATCGGCCTGGTCGGAAATGTCCTGTCGGCCATGGCAATTGCCGATCCACTTCGCCAGCTGCGCTGGGCCCTCGGCGAAGTGCAGCGCGGCAATTACAACGCTCACATGCAGATCTATGACGCCAGCGATTTAGGTCAGCTCCAGGCCGGCTTCAACGACATGGTCCGCGAACTCAGCGAGCGACAGCGGATGCGTGACCTGTTCGGCCGTTACGTCGGTGAGGACGTCGCGCGCCGGGCACTCGAGCGAGGTACCGAACTGGGCGGCCAGGAACGCGACGTCGCGGTACTGTTCGTCGACCTGGTGGGCTCGACCCAACTGGCCGCCACCCATCCCCCGGGCGAAGTCGTCGACCTGCTCAACGAGTTCTTCAACGTCGTCGTCGAAACCGTCAGGGAGCACGGCGGTTTCGTCAACAAGTTCTTGGGCGACGCCGCCCTGTGCATCTTCGGCGCGCCACTGGAACACCCGGACGCCGCCGGCGCGGCACTGGCTGCGTCGCGGAAGTTACACGACGAACTGGTCGGGGTGCTCGGCCAGACCGAGTTCGGGATCGGGGTCTCGGCGGGACGGGCAATCGCCGGGCACATCGGGGCTCAGGCACGTTTCGAGTACACCGTCATCGGCGATCCGGTGAATGAGGCCGCGCGGTTGACCGAACTCGCCAAGCTTGAGCACGACCATGTATTGGCCTCTGCCGTCGCGGTAGCGGCAGCACCCGACGCCGAAGCGCTGTGCTGGCACGTGGGCGAGATCGTCGAACTTCGCGGACGATCAACGCCCACCCAACTGGCACGGCCGGTGAATCTCGTTCAGCCCCAAGGCCTCAGTGAGTCCACCGCAGTCGCCCTCCCCGGTTAAGCCTTCTTCGCTGAGGCCCTCTTGACGGCCTTCTTGGCCGGCGCTTTGCGGACCGCTTTCTTGGCGATCTTCTTGACCGGTCCGCGGGCGCGGCGGTCGGCGAGCAATTCCGAGGCCCGATCGTCGGTAATGGTCAACACATCATCACCCTTGCGCAGACTGGCGTTGGTCTCGCCGTCGGTCACGTACGGACCGAACCGGCCGTCCTTGATCACCATCGGCTTACCCGAGGCGCCATCGGTGCCGAGTTCGCGAAGTGGCGGTGTCGCGGCGCCCTGCCGGCCGCGACGTTTGGGTTCGGCATAAATCTTGAGCGCCTCGTCCAACGTGACGCCGAAGATCTGATCCTCACCCGCCAGTGATCGAGAGTCGGTGCCGCGCTTCAGATACGGCCCGTAGCGGCCGTTCTGAGCGGTGATCTCCTCTCCGTTGTCCGGATCCACCCCGACCAGTCGCGGCAGCGACAGCAGCTTCAGTGCATCCTCGAGGGTGACCGTCTGCACATCCATCGAACTGAACAACGATCCGGTGCGCGGCTTGGGTCCGATGGGCTTCTTGCCCTTCTTCGCCACCGCGGTGCCGTCGTCGTCGGGCGGGGGCGGCAACACCTCAGTGACATAGGGGCCGTAACGACCGTCGCGGGCGATGATCTCGTGGCCGGTCTCCGGATCGACGCCGAGCGTCCGGCCCTCCTGCGGCATGGCGAAGAGCGTTTCGGCCAATTCCAGGGTCAGCTCGTCCGGGGTGATCTCATCGTTGAGGTTTGCCCGCTGCGGGGTGGGTTCGCCGTCGTCACCGACGACCATTCGTTCCAGATACGGACCGTTCTTCCCCACCCGCACGTAGATCGGCCGGCCCTGATCGTCGTCGAACAGCACGATGGAGTTGACCTCGCGGGCATCGATGCCCTCCAGATTCACGCCCACCAGCTTCTTGAGGCCGCCGGCGCGGGCGATCGAGTGCGGTACGCCGTGTTCACCGCCGAAGTAGAAGTTGTGCAGCCAATTGGTGCGCCGCTCATGACCGGAAGCGATCTCGTCGAGTTCGTCCTCCATGGCGGCGGTGAAGTCGTAGTCGACCAGACGGGCGAAGTGCTGCTCGAGCAGACCGGTCACCGCGAAGGCAACCCACGAGGGCACCAGGGCGGTGCCCTTCTTGTACACATAGCCCCGGTCCTGGACGGTTTTGATGATCGAGGAATACGTTGAGGGGCGGCCGATTCCGAGATCCTCGAGGGCCTTGATCAGCGACGCCTCGGAGTAACGCGCAGGCGGGTTGGTGCTGTGGCCGTCGGCGGTCAGCCGGGTGGCGTCCACTCGCTGGCCCTGCCGCAACTGTGGCAGCCGACTCTCGGCGTCATCGGCTTCGCCGCCGGCCAATTCGTCAACAGTCTCGACGTAGGCCTTCAGGAAGCCGGGGAATGTAATGGTTCGACCACTTGCGGTGAAAGCGGCCTCGCGGCCGTCAGCAGCATTACCGGTGATCCGCAGGCTCAATGTGGTGCCGCGGGCGTCGGCCATCTGGGAGGCGACGGTGCGCTGCCAGATCAGTTCATACAGCCGGAAGCCGTCGGCATCAAGTTCGGCATGCAGTGCCCCCGGTGTTGAGAAGACCTCGCCTGAGGGACGGACGGCCTCGTGAGCCTCCTGCGCATTCTTGACCTTGCGGGTGTATTGGCGCGGCGTGGGGTGGACGTACTCGTCACCGTAGAGCTGGCGCGCCTGGTTGCGTGCGGCGTCGATGGCCGTCTGCGACAGTGTGGTGGAGTCGGTGCGCATGTAGGTGATGTGGCCGTTCTCGTAGAGACGCTGGGCCACGCTCATCGTGCGCTCGGAACTGAACCGCAGCTTGCGCCCGGCCTCCTGCTGCAGCGTCGAGGTCATGAAGGGCGGGTACGGACGGCGGGTGTAGGGCTTCTCCTCCACCGATGCGACGGTCAGCGCCGCGCCCTGCAGACCCGACGCCAGCGAACCGGCCGCAGTCTCGTCGAGCACCAGAACTTCGGTGGGCTTGCGGACCACGCCCACCGAATCGAAGTCACGACCGGTTGCCACCCGCTTGCCATCGACTGCCACCAGTCGGGCGGTGAATCGCGGCGGGCTGGCGGCGGGATCGGACACGCTGGCATCCAACTCCGCCAGGATGTCCCAGTAGGAGGCGCTGCGGAAGGCCATCCGTTCCCGCTCGCGCTGCACGATGATCCGCGTCGCGACCGACTGCACACGGCCTGCCGACAGCTTGGGTGCAACCTTCTTCCACAGCACCGGACTGACTTCGTAGCCGTACAGCCGGTCCAGGATGCGCCGGGTCTCCTGGGCGTCGACCAGGGCGATATCGAGATCGCGGGGGTCATCGGCGGCCGCTCGAATCGCCGATTCGGTGATCTCGTGAAACACCATTCGGCGCACCGGGACGGTGGGCTTCAATGTCTCGAGCAGATGCCAGGCGATCGCTTCACCCTCGCGATCGCCGTCGGTGGCGAGATACAACTCGTCGACGCCCTTGAGCAGGTTCTTGAGTTCGGCGACGGTGGTCTTCTTGTCCGGGCTGATGACGTACAGCGGTTCGAAGTCGGCATCGACGTTGACGCCGAGCCGAGCCCACTTCTCGGTCTTGTACTTGGTCGGGACGTCTGCGGCACCCTTGGGCAGGTCGCGGATGTGGCCGCGGGAGGACTCGACGATATAGTTGGCACCCAGGTAGCCGGCTAT
>Ga0304728_1002913_pt1 | contig 10570 bp, 7 predicted proteins | sample C_130625_MF_Meta_FD_190476 | JGI IMG/M metagenome (GOLD analysis project Ga0304728, IMG submission 190476) | Freshwater microbial communities from Lake Croche, Canada to study carbon cycling - C_130625_MF_MetaG (v2) (version 2) | ecosystem: Environmental > Aquatic > Freshwater > Lake | place... | reverse complement strand
TGTTGTGCATGCCAATGGATACTCAGAACCTTCTCGCGCCTTTGCTGGAACATTTATTGCGATTGCCACTCTGTTATCAATCACTTCAGCCGTTGTCTTGTTCGACAAGATTCGAGCCCGTCTTGAAGAATCTCATCTCAACTTTCGACATATCTCAATTGCAGCGATTCTCGCAGTCACAGTGGCATATAGCGCCACTTCAATTTTCTGGTTGATGACCGCTGGTGCGGATTCGCCATTGCGCACGGAATCTAAAGAGATTCTTCCTGCATTTCTCGCGATTGAGAAAGATGCTAAGACCGTTGTACTTCGCCCGTATAAGCACAATGGTGAAATCGCTATCTCGTATTACATCTCACGCGGCCATGGAATCGAACTTGGTGAGACAGATATCGCTCCGACCGATACCCCGGAGATCTCACGTGCTATTGAAGGCTTGGTAGATAACACTGGAGTAACCTCATCAAAGGTTTTGGCCGCATATGGCATTAAATATGTATTCCTTAAAAACCCAGTCGACCAGAAAGTTGTGCAGACTATCGATGGACTTGGCGGATTTAACAGAACGTCGTCTACAAATTCAGGAATCGTGTGGCGCGTAATTCAAGATACTGGACGACTTATCTATACAGATTATGCAGGTAAGCAAAGAATCTTGATATCTAAAGGCGTGCGCACCTATGTACCTGGCCCTGGAACCATCACTCTGACTGAGACTTACAGCCCCGCATGGCAGATTATGCAAGATGGCTATCACCTCGAAAAGATTCGAGATATCCATGGACTTCCAACCTTTGCAGTAACTACCGGTGGAGATATCTCTATCTATCACGACGGACGTACACGCCGTGCGTGGATCTCCTTCTTCATCATCACACTTGTCACATGTGTTGTGCTTGCTCTGCCAGCCGGCCGACGTAAGCGAGAGATATCAGAATCGGTGCTTGCATGAAGAACCAACGCGCGCTAACTCTGCTTGCTGCCTCAGCTGTAGTCCTACTACTCAGCAACCTCTTAAATAACTCCGTCTCAACAAATAATTTTAATGAGGCATATCCAGCAGTTGTCTGTCCACCGAATACTCCTGGACTTACAACTGCAATCTCACTCACTTCACGAAAGACGATGGCGCGCAAGACTGGATCATCATCTCTGGTTGCATCACCAGTCGGCCTCACTCGTTATGGAGTCACAGCTCAATCAGCTGTGATTGAAGCAGGGCCTGTTACCCCAGTTGTATGGCAAGTGCGCACAGGTGTGTGGGCAGGCGCTGTTCCGTGTAGCGCACCCATAACTTCGCAATGGTTTATTGGTGCAACTGCAGATATCTCATCAAGAGGTTCGCTCAATCTGGTCAATAGCGGACTCGGTCGCGCTCTCGTTGATGTCACGGTATTTACTGAGAATGCCCAGTTAACCCCTCGCGCAATCTCGCTCAAAGCTAACTCCTATCAAGAGATTGCACTGCCCACACTTGCACCAGGTGCAAAGGCGATAGCGATACATCTTCTTACTCGCTCTGGGCGCGTCAACGGTTTTGTCGTCGACGAACGCGGCAAGGGTCTTCGCGCTTTGGGCGGTGATCTCGTTAACTCAACGGGAGATCCAACGAAATCAATTCAGATTCCTGCGATCCCGCAACAGACTGGAAAGAAGTCGACTACCCCACACACCTTGCGACTACTTGTCCCAGGGGAAGTCGATGCGCGAATCTCCGCAGAGATTAGATCAACGGATGGCACATTCTCACCTGTCGGTATCGATGGCATCACCATTGCGCATCACAAGGTCACTGAGATCCCGATGGATATCACGATGGCTTCTGGAAAGTTTGCGCTCCATATTTCATCAGATCAACCAATTTTGGCATCCGTATTCTCAAAGACAATCTCTGCAGGAAAGAGTGACTTTGTCTGGAGCACCGCTGCAGAAGATCTCGCCGAATTCACCTTGGCAACCACTGGGCTATCGCCAACACTTGTCTTCACCGGCCGAGATATCAAGGTGCAGCTCGACCTCACCTATTCAAATGGCTCACAGAAGACGGTAAAGATTTCAGCCCAAGATATTGCGACCTTTGTGGCGCCAACGACTCTACGGTCGGTTCACTTCAGCCATATCTCTGCAGGCACGTCGGGCGCAGCACTTATTACTTCTAAGAGCGGGTATGGATATATCCCACTCAATGTCGGAAGTCGACTCACAAAATCTTACGTTCCCTCGTCAAATATTCGAGTGCTCAATCCATAACTTCTTATCTATGCACCACTAATCTTGTGGCTATGAGTACCCAGACACGAACCGGCCGCGTATGTTCACGCGCTAGTTGCCGATCTGTCGCCTGCATGACGTTGACATATATTTATGCTGAATCGACAGCAGTGTTAGGACCGCTCGCAACTTTCTCTGAACCACACTCATACGATCTCTGCGATAAGCATTCGGCTCGACTCACAGTTCCCAATGGCTGGAAGGTAATTCGCCAAGCTGCAGATGAGAATGCAAGCGGACCAAGCGATGATGATTTGATGGCGATCGCTGATGCGGTGCGAGAAGTTGCACAAGTGGCGACTGAGCAAGAGTCAGTTGTGCCTACAACACAATCCCAATCAAGCGTGGGGCGCAGAGGACATTTACGCGCAGTTCCTTCTTAATTTCACTTTTCATCACGCTATTCCTTACGATAGATAGATGAGCGGCTCAATATTTAAGGCTTACGACATTCGTGGCCTTGTCGATAAAGAACTCACTCCTGATTTTGCATTTTCAACTGGTGTTGCAGTTGCACGCTTCTTGGAGCTAGAACGTGAACCTGGCACTGTTGTTATCGGTGAAGATATGCGCCCGTCATCTCCCAACCTTGCAACTGCCTTCTCTGCAGGAGTAACGTCACAGGGCCTTGATGTCATTCGTATTGGATTAGCTTCGACAGATATGTTGTATTTCGCATCAGGAAAACTCAATCTTCCAGGAGCGATGTTTACCGCTAGCCACAACCCAGCTGCATATAACGGCATCAAGCTCTGCCTCAGCGGGGCACGTCCGATTGGAAAAGAATCTGGACTTCTTACTATTGAGAATTTTGTACACGAGGGAACGCCCATGGCGATGAGAAATGTTGGGGTGGAGAAGCAGAGAAATATGCTCGAAGAGTATGTCGATCACTTACTCACCTTGGTAGATGTCTCATCCATTCGACCTCTCAAGATTGTGATTGATGCCGGCAATGGCATGGGTGGATACACCGCACCCGCTGTCTTTAAGAGACTCAACGCCGAAGTTATTGAGATGTACTTCGAACTCGATGGAACCTTTCCCAACCATGAGGCAAATCCCATTGAGCCGTCCAACTTAAAAGATCTTCAAAAGGCAGTGAAGAAGCATAAGGCCGATATCGGTCTCGCCTTCGATGGAGATGCAGATCGTTGCTTCTTAGTCGATGAGAATGGCGAGCTAGTAAATCCATCTGCCTTGACTGCACTCATTGCGACCCGCGAACTCAAGCGTTACCCAAATTCAAATATCATCTACAACTTGATCTCTTCTCGTACTGTAAAAGAGGTTGTCGAGGAGAGTGGTGGCAAAGCCATTAGATCTCGCGTCGGTCATTCTTATATTAAGAAGTTGATGGCAGAGACAAGCGCAGTCTTTGGTGGCGAACATTCAGGACACTTCTACTTCCGCGATTTCTGGAACGCCGACTCCGGAATGCTTGCAGCGCTGCACGCCATCGCTGCCCTCGGTGAGACTGATCAAGCTCTCTCGAAACTCTTGGCTCCATTTAATCGATATCACTCAAGCGGTGAAATAAATTCAACTGTGTCAGATGCCCAAGCAGCTATGAATCAGATCGAAAAGATCTATGGAAAGAGAGATGGAGTCGAAGTCGACCACCTCGATGGACTCACCATCAATGGTGACTCCTGGTGGTTCAACCTTCGCGCATCGAATACTGAGCCCCTCCTTCGACTCAACGTTGAGGCTTCAACGGCAGGTCAGATGAAGAAGGTGCGGGATGATGTACTTAACACGATTCGAGGCGACCTCGACATCCTCGTATTAATCCCTTAACTAGTACGCTATCCCCATTGCCGACTAGCACAGTAGAGCCCTACGCCGAAGGTCAAGCGAGAAAAAACAGCCGTTTTTACTAGGGAGATATAAATATGACAACCGTTAACACTGTTCCAAAGCATGACATTGCAGATGCTTCACTTGCCGCCGCTGGCCGCTTGAAGATCGAATGGGCTGAGCGCAATATGCCTGTGCTCGCTCAAATTCGCGAACGTTTTGAAAAGTCACAACCATTCGTTGGTGTGCGTATTGCAGCATGTATGCACGTCACTACCGAGACAGCAAACCTCATGCGAGTATTGAAAGCTGGTGGTGCCGAGATTGCACTCTGTGCCTCAAATCCACTCTCTACTCAAGATGACACAGCTGCAGCTCTTGTGCACGAATACGGAATCTCAGTATTCGCACGCAACTCGGTAGACCGTGATGGCTACTACTCACATATCAATGCAGCTCTCGATATCGAACCACATCAAGTATTTGATGATGGTTGCGACCTCGTCAACACATTGCACACCACACGTAAAGAACTTCTTCCAAACATTACTGGTGGATGCGAAGAGACAACTACTGGCGTGATTCGTCTCAACCAGATGGCTAAAGATGGCGCACTCACATTCCCAATGATTGCTGTGAATGACACCGATACAAAGCATATGTTCGATAACCGCTACGGAACAGGTCAATCAACTCTCGATGCTGTCTTCCGCGCAACTAACTTCCTCCTTGCAGGACGCATCGTCGTTGTAGCCGGATTCGGTTACTGCGGTAAGGGCGTTGCAGAACGCGCTAAGGGTATGGGTGCAGATGTTGTCGTCACAGAGATTGATCCAACAAAGGCACTTGATGCAATGATGCAAGGCTTCCGCGTGATGCCAATGATCGATGCAGCAAAGGTCGGAGATGTATTTATTACTGTCACCGGTAACCGCGATGTACTTCGCGACGAACACTTCGCTGCTATGAAGGATGGCGCAATCATGGCTAACTCTGGCCACTTCGATATCGAAATCGATGTTGCGTACCTCGAGCAGAATGCAGTGAAGAAGAATGCCAAGATGCGCCACCAGACTGATGAATATGTCATGAAGGATGGACGTCGTCTGCTTCTTCTTGCAGAAGGCCGTCTCGTAAACCTCGGAGCTGCAGAAGGCCACCCAGCATCAGTAATGGATATGTCATTCTCTGATCAGGCACTTACTGCTGAATACCTCGTTAAGGAAGCAAAGAATCTTCCTGCAGGCGTTCACGAAGTTCCAACATATATCGATAAAGAAGTTGCTTCATTGAAGCTCAAATCAATGGGCGGTCGTATCGACGTGCTAACACCAGCACAAGATATGTACCTCAACTCTTGGGAGCACGGTTCCTAAATGACCTTGGTTATGGTCGTCGATGACGATCAAGACCTCGCAGAAATGCTTGGAATTGTTCTCACAAGTTCAGGCTTTGATGTAGATCTCGTAAGTCGTGGAGATGAGGCGCTGGAGGTATTTAGAAATAATCCTCCAGACCTCGTCTTGCTCGATGTCATGTTGCCAGGAATAGATGGCATTGAGGTCTGCAGATTAATTAGACAAGAATCTATGGTTCCGATTGTCATGCTCAGTGCAAAGGGCGAGACGCAAGATATCGTCCGCGGCCTCGAAGCTGGCGCCGATGATTACATGCAGAAACCATTCCGCGATAAGGCAGAGCTGATCGCCCGTATCCGCACCCGTTTACGTCGTACCAATGCAGATGTCACGGGGCTGCTCACTATTGGCGATCTCGTTATCGATGTGACTGCCCACGAGGTTCATCGTGGGCCTAAGGCAATTCAACTGACTCGCCTCGAATTTGATCTTCTCGTCGCTCTTGCAAAAGATCCGGGACGTGTCTTTACTCGCGATGCTCTCTTGAGCGAAGTTTGGGGATACCGCCACAGCACAGATACTCGCTTGGTTAATGTTCACGTACAGCGTCTTCGTTCAAAGGTTGAACATGATCCTGAACATCCGGAAATTGTGATGACTGTTCGCGGAGTTGGTTATAAGGCGGGCGGCCCAGCGTAAACGGGCTCATTTCTTCATGAGAAGTATCCGTCAGGCGCTTGCGCAATCGCTTGCGACAAAAGTTATCCTCTCAACAGTTTTTCTCTCCCTCGGTGTTGTCTCGCTCTCAGGATCTGCGCTGTATTCAAGGCTTTCAGATGGCATTAAATCTGCGTCACTATCTTCTTCTCTTGCTGAATCACGATTTACCTTCTTCGATGCAGAGTACAAATTGGTAATCTCGAGAAATTCAACGGTAGAAGAACGTAAGAAGATACTTGCAGACATCATTGTTAACTCGACAACCCAGGTCGTAAAAGAAGCTCGGCGCGAAGTAGTCTTTCTGCGCGCTCCAGGAACATCGAGAGCTATCAATTCCTATGAGATGTCATCTGAATTAATCAATCCTCAATCGTTGCCACAAAAATTACGTAAAGAGGTAGCGACGAGCGCTGAGGTTAAGTTCGCGTACGCGAATGTCAAACAGAAATCTGGAATTGAAGAGCAATCCCTCGTAGTCGGCAAACGAGTAAATATTCCATCGGGTGGGCGCTATGAGATGTATATCGTCTTCTCGTTGGCAAACCAGCAGACCACTTTGGAGCTGATTAAGAATTCACTCTACTTCTATGGGTTTGCGCTCATTCTTCTTATTGCTCTCATTACCTTCGTAGTTGTGCGCCAGGTCGTGAGACCAGTTCGAGAAGCAGCTCGTATTGCAACTCAATTTACTGAAGGAGATTTCAGTCAGCGTATGGAGGTCAAGTCTGCTGATGAAATGGCAACCTTGGCTCAGTCCTATAACGAGATGGCTCTCTCTATTGAACAACAGATCACTCGCCTTGAAAACCTGTCACGAGTTCAACAACGTTTCGTATCTGATGTCTCTCATGAGCTTCGCACTCCTTTAACCACGTTGCGTATGGCTTCTGAAGTTATTTACAACCAGCGAACATCCTTTGACCCAATTGTTGCGCGCAGCTCTGAGCTTCTCTCAGCGCAGATTGAACGTTTCGAGCGTCTGCTAGAAGATCTGCTTGAAATCAGCCGCTTTGATGCCGAGGTAGCGAGCCTTGATGCAGCAGATTTCGATCTCGTTGCGTTGGTACAGCGCTGTGTGAAGGATTTCGAGCTGGGTTATATCGATACCCATTCAGGAATCCGCATTGAGTCATCAGAACCAGCAGTTCAGATTAGAGCAGATATTCGCCGAGTAGAGAGAATTCTGCGCAATCTCATCTCTAACGCTCTCGACCATGCTGATGGTAAAGAAGTCATAGCAACTATCGTTGCAACAGATACTGAGGTTGGAATCGGAGTCCGCGATTTCGGCGCCGGACTCGATGAATCCGCGCTGATCCGTGTATTTGATCGCTTCTGGCGTGAAGATCCATCTCGTGCACGTGTACGAGGTGGCACAGGTTTAGGGCTATCCATCGCTCTCGAAGATGCGCGTCTACACAATGGCGAACTCGATGCGTGGGGAAGACCAGGCAAAGGAGCTCACTTCGTCCTCACTCTGCCACGTGTTGCTGGAGAGCTCATCGCGGGACGGCCAATCAAGGCTGAACCGAAAGATTTCCACCAAGATAATTTCTATCTGTAACCAGTAGGTCGTTTCCCTTCACAATTTCTAAGTGAAAAGTATTCGCTCAATTCAAGAGTTGATATTTCCCAGTCGATGTATTGGTTGTTCAGCGCTGGGACTTGAAATATGTTCTCAATGTCGACGATATTGGCATCCACACATCTATCGCTCGTGGTCTCACACTATGCCGCACTTTCCCATCTACTCAGCAGTTACATACTCTCCAATTGCTGGAAAAGTTATCTTGTCTGCAAAAGAGAATGGGCTACTGAGCGCCGATAGATTGATTGTGGGCGCACTCAAACATGCACTTCGATATTGCATAGAAGAGCAGGGAGCAGCTTCCTTGGTCCCGATTCCATCTCGTAAATCCGTTGCTCGATTACGCGGACGACAATTCATCGCTGATCTTTCCCGCCAGTTATCAAGTGAAACAGGACTCCCGCTCTATGAAAATCTTCGCCACATAAGAACAGTCAGGGATCAATCCTCTCTCGATGCAAAGAGTAGATTTGCAAATATAGATGGGGCTCTCATTTCTCAGAAATTCTTCAGTGGAAAGGCTTTTCTCATCGATGACCTCATCACAACTGGGGCTACTCTCAATGAGGCTGCACGTGCCCTTCGAATGCAGGGGATTGAGGTGGCCGCCGCCGTCACTGCGTGTGTGGCCGAACCCCTAAGATAAGGGGGTTATATAGATGAACTGGAAGGTAGACCGATGGCTTCAATTCTCGATCGAATCATGCGAGCTGGCGAAGGAAAAATTCTTCGCGATCTCAGCAAGATCGTCGACCAGGTCAACGCCTTCGAAAGTTCAATCTCACCGCTCTCGGATGACCAACTCCGCGCAAAGACTGCAGAATTTAAGAAGCGCTATGCAGAAGGTGCAACGCTCGATCAATTAATGCCTGAAGCATTTGCTGTTGTTCGCGAAGCTGCCAAGCGCACATTGGGTCAGCGCCACTACGACGTTCAGATTATGGGTGGAGCAGCGCTTCACTCCGGAAATATCGCCGAGATGCGTACCGGTGAAGGAAAGACTCTCGTTGCAACCCTTCCTTCATACCTCAACGCTTTAGCAGGCAAGGGTGTGCACGTAGTTACCGTCAATGATTACCTCGCTGAGCGCGATAGCGAATGGATGGGTCGTATCCACCGTTTCCTCGGTTTATCTGTAGGTGTAATTCTCAACAGCATGACACCTGCTGAACGTCGTGAGGCATATCTTTCAGATATTACCTACGGAACAAATAATGAATTTGGATTTGATTATCTCCGCGACAATATGGCCTGGACTCTCGAAGATTGCGTCCAGCGCGAACACTTCTTCGCAGTAGTTGATGAAGTCGACTCAATTCTTATTGATGAGGCACGTACACCGCTGATTATCAGTGGACCTGCTGATAAGGCGACGAAGTGGTACCTCGAATTCGCAAATATCGCCACCAAGCTCGAGCGCGATAAGCATTACGAAGTTGATGAGAAGAAGAAGACCATCGGGATCCTCGAAGAAGGCGTCACCAAGGTAGAAGAGCTTCTCAAGATTGAAAACCTTTACGAGGCAGCAAATACAACCCTCATTGGCTACCTCAATAACTCTGTCCGCGCTAAAGAACTCTTTAAGCGCGATAAAGATTATGTCGTCATGAATGGCGAACTTCTTATCGTCGATGAGCACACGGGCCGCATGCTTGCCGGCCGCCGTTACAGCGAAGGGCTCCACCAAGCTCTCGAAGCGAAGGAACGCATCGAGATCAAAGATGAGAACCAGACTCTGGCAACGATTACTCTGCAGAATTACTTCCGTCTCTATCAGACCATCTCAGGTATGACAGGTACAGCGATGACTGAAGCATCTGAATTCCATCAGATCTATAAGCTCGGCGTTGTTCCTATTCCTACCAACCGCGATATGCAACGTATCGATCAGCCAGATTTGGTCTACAAATCCGAAGTTGGAAAGTTTGCAGCCGTTACACGCGACATTGTTGAGCGCCATCGCAAGGGACAACCAGTACTTGTCGGAACTGTCAGCGTTGAAAAATCAGAGGAACTTTCTGCTTTCCTGAAGAAATCTGGCGTGCCTCACGAAGTCCTCAATGCCAAGCACCACGAACGTGAAGCAACAATAGTTGCTCGCGCAGGTATTAAGGGCGCTGTCACCGTTGCTACCAATATGGCAGGCCGCGGAACCGACATCATGCTCGGTGGAAATCCAGAATTTATGGCAGATTTCGAATTACAGCGCCGCGGAATCTCACCAGTCGACAATGCAGCTGAATACGAAGCGGCCTGGCCTGCAGAAATTGCAAAGCAGAAGGCGGCAATCGCAAAGGAGCACGAAGAAGTTATCGCGCTCGGTGGCCTCTATGTATTAGGTACTGAACGCCACGAATCACGTCGTATCGATAATCAGCTACGAGGTCGTTCTGGTCGCCAAGGCGATCCCGGAGAATCTCGCTTCTACCTCTCACTCCAAGATGATCTGATGCGCCGCTTCAATTCCGGAATCGTTGAACGCGTTCTTGCAGCAGCAGGCCTACCTGAAGATGAACCCATCGAATCCAAGATGGTCTCGAATGCAATTCGTTCAGCGCAGACTCAGGTCGAAGCCCAGAACTTTGAAATTCGTAAGAATGTTTTGAAGTATGACGATGTCATGAACCGTCAGCGCGAGGTCATCTACGGCGAACGTAGATTGGTACTTGAAGGAAAAGATCTCGGCGAGCAAGTCAGCGACTTTGTCGGCGACACACTCTCTGCCTACGTTCATGCCGCTTCACAACAAGGGTATGGAGAAGATTGGGATCTCGATCAACTCTGGACTGCGCTGAAATTGCTCTACCCAATCTCATTTACTCCTGAACAGATC
>Ga0304728_1002908_pt1 | contig 10577 bp, 9 predicted proteins | sample C_130625_MF_Meta_FD_190476 | JGI IMG/M metagenome (GOLD analysis project Ga0304728, IMG submission 190476) | Freshwater microbial communities from Lake Croche, Canada to study carbon cycling - C_130625_MF_MetaG (v2) (version 2) | ecosystem: Environmental > Aquatic > Freshwater > Lake | place... | reverse complement strand
GTAGGCTTGGGCTTGAGCTTGAGCTTGAGCTTGAGCTTGAGCAGGAAACAAGCTAATTGCTACGCTCAATAAACCCACTGTGCCAATACCGCGCGTCCAATGTTTGAATGAAATCATGTCTGTCTCCTTATTTTTAGATGCACTTTAACTTTGATTCACGCTGAGTGGTGCAGTCTGACTTCTCTACACCCCAAAAACTTGCTACTTTGCACCACCATCAAGGCACCAACAACTACTTTTCATCAAGGATAAACCAACCTGGACGATCAATTAAATAGGCAAAACAAAACAATCGTTCAGAAAAACTAATTTTACTAAGTAGGCTCTAACTCCTAAAGTGATGTTCATACAGAAGATGAATGAAATCAAGCAAAGGAAATTTATGTCGACATGGGCTGTGATTGAAAATGGGGCGCCACTCCAACAAATTGAGCAAAAGCAGAGAGAGCCTGTTGGCACGGAGGTCTTGCTCAAGGTGACCTATGCTGGGGTTTGTCACTCAGATCTTCATTTCTGGAAGGGCTCATACAACATGGGCGGCGGCAAGTTTATGAAGTTGAGTGAACGAGGTGTTGTTCTGCCTCGGGCACCCGGGCACGAAGTCGTCGGTCAAGTGGTTAAATTAGGGCCTGATGCACAAGGCGTGAAGTTGGGTGATCAGCGCATTGTGTTTCCATGGCTAGGTTGCGGGCACTGTGAAGTCTGTCAAAGTGGCAACGACAACCTTTGCACGCAGTCAAGTTCTATCGGCATCATGCATGACGGTGGCTTTGGCGATCATGTTGTCGTGCCTCACTCTAGGTATTTGGTTGATCCAGGCCCTGTTGATCCTGCCTATGCCGCCACGCTGGCTTGCTCTGGGATCACAGTCTATTCAGCGATCAAAAAAATCATGCCTCTTTCGCCAGAAGAGCCCGTTGTTTTGTTTGGCGCTGGCGGCTTGGGCTTGGCAGCCATCGCCATGCTGCGCGCACTGGATCACCTCAACATTGTCACGGTCGATGTAAATCCTCGAAAAAAGCAAGCCGCTTTAGATCAAGGTGCACGTCATTTTGTTGATGCCTCGCAACCAGACTTTGTAACCCAAGTTTTATCTCTGACAGGTGGGCCAGTCAAAGCGGTGATCGATTTTGTCAACATTGATTCAACGGCCCAAAACGCTCTGGAAATGCTGCAAAAAGGTGGCAAATTGGTGTTGGTGGGTGTAGGGGGTGGTCAGATTGTTGTGTCGCTGGCGAGCATGATTTTTAGGCCTCGAACGATCCAAGGTTCAGCCACTGGCAATCCACAGGACCTTCGAGATGTGGCTGCACTTGCGCAGTCTGGGAAGCTACAACCTATTCCTGTGACGCGAATGCCAAAAGACCAAGTCAATCATGCAATGCACCTTTTAGAAGAAGGTCAGGTCAACGGACGCATTGTTTTGATCGACTGATACGCAGGCCAAGCATTGCGGCGCCCATGAAAAAAGGTGATGCTGTATTTTTACAGTGTCATTTTTTAATTTCAAAACCTTTGTAGCCATTGTTTGCAATGGCCGTACATTCCTCCCTGTAGCGTCCAACACCCCCCACATAGGGCATGAACACGCGAGGTTTACCTGGCACATTGGCCCCCAAATACCAAGAATTGGCATTCAGGAACAAAGTGGCATTGGCAAGTTCGTTGACATGCGAGACCCAATGATTTTCAGCTTCCTGTGTCGCTTCAATCTTTGCGCATGCGTTTGAAGTCAAATGTTGAATGCAATCACTGATCCACTCTACATGCTGTTCAATGGATACCACCACGTTGCTCAATACAGAAGGACTGCCAGGTCCGGTCACCATGAATAAATTTGGAAATCCTGCCGTCATGAGACCCAAATAAGTCAGAGGCCCCGCGCGCCACTTGTCCGCCAAGGACAATCCGTTTTGGGTTCGAATGTCAATGTTCAAAATCGCCCCAGTCATGGCATCAAATCCGGTTGCAAAAATTAGCGCATCCAATTTGTATTCAGCATCGCTCGTCGTCACCCCAAATTCGCTGATCTCTTGAATGGGGGTGCTTCGAATGTCTACCAGTGACACATTTTCTCTGTTGAAAGTTTCGAAATAATCAGTATCCAAGCACAGGCGTTTGGTGCCAATGTGAATGTCTCTGGGTGTGAGTTTTTCAGCCAAGGCAGGATCAGCCACACGTGATTGAATTTTTCGACGTGCAAAGTCTGCCGCTGTTTCATTGGACTCAGCCACCAGCATAATGTCTTTGTAAGTTCGGGTGTAGGCCGTACCTCCCGCCTGCCATCTCAATTCGTAAGCTACTTCACGCTCTTGAGGTGTGGCTTCTAAGGCAGAAAGTGTCGGCACAGGATAACTTGCAACACCTGTCGGACTGACTCTTGCACGTTTTCTTAAGTCAACGTAGTTTTGTTTGATGTCTTTGACTTCAGTTTCTTTCAATGGTCTGTTACCAGCAGGCAAACTGAATGTAGGGGTTCGTTGAAATACAAATAAATGCTCAGCTTGCTTAGCCACTTCAGGAATCGTTTGTATGCCTGAAGAGCCCGTGCCAATCACGCCCACAGTTTTCCCTGTGAAGTCAACGGGTTCATGCGGCCATAAACCCGTGTGGTACGAAGGACCCTTGAAGAGATCACGACCTTTAATTTCAGGGGGCTTGGCAGCCGACAAACAGCCCGTGGCCATGACGCAAAACTGTGCATTCACAACTTCGCCGTTCTCGGTGGTGACAGCCCATCGGCTTGAGGCCTCGTCATAAATAGCCGAGCTGACTCGGGTGTTGAATTGAACATCACGCCTAAGGTCAAATCGATCAGCCACATGGTTGATGTATTTGAGGATTTCTGGCTGCGTTGCATAACGCTCTGTCCAGTTCCACTCCTGCTGAAGCTCTTCAGAAAAGGAATAGGAATACTCCATGCTTTCAACGTCGCAACGAGCCCCAGGATAACGGTTCCAGTACCAAGTTCCACCGACATCACTGCCCGCCTCGAGCACCTGAACTTGAAGCCCCATGCCACGCAAGCGGTGCAACATGTAAAGCCCTGCAAACCCAGCACCCACAACCACCACGTCAGCATTGGATTTCAACGCAGTTAAATCTTTGCTTGTGCCCGTTGATTGACCTGACATCGTTTATCTCCGTAAATTCTGATTGGTTGTGATCGTTCGGGCACGCCGATTTGCATGCCAATGCCAAACCGAATGCAATTGAATGCTGCACGCCGGTATGTGCATGCAGCATCCGATTTCAAATTTATAAAATCACAACTTGCAATCTGAGCCAACTGGCGGCGTAACCTTGCTCATGGCTTGAACTTCTTTCAAAGCAAAATCACCTTTGCCTTCGCCCACCTTGATGGCACGCGTGATGACCATGGAACGAAGAATTTGATGATCCGCTGCTCGCATTTCTACGTCGCCCGCAATGGTCGAGGTTTTCAAACCAGCCAAGGCAGCGCGAACAGCAGCCGTATCTGTTGATTTAGCGTTTGCGATGGCTTGGTGAATCATCTCAAATGAAATGTAGGTGTCTGCATCGACAAAAGTCGGCTTGCGCTTGAAACGTGCCTCAAATGCTTTGACAAATGCAGCATTGCGTTCACCCGGCATGGACCAGTAATAACTTTGGGCAGAAAGAACGCCGACTGTTGTGTCGCCTTGTGCTTCGATCAGCATTTCATTGGTCGAAAACACAGAAAACACAGTTTTGTATTTGGCAAACAAACCGAAAGGTTGTTGTTGTTTGGCCAAAGTCACACCAGCTGAACCTGGATAAAGCACCATCAGGCCCTCGGCTGGATTTACCAACAATTGAGAAATAAAGCTGCCGACATCAGGCGCGCCGGGTGGAGAAAAGACCACTTTCTGAACTTTGCCACCATTTTCTTCCACCAACTGAGTGAATTTCTTGGCATAGTCGTGCCCAACAGCGTAGTCGGCCATGTACAAATCCCATGTCTTGGCTGGATTCTCTCTCAGCAATGAGCGCAGGCTGTTGACAAAGGCTGAGTCATTGTGACCGACACGAAAATAATTAGCCTGGCAGTTTTTGCCTGTCAAATCATCTGCAGCAGACGTAGTGTCAACAAAAATAGCATTCATGGCAGCCAGCTTGGGGGAAAGTGCCAATGACGTACTGGAACTGCTCAAACCCGTAAAGATATTTGCGCCTTGTTGCTCTACCAATCGATTGGCAGCCGCCAATGCTGCGGCAGGTGTTCCCGCATGCGACTGGGACACCAGTTCATACTTGCGGCCTAACACACCTCCTTTGGCATTCAGGTTTTCAATGGCCAATGTTGCGCCATCCTTGATAAACGGCGCGAACACGGCAAACGGACCAGAGTCAAAATTAATCAGGCCAATTTTGACCGTTTCTTGCGCAACGGCATTGGCTTGGAAAACCAATGTGGCAATAGCTGCTGTGAGTATTTTACGAATCATGAGAGTCTCCTTTGTTAAATTAAAAAGCCAAGGCAGCTTGATGCTGCTCTTTATCGATGTCCTCAGTCAATCCCTGATCAATGATTTCGCCTTTGGCCATGACGACAAATCGTTGACTGACTCTGCGCACCAAATTCAGGTGCTGCTCCACCATCAAAAGTCCCGTGCCTTCGGCACGAATCTCATTGAATATGCGCGCCAATTCATCGACCAACACGGGCGACAAACCTTCAGAAGGCTCATCCAACAAAAGAACGCGAGGATTACCCAACAGTGCGCGTCCCACAGCCAACATTTGTTGCTGACCACCACTCAATGCGGTACCCATCTTGTCTTGACGTTCTTCTAAAACAGGAAAAAGTTTGAACACCGAGCGCATGTCCCACCGACCAGGGCGGCCCGATGCAGCCCCCAATCGCAAGTTGTCACCCACCGTCAAATGCGGCAAGATCATTCGGCCCTGTGGCGAGACTGTGACCCCTTGCTTTGCCGCCATAAAGGCGGGCATGCTGTTGAGTGTTTTTCCGTCAACTTCAATGGCACCAGCGCTGATGGTGGTTGCGCCAAATGATGAGGGTTGACTTGCCTGCGCCGTTTTTGCCCACCACGGCAACCGATTCACCCTCGTGAACCTCGAGGTTGACATTGCGCAAGACCACGGACTTGCCATAGCCAGCACTCAAACCTTGAACGCGAATGAAGCTCATGCGCTCGACCCTAGGTAAGCAGAGATGACATGTGGATGACGCCTGACTTCGGCAGGCGTTCCGGTGGTTAGCAATTTGCCCAAGTCCAAAGCTGTGATGGCATCGCAAAATTTAAACACCGCTTCAACATCGTGCTCCACGACCAATGCTGTGACATTGCGTTGACGAACAACCGCCAACAAATGTTCAAATAACTTGATGGTTTCTGCGGTTGACAGTCCTGCAGCTGGCTCGTCTAGCAACATCAGACTGGGTTGTCCCACCAAGGCCAATGCAATGTCAACACGACGTTGATCACCATACGCAATGCTGTCGGCCATCAAGTCATACATGGCATTGAGTTCTAGCGTGTCCACAATGCTGTTGAGGTCGGTTTCTCCCAGGTGCAAAGCAACCATTTCCAGTTGTTGCCCCACTTTAATACCAGGAAAAATACTGGTCCGTTGAAATGAACGCGACATGCCCATTCGACGACGCCACTCGATGGGACGTGCCGTGATGTCTGAGTCATTCAAAAATACGCGACCTCTGGTGGGTTTGCATCTACCCGTGATGGCGTCCATCAAAGTGGATTTACCCGCGCCATTGGGACCAATCACACCGTGCAGCAAGCCCCTTTGAGACACCTCAAGGCCAACGCCTTCCAAAGCTTTGACGCTGCCATAGGACACGCTTAAATCTTCAATTCGAAGCATGCTTTCGTCCTGTGAAGCGATCAATACCGCTTTGTAAAAAGCCAATGGCCCCTTTGGGAAAAGCCAAAACGACCACCACAACACCCAGACCTGTTAACAACTCTAGGTGCCCACTTGCACCAAACTGATCTTGGCCCACTGTATAAAGGAGCGCACCCAAAATCGGTCCGGTCACCACACTGGCACCACCAATCAACATGGACACCAATGAATTGGCGCCTGTTGTAAAGTCAAGTAACTCGGGTGATGCAAAAGCGGTGTGCAAACCAAGCAGCAAACCAGAAACCGCGGCAATGAAACCTGCCAAACCAAATGCTAGCACCCTGGGCACATAGGTATTGAAACCCGAAAAGCGCATGCGTTCTTCGTTGGCTTTGGTGGCACGTAAAATTTCGCCCGTTCTGGAGTGCCCCACCCACCAAGCCAACAGCATCACACCGCAAAGCGCCAACCATGCCACCGTCCAAAAGTTGGCTGGACGCGCAAGCTCGGCTTGCGTCAAGCCAAAGAAGTTGCCAGTCCAGTTCATGGTAAGGCCATCGTCGCCCCCCGTCACCTCGCGATAGGCCGTGATTTTGACCACAGATCTGAGCATTTGCGCCAGGGCCAAAGTCATCATTGCAAAAGGCAAAGGCCTAGCGCGCACCACCACCATGCCAATGAGCAAACTGATGAACGTTGAGGCAACAAGACAAAATATGGCCGCGGTGGTGACACTCCAATTGAAATGCATCACCGCAATGCCAAACAAATAAGTGGCGCCGCCAGTGAAGCCTGCCGCTCCAAACATGATCAGCCCACACTGGTGCGCCAAAAATCCAATGGAGAGCGCTGCAATGCCCAACACGATGGCATTGATGAAAAGCCCCAGATAGAAAGTACTTTTGACCACGTTTGGAATGGCCAAGCCACACAACGCAAGAATTAGAACAAGCCCATAGCCCAGGAACTTGTTAGACCCCGTGTTTGAATTCAAAGGCGAACGCGTCATGCAACCCGCCCTCTTCCAAAGCCTTGAGGGCGCCACAGCAAAACAAAGAACAGCAACAAGTAAGGTGTCATGACAGCCATCAGAGGCGACACAATGCTGCCAATCACTTGAATGAAGCCATACACCACCGACGCCACAATAGCGCCGCCAATGCTTCCCAATCCACCCACCACCACCACAATGAGGCAGCTGATCAGAATGTTGGCGCCCATACTGGGATCGACAGACAAATAGGGGCCCGCCAGAACGCCCGCCAAGCCTGAAAAACCCGTTCCCAAACAAACCACAAACAAACTCAATCGGTCTGTGTTGACACCCATCATGCGGGCCACCATGGGCAATTGACTAACAGCCCGCACATGCATGCCTGACTTTGTCCACTTCAACCAGGCGGCTAACAACACACATGTGCCAAAACCCACCAAGATCAAAAAGAGGCGGTATGCAGGATAGGGTTGCCCAAACAAATCGACCGCGCCAGCCAATGCGGGCGGCATGGCCACAGAAAGGGGTGAGGTTCCCCATGTGGTGTTAACCACATGGCCCAAAATGAGCGCAATGCCAAAGGTGATCAAGGCCACATCCATGTGCGCTCTTTTTTGCAAAGGCCTTAGCACCGCATATTCAAAAACCACGCCCAACCCGGCCAGAAGAAAAGGCACAACCGCCAAGGCCACCCAAAAATTAAACTTGGCAGCGACAGCAAATCCAAGATATGCGCCGAGCATGTACAAGGCGCCATGCGCAAAATTCATGACATCCCGCAAACCAAAAATGAGTGCCAAGCCACTGGCCAAAATGGTGAGCAGCGATGACAAAGCCAATGCATTGGCAAGTTGGATGACAGAAAAGCTTTGTAATAAATCCATATTTTTGTTGCGCAAGATTCATGGGGTTACTACCTACCCCCTTCGCCTTGATGTCTGGCTTTGATGCTAGGTTCGATCAAGCTCAAAATCAAATCAAATAATCTGAAGTATTGTTCAACGAATGCATCTCCTACAAGCCGTTGTTTGCTTGAAATTCAAATACCGCGCTTGAATCAAATGGCCCTCATTTCTTTGTGAAGAGTCGTTCAGATAATTTAATTTGTTTCTCTTTGAGCCTTGCAGTACGCTCAAGCTCAATCCGAATTCAGAACAGCTCATCAACAAACATTGCCATGCTCAAACACTTTTTTTATAGTCTTGCTTGCACAGCGTGTGCACTGTTGTCCATACCAACACACGCCCAAAACTTCCCAGCAAAACCCATTACCTTGGTGGCCCCTTTTCCTGCTGGGTCTGTCACAGACAGCGTGACGCGCATTGTGGCAAAAGCATTGTCTGAATCGACTGGTCAAGCGGTCATTGTGGACAACAAGGCCGGCGCCCAAGGCACCATCGGTGCGGCCTATGTGGCCAATGCCAAGCCTGATGGCTACACCCTGCTCATGGGATCTTCCGTCATGTTTGTGGCCAAAGGCATGTTCAAGACACTCTCATACGACCCGATGGAAAGTTTTGTACCGGTGGCAGGCCTGGGATCAACGGCCATGATGTTTTTGGTCGCCCAAACGTCACCCCTCAAAACCATGGCCGACTTGGCCAAGGAAGCCAAGACATCGAAGCAAGCGGTGAGCATGGCCTATGGCTCTCCAAGTGGGCAAGTGGCCGTGGCCCTGTTCTCTTCGGTCACACAGTCCGAGCCCATCGCCGTCAGCTATCGGGGCATTCCTCAGGCCATCACCGACATGATGGGAGGCCAAGTGCAAGTGGCCGTGGTGGACATCGGCAGTGGCATGGCCCAGGTCAATGGTCAGAAAGCGCGTGCCTTGGCCATCTCTGCGGCAAACAGATCTGCCAGTGCCCCCCAAGTGCCAACACTTCAAGAAATTTTTCCCAGTGCCACAGGCTCGCTTGAAACCATCATTGCGGTTCAGGCACCCGCAGGAACGCCGGCCAGTGTGGTTGAAAAGTTAGACGCGGCCTTTCAAAAAGCCATGAGCACGCCGGAAGTGAAGTCCCAATTTCAGGTTCTCAATACCAGTGTGCTGTCTCTTTCTAGCAAACAACTGCAAGACAGACTGCGCACCGACAACCCCCGCTGGACACAGCTGATGGTGCAAGCAGGCATTGAGCCTCAATGAATCAAACCATCTTCAGAATTTATTTATCCATCTTCAAATGCTGACTTACAAGACCCACCAAGGCGTTGCCGAAATTTTGCTGAACAACCCGCCGGTGAATGGCATCACTTCAGCCTTGTTAGACCAGTTGATGGACCTGCTTTGCCAAGCAGGTGCAGACCCAGAGGTACGGGCCATCGTCATTGGCAGTGCTATTCCAGGTCGGTTTTGCGGTGGGCTTGACCTTCACAAATTCAGAGAAAGTTCGCCCAGTCAAGCACATGAGGTGGTCAATAAACTCTACTACCAGTTGTATGAAGTCAACTCCAATTTGCCGAAGCCTGTGATTGGCGCCATCACGGGTGCCGTTCGGGGGGGCGGCATGTCGATTGCTATCACCTGCGACATGCTGGTGGCGGCCGACAATGCCACGTTTGGTTACCCCGAATTAGAAATTGGACTTTTGCCCTCCATCCACTTTCATCACTTACCCCGTCTGGTTGGCAAGCAAAGGGCCTTTGACCTTTTGATGTCAGGCCGGGCATTCGAAGCACAAGAAGCACTGTCCTTAGGGTTGGTCAGCAGTTTGGCACCAGAAGACGAAGTACACAACAAAGCCATGGCATTGGCCCACATGTTTGCCAAAAAATCGCCAGAGTTGATGCGCTTAGGCAAAGCAGGTTTCATTCGTGCCACTGACAATGGTTACCGACAAGGCGCAGCCAATGCGGTTGATTTGGTGTCCACTGTGTTTGGCACGGCCGATTGTGCTGAAGGCTTGTTGGCATTTGTAGAAAAACGCAAACCTGTTTGGGGTAAATCCAGCTAATTTACCCACCTCATCTGTCCATTGAATTCACGACTGAGGCCAACCATTGGCCGCCAAATCGGTGTGCTGACCCAACTTAGGCGCACCCCTGTTGTCCATCACCTGAGAGCGTGACATGCGAATGGGGTTGGCAAGAGATCGAACCTCCGAGCCATCCTCTCGCTTTGTGGTGCGAACCATGTCCCTGGCAATCACCTGAGGGTCTTTGAACACGGCTTCCAAATTGTTGATGGGTGCAGCAGGCACCCCTACCGCGTCCAATGCGTTTTGACAATCATGAACCGTCATTTTTGCAAAGGCTTGCCTGAGCAATGGGTCTAACTCAGTCACATGCTGTAACCTGGAAGCGTTGCTTGCAAAACGCGCATCGGCTGCCAACTCGGAAACGCCCATGGCTTGACAGAATCGCCTGTATTGTTCGTCGTTGCCGACGATGAGCATGATGTCACCATCTTGGCATCGAAAGGTGTCACTGGGATAAACAGTCGACAAACGGTTGCCCTGCCTTACGGGCACTTTGCCAGTGGCCAAGAAGTTCAAGCCAATGTTGGTCAGACTGGCCACCTGCACATCCAAAAGCGACATGTCTATGGCCTGTCCCAATCCAGAAGATTGTCTTTCTTGAAGCGCAGCCAGTATGGCCACCGAAGAATAAAGCGCCGTCATTTGATCGGCCACGGCCACCCCAGACTTGGTGGGACCTGCGCCCTCGGCCATGTTTTCTGCAGCGCCTGTAATGCTCATCAAGCCGCCCATTGCTTGCACAATGGTGTCGTAACCTGGTTTTTTTCGATATGGCC
>Ga0304728_1002904_pt1 | contig 10585 bp, 9 predicted proteins | sample C_130625_MF_Meta_FD_190476 | JGI IMG/M metagenome (GOLD analysis project Ga0304728, IMG submission 190476) | Freshwater microbial communities from Lake Croche, Canada to study carbon cycling - C_130625_MF_MetaG (v2) (version 2) | ecosystem: Environmental > Aquatic > Freshwater > Lake | place... | reverse complement strand
AAGCCTAGCAATATCTTTTCCTTGCACATTGGTAGAGCCGTCTAAAGGCGGGTTCATATTAGGCACCCCACCACCATCTGCTTGATGACAAACTAAACACCTAGTTTCATATATTTTTTTACCATTTATTTTATTCTGTGCATTTCCCCATTGGGCCATTACTAAAAAACAAAACAATAAAATAAATTTAGCTACCCTATTCATTGAAAGATTTATCATACTTAATTAGTATTTATTTTTTCGAACTTCTTTTTATTAACTATTTGCTATAACTAATTTTAAAAATGGCACCCTTGGTATCATCACTCACATAAATAGAGCCATCTGGGCCTTGTGCTAAACCACATGGTCTTGCCTTAGCCTTACTTGTATTGGTTACTTTAGCACCGTTTTCCATACCTGCAAATCCGTTGGCAAAAATTTCCCATTCGCCAGTAGCCTTACCATCTTTAAAAGGAACGAAGGCTACAAAAAAACCTTCTTGAGGAAGTGGGGCTCTGTTCCAGGAACCATGAAAACTAATAAATGCTCCGTTTTTATATTTTGCAGGAAATTGATTGCCTGTATAAAATAATACAGCCATAGGAGCCATATGCGCTGGGAAAGCTACTGATGGATTTTTAAATTCATTAGAACCTTCTTTCTTACTATCTCCACCATATTCAGGAGAAACTATTTTTTTATGTTGACTAGGATCATAATAAACATAAGGCCAGCCTGCATTATCTCCCTCATTAATTTCATAAAAAGTTTCAGCAGGGAGTTCTGCATTTTGTGCATCGGTATACAAATTTGGATAGAAACTATTTAATTGATCACGGCCATGTTGAGCTACATATAGTTTATTTGTTTCCGCATTCCAATCTAAGCCTAATACATTGCGAAGTCCAGTGGCATATCGCTTACCATCTTTATAGGTTTGATTTTCTTTGGTACCATCAAATTGCCAAATTCCTCCTGCAGAATCTAAAATAGGGCAAGGCATCATACCTTGAGAGCCAGGTGTTCTATCTTTTTCTTGACATGCATTTGAATAAGCACCAATGTTTACATAAATATTATTGCCTTTATCAAAGGTTATTGACTTTGAATTATGTTGTCTTCTATCTAATAATCCACTCACAATGGTAAGGGGTGTCAATGGGTTCACCACTTCGTCTTTACTATTTAATTCATATTTAAAGATGGCTTCATTAGAACTCGCATACAAACTATTTCCTTTTACGAAAATACCTGTGCCACCATATTTTGCAAAACCATTTATTTTATCAGCTATACCGTCATTGTTAGCATCTTCTAATCTTATAATGGCATTACCTTCTTTATTAGGATTATTTAATTTTGCAAAAACAATGCCCGACTTTGTAATGGTTATATGTCTTGCACTACCAATATTATTAGCATACAAGCTTGCTTTAAAACCAGTTGGTAATGTCAAACCTGCATTTTCCTGAGCTATCACGTTCATGCAAAAAGCAAAAAAGGCAATGCTTACTAATTGAATCTGTTTTTTCATACTATTTATTATTTATTTAAAATATTATTTGAATTTAATTGAGTCTGTAATTTAATAAAATTAAGTTAAACGGAGGTATTGGGGAATGTTATTTCTATCCAAGCTGCCATCGCATCTACCAATTGTGTATTTTCTTGTTCATTCCCAACTGTAATCCTTAAACTATCGGCACAATTCTCTAAACTAGACCTATCTCTGACAACAATACCCTTGGTTAATAAATATTGATATAAACCCCTTGCATTAGGAATTTTCACCAACAGAAAATTAGTATCTGATGGATATACTTTTTCAACATAAGGCATAGATTCTATCACTTCTGCTAAGGCATTACGCATGTCAACCAAATGCATAATCATATCATTCACCTGACCAACTTCTTCAAGCGCTGTCAATGCTAATTCTTGAGTAACAATATTAATATTATAAGGTGCTTTTACTTTATTCATGTAAGCAATTATTTCTTTGCTTGCAAAAGCCATTCCTAATCTTATACCTGCAAGCCCCCATGCTTTACTTAAAGTTTGCAGTACGACTAAATTGGGATAATCAATTAAGGACTGCGCAAAAGATTTTTGTTTAGAAAAATTTATGTACGCTTCGTCTACTACCACTAGCCCATTAAAATGATTTAATATCGTTTCAATATCAATTCTATCTAATGAATTTCCTGTGGGATTATTGGGAGAACAAATCCAAATAATTTTAGTATTTTCATTGACTAGTTGTTCAATATGCGCCAGATTTAATTGATAATTATCAAGCAAGGGTGCCGATTTAATTTCAATATTATTAATATTCGCATTCACTTCATACATGGGATAAGTGGGAGGACAAATAATGATATTATCCTTGCCTGGTTCACAGAAAGTTCTAAATAAAATATCGATACATTCATCACTTCCATTGCCTATAAATATTTGCGCAGCTTCTATTTGTTTTATAAAAGCTAATTTGTCTTTCAATTTTTGTTGGTAAGGATCGGGATATCGATTATACCACTTAATGGTAGGCGACCCCAAGCTATTTTCATTGGCATCTAATAATACATTGGCCTCGCCTGTATATTCATCCTTGGCGGAAGAATAAGCTTTTAATATTTCAATATTGGGTCTCACTATTTTTTTAATATCAAATTGCATACCCTTAGATTTTAGATTTTATCCATTCCATTCTTAATTCAACTGCTTTACTATGTGCTTGCAAACCTTCTGCTGTAGCCATTTCAATAACAGTAGGTGCAATATTTTCAAGACCTCTTTCTGTTAATTGCTGAAAGGTTATCTTTTTTACAAAGCTATCTATACTAACTCCGCTGTAAGCTTTTGCAAAACCATTGGTAGGTAGTGTATGATTAGTGCCGCTTGCATAATCTCCTACCGATTCTGGAGAAAAGTTACCAATAAAAATAGAACCTGCATTGATAATTTTTTCAGCTATTTGAGCAGCATTATCAACAGATAAAATGAGGTGCTCAGGCGCATATTCATTAATCATTGCAATAGCATCTTCAATATTTGAAAGCACAAAGGCCTTAGAATTTTCAAGGGCCTTCTTGGCTAGCTCTTTTCTAGGTAGCAAAGTCAATTGCATTTCTATTTCTTTTTGAACGGCTTCCACTAATTCAATAGTAGTTGCAATAAATACAACTTGACTATCGGCACCATGTTCTGCTTGTGACAATAAATCGGCAGCCACAAAGGAAGCAATACTTGTTTCATCGGCGTAAACGCATACTTCACTAGGCCCAGCTGGCATATCAATGGCCACTCCTTCTTCTTGTATCATTTGTTTAGCTGCGGTCACATACTGATTCCCTGGACCAAATATTTTATGCACTTTTGGTACCGAAGCTGTGCCATAGGCAAGTGCTGCTATGGCTTGTACACCTCCAATGGTATATATAGAATTTACACCCACTAAAGAAGCGGCATAAATAATGGCAGGATCAATGGCTCCTTTTTCATTCGGAGGGGTACACAAAATAATTTCTTTACAACCTGCTAATTTTGCAGGTATACCTAACATAAGTACTGTTGAAAATAAAGGAGCAGAACCACCAGGAATATAAATACCCACCTTTTCAATACCTACCGACTTTCTCCAACACCAAACACCAGGCATGGTTTCAATTCTTTCTTCTTTTTTTATTTGACCCTGATGAAATATTTCAATATTAACCTTGGCCAATTGAATAGCTGTCTTTAAACTAGCCGTTAATTCTTTTTCAGCTAATTCTATTTTTTCAGCATTTAACTTAAAACTACTTAAAGCAATTTTATCAAAAGCAAGTGTATACTCCGTAATAGCCACATCTCCTTTTTGCTTCACGGCTTGCAATATTTCTCGCACCTTGGCCTGCAAGTGAGTTGCATCAAATACAGGTCGAGCTAATAAACTTTGCCAATCTTTCTTTTTTGGCTCCTTAAATACTTGAATCATTATAATATCATTTTTTCAATAGGCACTACTAATATTCCTTCAGCACCTGCTAATTTTAACTGTTCTATAATTTCCCAAAAATCACTTTCGTCAATGACGCTATGTACACTACTCCATCCTGGTGTAGCTAATGCCACCACCGTTGGACTTTTCATTCCTGGTAATAAAGAAATTATTTTTTCTAAATTATTATTCGGTGCATTTAATAAAACATATTTATTACGCTTTGCTTTTTTAACCGATTCTACTCTAAATAATAATTTTTGCAAAATGGCTTCCGCTTCAGGGGCTAACGCTTTTCTTTTAATAAGCACTGCTTGAGAATCTAAAATAGTTTCTGCTTCCTTTAATCCATTCATAAATAGAGTAGAACCACTGCTTACTAAATCACAAATAATATCTGCAAGACCAATGCCTGGTGCAATTTCTACACTACCACTAATTTCATGTATCTCTGCTTTAATACCATTCTTGTCTAAATAAGCTTGTACAAGAACGGGATAACTTGTGGCAATTTTCTTACCTGTTAAATACCCAGGGCCAGTAAAATTTTCATTTTTACGAACTGCAAAACTAAGTCTGCATTTCCCAAAACCTAAATTATAAGCCACTTCTACTTTTTTAGCTTTTTCATACACTACATTCTCTCCTACAAAACCAATATCTGCCACACCATCTTCTACGTATTGAGGAATATCGTCATCTCTTAAAAAAAATAATTCAATCGGAAAATTAGTAGCCTCTGCTTTTAGTTTATTGACCCCGTTTCCAATGTCAATGCCTGCTTCTTTTAATAAACGCATTGAATCGTCGTGCAGTCGGCCCGACTTCTGAATGGCTAATTTTAAACGCATATTATTTATATTATATATTTTACTTAAACGACTATAAACTAAAAGGGCTTACTTGTTAGTAAGCCCTTTGGATAAATATAGTTAATACCTACACCCATAGCCTACACTTTAGCTAGCAAATGCAAATGATGTGTATGGTTGTTTAATCTCATGTCGCGAATTTACACCCCTTTTAGAAATTAGACAACAAAAAAGAAATATTTTGACTAATTTGCTAGCACAAATTTCAATATTACACTACAATCAATTGTTTTTATGCGTATTCTGCCCCTGACGATGATATTAACGGTTCTTTCTTTGTCTTTTTGTGCTCAGAAAGAAGCACCTGCTCCTACTCCTGTGGTTGTAACTCCAACCACCCCAACTACACCTACCACCCCCACTGATACTGCTAAAAAGCTGGTATGGTCGGATGAATTTGATAAAGGAAGTTTGCCAGATACCACCAAATGGAAATATAATATAGGGACTGGTTCAAATGGCTGGGGTAATAATGAGGCTGAATACTATACCAAGGACTCCACCAATGCAAGAATTGAAAATGGTAACTTAATAATAGAAGCCAGAAAAGAAAGTAAAGGAGGAAAAAATTATACTTCTGCAAGATTACTAACACAAGACAAAGCCTCTTGGACTTATGGACGATTTGAAATTAGAGCAAAACTTCCAAAAGGTGTTGGTTCATGGCCAGCTATTTGGATGTTAGGTAATAATATTGAAGGCGCAGGCGCAGTGGGTTGGCCTACTTGTGGCGAGATAGACATTATGGAACATACAGGAAGAGATCTAGGCGTAATTCAGTTTTCTGCGCATTCTAAATTGCTCAACTGGACCTTGGGTACGCAAAAAACAGCTAAAACAAATATTGATAATGTGGCTGATGCCTTTCATGTATACAGTATTGATTGGACCAAGGACATGATTAAATTTTATGTAGATGGTGTTTTATATTACAATGTCCCTAATGAAGGAAAAGGATCGGATTATTATCCATTTGTAGCGCCTCAATTTTTACTATTAAATTTGGCCATAGGTGGCAATTACACAGGCAACGTCGTTGATGATAGTATTTTCCCTTGCAGAATGGAAGTGGATTATGTAAGAGTATATCAATAAATTGAATCAAAGAAAAAATCATGAATCGTTCTATACTCTTTTATTTTATTTTATTGACTAGTTCCATTATTTCATTTGGACAAAGCCTTACGCCCACTGCTAATTTATTAGTGGGTACCTATACAAAAAAAGGAAGCAAGGGTATTTATGTATTGTCATTTGACACAGCCACAGGTAAGGCAATTGAAATAAGTCATACAGAAGCTGTTATAAATCCTTCTTTTTTAACCATTACAAAAGACCATAACCAAGTATACGCAGTAAGTGAATCCAAAGAAGGTAAAGTTTGCGCTTATCAATTTCAAGACAATCAATTAAATCTTCTGCAAGAAAAAATTAGTAAGGGAGCCGATCCTTGTTATATCGCTTTAAGCCCAGACCAAACTAATTTATTGGTTGCTAATTATAGCGGGGGAAGTATTACAAGTTATCATCGATTCGCAGACGGTCTTTTATCAAACCCACAACAATTTATTCAACATGAGGGGAAAAGTGTAAATATAATAAGACAGGAAAAAGCACATGTACATGGTATATTCTTTTCACCCGATGGGAAATATGTATTAACACCTGACTTAGGTATGGACGAAATTTCTATTTATCCATATCAAATAAAAAATGGACCCCCACTTCAAATACAGAAAGCTAGTAAAATACAATCTAGCCCGGGTGCTGGACCAAGACATTTATGTTTTTCAAGTAATGGAAAATTTATCTATGTTATTGAAGAGCTTACGGGTAGCATTAGCGTTTACCGTTTTTATAAAGGCACAGCCAGCTTTATACAGAAGGTTTATACACACCCGCAAACTTTTAAATCAATAAATGGAAGTGCCGATATTCATTTATCTCCTGATGGCCTTTATTTATATGCTAGCAATAGAGGTATTGAAAATAATATCGTTTCATTTAAAGTACTTGCAAATGGAAAATTACAAGAGAATAGCATAGTTTATTATAGTACTGAAGGTAAAACACCACGAAATTTTACCATGAACAAAGAAGGAAATTGGCTATTAGTAGCCAATCAAGATTCAGATAATATTATTGCTTATAAAAGAAATGTTCAAACTGGCGCATTAAGTTCTACAGGAGTATCTATTAAATTGTCGATGCCCGTTTGTTTATTATTTTATTAATATTGCTCAAACCATACTGGTTTATCTGCCTGCCCATCAGCATTATAATTGATAAATAATTCTTCTCCTTTCTGAATAGCTCTTGTCGTAATAATGGTAATTGTTTCAAATTCAAAGTCCATTTCATATCTACAATTAGCCTTAATGGTATGATTATAAATAGATACATATCCTAATGCCACTGCCGCACTTTTATCATCTTCTCCCCATTCAAAAATATAATCAAATAATAATGTTTCTTCTAATTTTATTCTCTGTGTGGGGTCAAAAACAATAACAGGCGCTATTTCAATGGTAGTGCCTATTGCAATAGCTTCTGTAGTAAAAACGCCACGACCTCTGCTAGGAGAAGGAGCAATGCTTAAAAATGGGAGAATCATGACATAAATATAAGGCATACTTTAGTATTTTTATTAACTTGCAGCCATGTCAGTTGAATTAGAAATGGAAGAAATAAATTTATCAGCATTATTCTTGGATACTTTATCCAAAAATGACATGCATCTATTAAGAGAATTTTTAGATGAACAAAATATTAGTGACGTAGTAGAATTAGTAAATGAATTCCCTGAAAACGAAGCTACTATTATTGATAATATGACTGTGCACCGCGCTGTAAGTGTGTTCAAAATTCTAGACATCAATCAGCAAAAGGACATTATAAAAGAATTGCCTGCACGTAAAACGGCTAAAATTTTAAATGAACTTCCACCAGATGACCGTACCGACTTTTTAGAAGAATTACCTAAGGCGGCTATTCGTGACTTAATAAAACTATTGGACCCAGAAGAGCGTAAAATTACTTTATCACTTTTAGGTTACCCTGAAGATAGTGTGGGACGTCTTATGACCCCCGATTATGTATATGTGTATGCACATTACACAGTGGCTGAAGTATTAAACAATATTCGTAAATACGGAAAAAAATACGAGACCATTGATGTTATTTATATTATTGATGAGAATGGATGTTTGGTAGATGATATTCGTATTCGTGATGTATTAATTGAACAACCTGATGCTATTATTAAAGATATCATTGATGGCAGGTATGTGGCATTGAATGTGTATGAAGACCAAGAACATGCAAGTCAGGTATTTAAAATGAATAACCGTACGGCCTTACCGGTGGTGGATGATAACGATGTATTATTAGGTATTGTAACTATTGATGATATTTTATGGGTAACCAATGAAGAGTTCAGTGAGGATATGCAAAAAATGGGAGGTACTGAAGCATTGAATGAACCTTATTTAGATATATCATTATCAAAACTTTTCAAGAAAAGAATTACCTGGTTGGTGATTTTATTTTTAGGTGAAATGTTTACTGCAACCGCCATGGGTTATTTTGAAGGAGAGATACAAAAAGCAGTAGTACTGGCCTTGTTCATTCCATTGATTTTGTCTAGTGGAGGTAATTCTGGATCACAAGCTTCCACGCTTATTATACAAGCTATGTCTATTGGTGAAATAACTGTAGCAGATTGGTGGAGAATATTAAGAAGAGAACTTTCAAGTGGTCTATTACTCGGATCCGTTTTAGGATTAATAGGATTTTTTAGAATTATGATTTGGCATTTTATGAAGCCTGGCTATTATGGTTTACATCCAATTCTTGTGGCTATTACTATTGGTTTTACTTTATTAGGGGTGGTTATTTGGGGAACCATTGCAGGTTCTATGCTACCCATTGTACTCAAAAAATTAGGCGCTGACCCAGCAGTATCTTCTGCACCCTTTGTAGCTACTTTAGTGGATGTAACTGCACTAGTTATTTATTTCTCTGTGGCACTACTTATTTTAAAAGGAACCTTACTTTAGTTGAACAGCTAAATTAGCTTTCAAATTATTATTCCATTCTTCCTTCAAAATACTAAGTACAATAGAATCTCTTCTTGAACCATCTGGCTTAGGTAAATGATTTCTTAATATACCTTCAATAGTACAACCTATTTTTTGCATGGCATTAATACTTCTTTTATTATTATTATCAGCCCTGAATTCTACTCTTTCAAATCCTATCTGTTCAAAAGCAAATTCTAATAACAAAAATTTACAGGCCTGATTCAATCCTGTACCCCATACCTTTTTACTATACCAAGTATAGCCTAATTGTGTAGTGTTAAAATTTAGTTGGATATCATAAAACCTGGTACATCCTACATATTCATTTAGTAATTTATCAAATACAATAAAGGCATAAGCGGTTTTATTCTCTCTTGCCTCAATGGCTGTTTGAATATAATATTCTAAGTCGCTAGCATTATTAATTGCCACTAATGAATATTTCCATAATTCGGGTTCTTCATTAACATAATGCATTAGTAGTGAGCTGTCAGTTAGCATTAGTGGCCTTAATAAGACCCGTTCATTTTCTAAAATAATTTCCTTCGTAAAGTCAAAAGTTTTCAAAGCTAACATCCATTCAATATTTAAAGTCTAATTTCGTATAAATTTTGAATAATCAACTAAATAAATAATTTATGTGTGGCATTGTAGGATATATAGGAAAAGCAGAGGCATACCCCATTGTTATAAAAGGTTTAAGACGTTTAGAATACCGTGGCTATGATAGTACAGGGGTGGCCATTATTCAAGATGGAAAATTACTTGTATATAAGAAAAAAGGAAAAGTAGCAGAACTCGAAGAAGCAGTGCTTGGTAAAAATATGCATTCACATATTGCTATTGGCCATACACGTTGGGCTACGCACGGCGAACCTTCCGATAGAAATGCTCATCCCCATTTATCTAATAATGGTCGTTTGGCCATGTTGCATAACGGTATTATTGAGAACTATGCACCGATAAAAAAAGAATTAGTTTCAAAGGGATATACTTTTAAAAGCGATACCGATACAGAAGTCTTATTAAATTTTATTCAAGATATTCAAGACAATAATAAATGCGATTTAGAAGAAGCTTTAAGAATAGCTTTAAAAAGAATTGTGGGCGCTTATTGTATTTTATTAATTGACCAAGACGATCCTGAAACTATTATTGCTGCAAGAAAAGGAAGCCCCTTAGTCATAGGAATTGGGAAAGATGCACATTATTTAGCAAGCGATGCCTCCCCTATTATTGAATACACTAAAGAAGTAGTGTATGTAAACGATTATGAAATTGCTATTGTTAGAAAAGACGAACTTATCTTAAAAAATTTAGGCAATGAAAAGCAAACACCTTTTATACAAAAACTAGATATGGAATTAGCAGCCATTGAAAAAGGCGGCTATGATCATTTCATGTTGAAAGAAATTTTTGAACAACCCGAAACCATATATGATTGTTTAAGAGGAAGGCTTCTTCATGAGCAATTAGAAATTGTAATGGCTGGTGTAGATAATAATATAGAAGCCTTGACGAAGGCCTCACGTATTATAATTGTTGCCTGTGGTACTAGCTGGCATGCAGGATTGTATGCAGAATATTTAATTGAAGAATTATGTCGCATACCAGTAGAAGTAGAGTATGCTTCTGAATTTAGATACCGTAACCCTGTGATACATGCAGGT
>Ga0304728_1002901_pt1 | contig 10594 bp, 9 predicted proteins | sample C_130625_MF_Meta_FD_190476 | JGI IMG/M metagenome (GOLD analysis project Ga0304728, IMG submission 190476) | Freshwater microbial communities from Lake Croche, Canada to study carbon cycling - C_130625_MF_MetaG (v2) (version 2) | ecosystem: Environmental > Aquatic > Freshwater > Lake | place... | reverse complement strand
AGCCGGTGGGGGGGACGTTGGTTCCACCAAGGTGGGGGCCAGTCAAGGAGTTGTTGTAAACACCTCCGTGCCAGTAGCCAGTGAAGCCGGTGGGGATATACTCGTCCATGGCACCAGCGTCTTGGAAGAGACCGCGGGCGTCAATGAAGGCGTTGGCGCCAGAAAGCTCGGAAGGTCCACCGAAGGAGTGGATGGCGTTGGGAAGAGCATCAATGGCGTCGGTGTAGTTGAAGGGCTGGGCACCAAGGACGTTGAAGAGGGTGCCACCGCAAAGGAGGGATGAGCAGTAGTCAACGTTCTGGTCGGGTTGGACAACCCAGATAAGCTCCTTCACGGGGTGGTTGAAGTTGAGCTTGATCTTGTTGGAGGATGAACCGACGGACTCATCACCAGTGAATTGAAGCTGAGTGATGAGGTACTCGTGGGGGTTCTGGGCAAAACGGCGGCGCTCGTCAGTGTCAAGGAACACGTAGTCAACGTACAATGAGGCAGCAACAAGGGACTGGTTGTAAGCAATGGTGGCGCTCACAGGGGTGCTGTATGAATATTGGTTGCCGCCTAGGTTGGGGTAAGTGCCCGCTGAGTTTCCGGAGGTGGCGAATTTGCCCGTGTTGGGATCATAAACACCAGGAGCGGCATAAGGAGTCTTGTTGCAGCTGAGGGTGGTAACGGCCCAGAGGCACTCGTCAATAGGTCGGATGTCAAGGTTAATCTTGACCTCGTGGTATTGGAGGGCAATCAAAGGAAGGGCAAGACCAGGGTTTGTGCAGAACCAGAATTGGAGGGGCACGTAAAGGGTGGTCTCGGGAAGGGCGTTACGGGGAGCGCACACTTGGCGGGGAGCATTGGAGTCACAAGGACCGTCAACGTCCGCGAAGGAGGGATCGGTGATGAAGGTAAGCTGGGTGGTGTTACCAATCATCTTGAAGTAGCCGCGTTGTTGCTCGGCAGTCATTGTGAGCTGGTTCCAGATGTGCATCCAGTCACCATATTGGCGGTCAATGCGTTGGCCACCAATCTCAACCTCAACTTGAGCGATGAGTTGCTCACCGGGGAAATCTAACCAACGAGCATAGACGGCGTTGTTACCGGAGGTAACGTTGGCGGCACTGCCCATAAGTTGGTTGATCTCGGGAAGTGTGACTTGGAGATATGTTCTGTAGGCAAGATCACCATTTCTGCTGATAATGCATGTGACACGGCGACCGAAATCGGCTTGGCCGTTGAAAGTTTGCTCAATAGACTCAATAGCAAAGTTTGTGTAACGTCTGTATGTGACTTTCCAGAAAGTAATTTGAGGGTTACCTGTAAGGTAAACATCCTGAGCGCCATAAGCGACGAGTTGCATAAGACCACCTCCCATAGTTATAATATTGCTAAAGAAAAAAATTTTGGGAAATATAATTTAATTAAATTTTTTAATTTAATTAGATAATACACTACATTTTAAGATAAAATTTTATTTACGTCAAAATTACCCTTCATGAATGAAAGGAGGTAGGAATCCAGAAAAACTTCCTTTTTTCCCTCGTGATTTTTGGTAAAAATATAAGAATCTTGTCTTTTCTTAATACTCCACCCATCGTTGATTGCATTGAATAAAAAAAGCATTTTTTGAAATTTAATATTTTCAATTCTTATATCGTAATTTGGCCCTCCTGCGCTTTCAATGTTTACCTTTAATTCAATTTGATTTGTTTCACTCATTTATTAAAATTATAGAAAAGTAAAATACAGTTTTAACTTGTAACTTGAAACCTTGCGTTTTATATATTTTCAATCAATAATCAATTAAATAAAAAATATAAATAATATTAGATTACTTAAATGCCATCGTTTAAGCCAAAAACCGTTAAAAAAATTAAGGTTAACAAGAAAAATTCAACAACCCTAGATGGCAAGCATAAAGAATTCGTCAATGAATTTAATAAAGACGAAAATGATAAAATCCCTCGGTTGAAAAAGGAAAAGGCGGAAATTAAAAGCGTCCTTGAGAAAAATGCTATTGAAAACACTCTCACTATTGAACAGGTAATGGATTATCGTGATAAACTCGCCGAAATAACAAATGAAATTAAACAAATGAAATCAAGAAAAATAGACTATTTCTTGGATAACTCTAAATATATTTTTGATTACTTTGAAAATAAAAAAGACATATCTACTGGAAATGCGGTAACAAATAAAAATAAAATGTTGGAATCGTTTTTTAAGTTAAACACCCATAATAGTTCTAGTATGATAGAAAGCAAAAATAACAACATATTTCAAAAATATCTTAGCAATATTGACGAAACCTTTTTAGATATTAATGCATTTTTAAGACCAACTGATGTTTGTCAATCGTGTTTTAAAGGTGAATTAATTCCTATGGATGATGAAGGGGTTTTAATTTGTAATGTATGCTCCAAGAACTTTCAATACTTGATAGAGAATGAAAAACCATCTTATAAAGAACCACCAAAAGAGGTGTGTTTTTACGCATATAAGAAAATTAATCATTTCAAGGAAATTTTGGCGCAATTTCAAGGAAAAGAAACTACGCAAATACCCGCAGAAGTTATTGAAAATCTTAAACACCAGATTAAAAAGGAACGCATTGAATATTCAAAGCTTACTTATTACAAAACTAAAGAAATACTCAAAAAGCTCGGTTATAATAAATACTATGAACACATCAATTTTATCAAGGATAAATTGGGAATTAAACCACCAATTATATCTCAAGAATTGGAAGAGACATTGTGTAATTTCTTCATGGAAATACAATACCCATACGCAAAACACTGCCCTGATTATCGCGTGAATTTCTTACATTACTATTACGTTCTTTATAAGTTGTTTGAATTACTGGATGAAACACAGTATCTTCCAGAAATTCCAATGTTGAAGGATAGAGAGAAATTGATTGAACAGGACACCATTTGGAAAAAGATTTGCGAGGAGTTAGATTGGGAATTTATTGCAACTATTTGAGTTTATTTTTATAATCTAATCTATCGTCTTCTTGATTTCCTTGATTTTCTTGATTTCTTATTTCGTCTTGTTCTTCGTTTTCCACCGTGACCAAGGCTGCCAAATGAACCAGCAACATCTGAAAAACTATTTTCGCTGGTTTCAGCAGTTGTATTGTTAGTTAAATTTAAAGATTCGTCTGTGGCAGCATTAAATTGGCCAAGCAAATTTGTAGCAACTGGTCCAGAAGAAGCAGTTGTAACGTTATCGTCGCTCATTATTGATCCTGAAGTAGTATTATTGCTCGGTTCATCATAATCATCTAAATCGTGCAATGAACTGTTAGTTGAAATATCTGACAAAGGGGTCGGTTGGCCTCCTCGTCTTCTACTACTTTTCTTAACGCGTCTTCTACGAGATTTTAGATTACTTCTTGTTCTAGTCATTTTCAAGTATATAATAATACAATAAAATTTAATTATCGTATTATCAGAATGGATGTTAATTTAAAGACCACCGGGGAAGCCAACAAGATTGGCACCAATGCCAAAGCCGGCGCCGGAGCGAGTGGTGACACCAATGCTAGGGACGTATGTGTCCAAAATGCTAAATGTGGCAGCAGCAGTTAAGGCAAGTAAAACGATTTCCTCAATATTTAATGAACGTTTAGGAATGGCGTATGCAGCAATGGCAACCATTAAACCTTCCACTAAATACTTAATGACTCTCTTGACAAGCTCAGCAATATCAAACATCTATATTAATAAATAAGAAAAAAAAATATATTGTGCGATAAAAAACTTAAAATAAAAACTACTAAATAATAAAATGGTCGGTCATTCAAAAGAAAAAAAGCCTGAAAGTTCAAAGGAAACTCGTGGATTTGAGAAAAAGATGACAGAGTCTGGTTCAGTTAATCCTAAATATGTTGATGTTTTGGATGAAGACAAGCAAATTGCCGGACAAAAGTTTGTTTGCATTTCTTTTATTTCCCCTGAAAAAATTGTTAAATTGAAAGAGTTGTTCTTTTTTGAGGAATTCCTAAAGAAGTGGGAATTTTCCAAGAGTATGGAAAAGTTTATACAGTTTCTTAACTTTGTCAGTTACAAATACAAGTTGTCATTTGACGAGATTCAAAAGGATTATAAGGAGTTCTTAAACGAGGAGCAAGATTTACTTGTAAAGGGTAACATGGAGGACGATTACAAGACCTTCTTGGACCAGAATGAGGAGGAGCTTGAGAATGCTTTTAATGTGAAGCACAATTTCCAAACTTCCACTCGTGGAATTAAGATTCGCGGCGCTTACCCTACTATGGAGGAGGCTGAGTTGCGATGCAAGATGTTGAGAGAAGTTGACCCCAATCACGACGTTTTTGTTGGACCTGTGGGTATGTGGATGCCTTGGGACCCCGAGGCCTACAAGACGGGACGTGTGGAATACATGGAGGAAGAGCTCAATCAATTGATGCAAGAGAAGACTAAAAATGAGAACTTTGCCAAGTCAGCTTTTGAGCAAAGAGTCAAGGAAACTAAGAAGAAGGCTATTGAGGAAAATATTAAGACTGCCGAGAAGACGGGAGCCACTCTTACTCAGAATATTGACGAGGATGGCAATTTGATTGGTGTGTCCGGAATTAACACGCAAGAGAGAACCTTGAAGGACCAGGATTCAATTTCTGCTGCTGACATTCGCGCCGAGTTGTTTGATGGTGAAAATATTATTGTTGGCAAGACTGACAATGGTCAAAGCGAGCTTTTAAGCGGCCCTTTTTCCATCAAGGCAAAGGAGGATTAAAAAACAAACAAGAATAAATAAAAACTAGAAAGAATAGAATAAGAAGTAAAATATAAAATATATTATCTATATATTTTATATAAATGGCAAAAAAAACGTCAGCAAAAAAGCGTTCAACAAAAAGAAAAAACGGGTCTAAACGTTCTAGAAAGACGGGTGGAAATACAGAATTAATAAAAAAAAACGTTGATAATGTAGAGCAACAAATACAGTATGTTAAAGAAAATGCTGAAGAGTTTTCAAAAATAGGAGTTAATCCAGAAGAGTTTGATGCAATGATGCAAGATGTTTTAAATTACATAAAAAAGAACAATGGTGAAATTCCACCAGAAATGCGACAATTTGGTTTAGGGTCAGTTGATATACTTAAACAACAATTGGTTCAAATAGAAGACGCTATTCAACATGGTGGTTTCTATTAATTAGACAAACAATAATAATAATCGTTAAATATTTTTTTATTTTTAACGCTATAACTCATTTTAGTTGCAGAAATACATTCGTGTTGAGCCGCCTTGGCAATAGTATCCCAAGTTCCAAGAAGTTGATTTGAGTTTTTTTCTCTCTTTTCTACTTTCTTACCTGTTGATGAAGTTTTTTTGTATTCATATTCCTCGCTTTTTAATGATAACCCATAATAGCCCTGTCCGTTTCCTTCAGTTGTCCATATGGTGGTATACAGAACATAATCACAATTTTTTAAATATTGTTTGAGGTGTTGTTCGTCTTCTTCAAAAATCTCTTTATTTACGCTTTTCTTCCATCTTTTATATTCATCAACCAATTTACTTCGCAAAATAGTAGAGCTTGGAGAAAATTTGCACGATTGGAAAACAAATGTTTCTGCATCGCAAGGAGTTGAAGATTTATTATAAATTATCTCCTTTAATGTAACTCCTCGGTAACCATGAACTAGTTGATTCTTTTCTTGTTTTTTCAGCCGACATGGCTTGAAACGAGTGTCTAAATAATTCTTTAATGCGTGAAAAATCTCTTTGCTTGGAGCTTTTGTCCATAACCGATATTGACCAATAATATCTTTGCTAGAAACCTCAACATCATCGCGAACGATGCACAATTTTTCAATATATTCATTAAATTTTTTAGTAGTTTCATTTTCTGGCAACAGGTCGTTTTGGTAAATAATTTCATTTTCTTTCGCGTTCAATTGCGCTTTTTGTTTTTCATTTTCAATCCACTCTTTCATGTGATTTATTTCAATTGTTTGATTCTCAATTGTAATAGAATGATTTTTAATAGTTTCTTTTAAAGACTGGTTTTCCTTTTCTAATTGTTCATTCTCTTTCATTATTCGGTTAAAATTGTCAATGCTGTAAGTCTTGGAATGAATAATGTCTTTTATATACTTAGTTAGTTTGTCAATGGTAAAATGATTGTCATCATAACAAATTATTTCTGTTTTATTTTTTCCATTAACTTCAATAGAGCGAATTTGACGTTTAATTTTGGGATAAGTTTTAATAAGATTTTCTATTTCAACCTTATTTTGAACTCTGAAAGCTGTAATCAAAATAAAATTATTATATATTTTGCGATGATTTGTTACTCTTGTTGCTAGGTCGTTTGTATGTCCAAATTTTATTAATTTTTCGGTTGCATCATTAGTATTATCTATTGTTCCAAAATAGATGCATTCAGTATTAACTGGGAATTGTTTAATAGTTGCTTGTTCAACGGCTCGTTGTTTTTCTTTTTTTGTTTTTAATATCACATTTTCCTTTTCCAATATAATATTTTCCTTTTGTTCTAATTGGATTCTAAGTTCATCTGTTTCTTCTTCAATTGTTTGTTGAAGAACTTCTTCCATCTTCATGTAGTATTCATGAATTTCTGATGCTTTTTTTGTTTGAGCTTTTAAACATAGAGACTTGAAGCATTTAATTGTAAGCATAATAATTTGCCGGTTTTGACCACCATTTTGTTTAATTTTTGTCTCATCCAAAACCGCTTTCCCTATAGGAAAAGCGGTTTTTTTATAATCAATATCAATTGTAAAATTTTTTTCTAATAATGAGATAGATTTAACTTTTTGTTGAAATCCCAACCATTTCCAAACATTATCCAAATCAACTACAAAATCCATATTCTTATCATAGTTCAAATAGCAATAAAAGCTACTTATGAACAATTGTTGTTCAAATCCTGTAAACTTCTCTTTGATTTTAATCAATAATTTATTATTGTATGTGTTTGACAGCTTTACAATAGGGTTTTTTTCAATAAGTTCAACAATATTAAGTTCTTGCATCCTTTATATTATAGTTACTTGAAATGTCTTTAAGTTGAAAATTCGCTTATTAAAATTAAAAGCGCATTTTCAGAAAGTGGTTTATTACCACTTTGTCTTTTTTACGCTAATTTTTGGACCTTGACCGCGTTTTTTGGCATTATTTGGGTCATACTTTTCATCTTCTTCGTCTGAGTTGATATCTTTACTGAGTTCCCAGAATTCTTTTGAGCCTAATTTGAAATCATTGTGTGAATCGGCTTTGTACCAGAACACTTGTTCGTGTAATCTATTGGATTTTGCATTATTATTAATCACTAAGCACTCATAATTTTCTGTGCACTGGTCCATGACCTGACAAAAGGACTCAAAAGTCGGAAACATTCCAGCATAATTCTCATAGATGCGCTTTCTATTTGCGATGTATGGTTCTCTCAAAATAAAAACATAATCTATGTTGGTTCTCAGTGTCGGTGGAATACCAAGCGGATATTGCATTGTGATGATAAGCATAATTTTCCAATGACGGCCATTCATGAAAAGTAATCGCATCATTTTATCGCGAGTCCATGTGCCGTCATAAAGGCAATCATCAAGAATCACAAAAGCGCGCGGGTCAATTGTGCTGCGTTTGAAAGTCTCCATCTCCTTTTTAATCTGCTTTAAAACCGATTTTTGCCTCTTTAAAATATTCTCAACGATTGCAGTATTGTATTCATTGTGAATAAACAACTTTGGCACCATTTTTCCATAGAAACCGTTGCCCTCTTCTGTTCCTGCTACAACTACGCCAATTGGAATATCTTGATGATAATATAATAAATCTCTTACAAGGAAAGACTTTCCAGTGTCACGCCGTCCGATTAAAACTACGACTGGACCTTTAGATTCATTCGGCTTGAAACTAATTGTTTTCATATCAAATTTCTTGAGTTCTAAAGTCATGATATTCTTGTTATTGTTACTTTAGAAAATTGATTCAAAGTAGAATACGCATAATAAGTTATTTAATTTGCAACTTGTATTTGTTTAGCCAAAATTACTAAAGATTTATAAATAAGTTAAAAATAAATATTATTAATATATTATTTAGCTAATGGATAACGATGCTCTTAAAATCAATTACGTGAAGAGAAAGAACACTGAGTTGTTTAAATTATTCAGAAAAGAAAATTTGACTTTTCTCTCTGAAGTTCAAAATTATGCACCCATTTACAATAGGTTTTTTCTATTAAATGAAACAAATTTTAACTCTGTTAATTTGAATCATGAATGGTTTTTAACCGATATTAAAAATACTGTATCTGATAACAAGAATCTATATAACTGTGCTATTCAAAATTTGCAAACAAATAAAACCAAAAAGGTGCAAGTATTCTTTAAAATGGCTCCATTATTGGACCCTTTTAAATTCTTGATTGGAAAATACAATATCAATGATCAATCTTTATTTAATTTACCCAAACTAACAACAAATGGAGATATTGGCGCTGTTCATCCAAAATTATTAGATTATAATAATTCAGCCTACGTTGATGGGTTTTTTTCATTTCTCTCAAGCACATTAATTCATAAATATAATTTTGTTAACGGCGTTAATTATTACGGTTCTTTTCTCGGAGTTAAAAAAGATTTTAAATTGAACATTATTGACGATTTGGATTATCTTTGCAAATCCGATTTTTTTAATAAAAATAAAAATGTCGCATTTCAAGTTGATGATTACAGTTTTTTATATGATGATGAAGAAAATACAAAAAAATTAGTTCCAATTAAAATAGACCATAATATAAGCAATAAATCAACATTGTCTATTAAATCAATTGATAATGCTTTATTTGAAGATATATTTACAGAAGAACATTTAACATTGGAGGATTTAAAAGAAAATTCAATTGAATTGGTTGACCTTATGAGCGCTGAAAGTTTCTCTCTTGCAGAAGCAAAAACAACCACAATTAAATCCAGTTCAACTTGTTCTTCAAGAACTTCACACACATCTGATAATAGTGGACCTGATGAATCGTGCAACAATTGTGATGACAGTCCAACCGACAATTCAGGTGAAAATAATAACAATGACTCTGAAAATACAGCAAGTATGAGTGAAAGTGGGAGTGAAAGCGAAAGCGAAAGTGACGAATTTTGCGAGGAAGAGCGAATAGATGCAACCATACCTAGTTTCCCTGTTCAAGTTATTTGCATGGAAAACTGCGACACCACATTTGATGACCTTATAATTAATAACGATTTGACGCAAGAAGAGTGGTTTTCGGCATTAATACAAGTTATTATGATTTTAAATACATATCAAAAAGCATTTTCATTTACTCACAATGATTTACACACGAATAACATCATGTATAATGAAACTGATGAGAAATATATTTATTATTGCTATAGAAAAATCTATTACAAGGTTCCCACATTTGGACGCATATTTAAAATCATTGATTTTGGTAGAGCCATTTATAAGTTTGATGGAAAATTGTTCTGTAGCGATAGTTTTCAACCTGGAGCGGATGCAGCAACACAATATAATACTGAACCTTATTTCAATGAAAAGAAACCTCGTTTAGAACCAAATTATAGTTTTGATTTATGCCGCTTAGCTTGTTCTATTTTTGATTATATTATTGAAGATTTAGAAATATTGGATGATTATGACAATTGTGACCCCATTGTTAAGTTGATTTTTGATTGGTGTTTAGATGACAGTGGCATCAATATACTTTATAAAAACAATGGCGTTGAGAGATATCCCGATTTTAAATTATATAAAATGATTGCGCGTTGCGTGCACAATCATACACCACAAGCACAGCTGGAACGTCCCGAATTTAAACAGTTTATTGTAACTAAAAATAAGGTACCAGCTGATAAAATAGTTATAAATATAGACAATATTCCTTCTTTTTCATCTGAAAATGTTTAAAACTCTAATTTATTTTATTTTTATTAAATAAAATGAATTTAGAAATACCAATCCCGAGAGATTATGGATTTATTATAACACGGCATGTAAATTCTGAAATTACAAACAAATATTGGAATTTTTGCATTCAATCTATTCGCAGGTTTTATCCATTTAAGAAAATTGTTGTAATAGATGATAATAGTAAAAAAGAGTTTTTAAACGCTGAATTTGAATACAAGAATGTTGAATATGTGAATTCGGAGTTTCCAGGAAGAGGAGAGTTGTTGCCATATTTTTATTTTTGCAGGAATGACTATTTTGACAATGCTATTATTATACATGACAGTGTATTTATGCAACAGCGCATTAATTTTGAACTCTTGATAAAGCAACAGGTTCAAGTAATGCCATTGTGGCATTTCTTTTGCGAAAAGAAGGAAAGTTTTGAAGATACAAGAGGAATGATGTCCACGTTGTCAAATAATGATGAAATTATGCATACATTGATGAATGATAAAACGTATGAAGTAATAGGGCGACCAAATCCCGACGTGTGGGCTGGATGTTTTGGCGCACAAAGTTTTATAAACCGAGGTTTTTTAATTGGCATTAGAGATAAATATAATTTATTTTACTTACTAAGATTTATTACTGCTCGCAAATATAGATGCTGCTTA
>Ga0304728_1002895_pt1 | contig 10604 bp, 7 predicted proteins | sample C_130625_MF_Meta_FD_190476 | JGI IMG/M metagenome (GOLD analysis project Ga0304728, IMG submission 190476) | Freshwater microbial communities from Lake Croche, Canada to study carbon cycling - C_130625_MF_MetaG (v2) (version 2) | ecosystem: Environmental > Aquatic > Freshwater > Lake | place... | reverse complement strand
CAGCCCGGCGAGCGTGCCCAGTGCGAGGATGGCCGCCAGGGGAGCCCCGACTTTGCGGACCGGACTGGGATACGGCGGCACTGTGACATAGGACGTCAGAGCGGGAGCGTGAGGCACCAGAGCAGAGTAGCTGCGGGCACACCCGGGTTTGTCCAGGTTGGGACCTGTCGAGTAGGCTCTGGCGGTACTCGTGTGCACCATGGCGGGCTACATCGCACGTGATCCCACCCGAAATGTCCCTACGACCGACCCTGTCCGGAGCAACCCAACAATATGCCCAGTCCCACCATCACCTCGCCGCAAGTAGCCATCAACGACATTGGCTCGGCCGAGGACTTCCTCGCCGCTATCGACAAGACCATCAAGTACTTCAACGATGGCGACATCGTCGAGGGGACCATCGTCAAGGTGGACCGGGACGAGGTCCTGCTCGACATCGGCTACAAGACCGAAGGGGTCATCCCCTCCCGCGAACTTTCGATCAAGCATGACGTCGACCCCAGTGAAGTGGTGTCCGTCGGCGACAAGATCGAAGCCCTCGTCCTCACCAAGGAGGACAAAGAGGGACGGTTGATCCTGTCCAAGAAGCGCGCACAGTACGAGCGCGCCTGGGGCACCATCGAGGCACTCAAAGAGGCCGACGAGGCCGTCAAGGGCACTGTCATCGAGGTCGTCAAGGGTGGCCTGATTCTCGACATCGGTCTGCGTGGCTTCCTGCCCGCTTCCCTGGTCGAGATGCGTCGGGTCCGCGATCTGCAGCCGTACATCGGCAAGGAGATCGAGGCCAAGATCATCGAACTGGACAAGAACCGCAACAATGTGGTGCTGTCCCGGCGTGCGTGGCTTGAGCAGACCCAGTCCGAGGTCCGCAGTGAGTTCCTCAACCTGCTGGTCAAGGGTGCGGTCCGGAAGGGCGTGGTGTCCTCGATCGTCAACTTCGGCGCGTTCGTCGATCTCGGCGGAGTCGACGGCCTGGTGCACGTCTCGGAGCTGTCCTGGAAGCACATCGATCATCCGTCCGAGGTGGTTGCCGTCGGCGACGAGGTCACCGTCGAGGTTCTCGACGTCGACATGGATCGCGAGCGGGTCTCGTTGTCGCTGAAGGCAACTCAGGAAGATCCATGGCGGCACTTCGCCCGCACCCATGCGATCGGTCAGATCGTGCCGGGCAAGGTCACCAAGCTGGTGCCGTTCGGTGCATTCGTCCGCGTCGAGGAGGGCATTGAGGGTCTGGTGCACATCTCCGAGTTGTCCGAGCGTCACGTCGAGGTGCCCGATCAGGTGGTCGGCGTCAACGACGACGCGATGGTCAAGGTCATCGACATCGACCTCGAGCGTCGCCGGATCTCGCTGAGCCTCAAGCAGGCCAACGAGGACTACGCCGAAGAATTCGACCCATCGAAGTACGGCATGGCCGACAGCTACGACGAAGCCGGCAACTACATCTTCCCCGAGGGCTTCGACTCCGCAACCAACGAATGGCTCGAAGGGTTCGACAAGCAGCGCGGCGAATGGGAGGCCCGGTACGCCGAGGCCGAGCGTCGGCACAAGATGCACACCACGCAGATGGAGAAGTTCGCCGCTGCCGACGCCGCTGCAGCCGAGGAGAATCCGACGTCCAGTTCGACATCGTCGAGTTCCAGCTCGGGCGATGATTCCGCGGGCGGATCACTGGCCAGTGACGCCCAGTTGGCGGCGCTGCGCGACAAGCTCGCCGGTAACGTCTAGCACTCCAGGTCCAGACACAGACTTCCACGGCCGTGAGGTTTGCGCCATGTTGCGCATCGGGCTGACCGGGGGGATCGGCGCCGGAAAGTCGACGGTGTCGTCGACTTTTGCCACGTGCGGTGGCGTCATCGTCGACGGCGACGTCATCTCCCGCGAGGTGGTGCAGCCGGGCACGGAGGGTCTGGCGGCCCTGGTCGATCATTTCGGCCACGAGATCCTGCTGCCCGATGGTGCTCTGAACCGACCGGCGTTGGCGGCCAAGGCATTCGGCGACGAGGCGCAGCGAGCCAAGCTCAACGAGATCGTGCATCCGCTGGTCGCAAGCCGCCGTGCTGAGATCGTCGCAGCGGTGTCTGAGGATCAGGTGATCGTCGAGGACATCCCGCTACTGGTCGAATCCCAGATGGCTCCGCTATTCCCGTTGGTCGCAGTGGTGCACGCCGACCCGGACGTGCGACTGCGCCGCCTGATCGGCATCCGCGGCATGGACGAGTCCGACGCCCGGGCCCGGATCGCGGCCCAGGCCACCGAGGAGCAGCGCCGTACGGTAGCCGACGTCTGGCTGGACAACTCCGGTACTGAGGGCCAACTGGTCGAGCAGGCTCGCGAACTCTGGTACCGGCGGATCCTGCCATTTGCGCACAACCTCGCCACCGCGACGCCTGCAGGAGAATCTGGCCGGCTGGTTCCGGCCGACCCGTCCTGGGCCGCGCAGGCCGCTCGAATCCGGGCCCGGTTGAACACCGCCTGCGGGCACCGGGCGCTGCGGATCGACCACATCGGATCAACCGCAGTAGACGGGATGGACGCTCGTGATGTCATCGACATGCAGATCACCGTCGCGTCACTGGAGCTCGCCGACGAGCTCGCCGACGATCTGCTGCGGGCCGGGTATCCCAGGGTCGAATCCGTCACAGGCGACGTCAGCTTCGGTTCGGATACCGATAATAGTTTGTGGCACAAGCGTTTTCATGCCTCGGCTGATCCCGGTAGGCCCACCCACATCCACGTCCGGGTGGATGGTTGGCCAAGTCAGCGGTTCGCGTTGCTGTTCGTTGACTGGTTGAACGCCAACCCCGGTGTGCGTGCTGACTATGCGCAGGCCAAGCGGTTGAACGCAACGGCCCAGTGGCTCAGTGATGCGCACCCGCGGGCCTGGGCGTGGGCCGAGGCCACCGGGTGGCCGCAGGTCAGTTAGTCGCGCCGGCCGTTTCGGACGCTGGTGCACTGAAGTCTGTCGCCGGCACGTCGGTTGCGGGGGTATCGGTTGCGGGGGTATCGGTTGCGGGGGCGTCAGTCGCCGGGACGTTCGTCGCGGGAATGTCCCCCGGCGCGAGTGGACTTCCGGTGGCATTGCTCAACGGCGCACCACAGTTCATCGCGCCGTAGTCCGGATCGTCCTTGGCGGGCGTCAGTCGGGGGGCGATGAACTGGTCGGCCTGAATGACGATCTCATCGTCCACCAAGATCTCGCAGTGCAGATTCGCTGAGTACGGCCACTGGATCGAAATCCGCATACCGGCCTCTTTGGCGTCGGTGAGGATGCCCGTGGCTTCGAACGTCCGACCGGGCAGCATGGTCGGATTCGCATTGTTGACCTGGGTGTCGGAGATTCGGAAGCCGATCAGGGCGCCTCGAGCAATACCGGTGATCCGGGCCCGGTAGGTGATGTTGTGCTGCACGATATCGTCGGCCGCCGCCACACCCGCGACCGGAAACGTGGCCGCCGCGAGCGCCACAGTGGCACCGAGGGTTACCGAGCGTCTCATCCGTCCCACGGGTGACGAGGGTACGCCTACCGCCAGGTCAGGTGCACATCGAGGCCGGACAGCCAGGCGTTCAGATCGTGGCGGTGGGCCGCCAGGCCGCCGATCGCCGTGACTGCGGTCATTAGTGCCGCTTCGGCGGTTTCAGGAGTCACCAGTCCGTGTGCATGGGCGTCGAGTAACTCGTTGACATCGACCAACTCGGTTCCCCGGCCGGTGCGAACCACCAGGTCGAGGTAGTGGTCTTCGGACTCCCAGCGATCCACGCCGACGCTGATCCGGCCAACATCAAGGTAGAAGTCCTGATCTTGCTCATGGCCGCGAGTGAAGTGGAAGACGTTGGCCCGCAGGCCTAGATCCGGCAGTAACCACGACTCCAGGTAGTGGAATTGGGACCGACCGGGCGTGGGCCGCGCCATGTAGAGACCCCACGGCGCCAGGCGGTACTCATCGACCTCGCGCACGATCCCCTTGGGGTCGGTATTGGTGCGTGCGACGAGGTCGAACGTCTCACGCTTAGGCGGATGGATGCGGGGCGGCTGGATCAGCGGTGGGTGGATGGTCACAGCGTAGAGGGCCGTCCGTGACCGGGCTTACCCTGTAACCATGGCTTTCGCTTCCGAACACCCCGTGGTGGCTCACTCGGAGCACCGGGCTGTCGAGGACGCGGTGCGCACCGGCCCGCAGTTCGAGGTGGTCAGCGAATACGAGCCGGCCGGGGATCAGCCCGCCGCGATTGCGGAGTTGGAACGCCGGATCAGGGCGGGGGAGCGAGACGTGGTGTTGCTCGGCGCCACCGGCACCGGCAAGTCCGCCACCACGGCCTGGCTCATCGAGAAACTGCAGCGGCCCACACTGGTGATGGCACCCAACAAGACGTTGGCCGCACAGCTCGCCAACGAGTTGCGAGAGATGTTGCCCAACAACGCCGTTGAATACTTCGTGTCGTACTACGACTACTACCAGCCCGAGGCATACATCGCGCAGACCGACACCTACATCGAGAAGGACAGCTCGATCAACGATGATGTGGAGCGGCTGCGGCACTCAGCCACTTCCAACCTGCTGTCCCGGCGCGACGTAGTGGTGGTGGCGTCGGTGTCCTGCATCTACGGACTCGGTACGCCGCAGTCCTACCTGGACCGGTCGGTGGAGTTGCAGGTCGGAACCGAAGTGCCGCGCGACGCTCTGCTCCGACTGCTTGTCGACGTCCAGTACAGCCGCAACGACGTATCGTTCACCCGCGGGTCATTCCGGGTGCGGGGCGACACCGTCGAGATCATCCCGTCGTATGAGGAACTAGCCGTCCGCATCGAGTACTTCGGCGACGAGATCGAGGCGCTCTACTACCTGCACCCGTTGACCGGGGACGTGGTGCGCAAGGTGGACTCGCTGCGGATCTTCCCGGCCACGCACTATGTCGCCGGCCCGGAGCGGATGGCGGCGGCCATCTCGACCATCGAGGAGGAACTTGCAGATCGTCTCGCCGAACTGGAACGCCAGGGCAAATTGCTGGAGGCCCAGCGGCTTCGGATGCGCACCAACTACGACATCGAGATGATGCGTCAGGTCGGGTTCTGCTCCGGTATCGAGAACTACTCCCGGCACATCGACGGCCGCGAGGCAGGCTCGGCCCCGTCGACGCTGCTGGACTACTTCCCCGAGGACTTCCTTGTGGTGATCGACGAGTCGCACGTCACCGTCCCGCAGATCGGCGGCATGTTCGAGGGCGATATGTCCCGCAAGCGCAACCTGGTGGAGTTCGGATTCCGGCTGCCCTCGGCGACCGACAATCGTCCGCTGACCTGGGAGGAATTCAGCGCCAGGATCGGACAGACGGTGTACCTGTCGGCCACGCCCGGACCCTATGAACTGGCTGCGACCGGTGGTGAGTTCGTCGAGCAGGTAATCCGGCCGACCGGTCTGGTGGACCCGCAGATCGTGGTCAAGCCAACCAAGGGCCAGATCGACGATCTGATCGGTGAGATCCGGGCCCGCGCCGAACGCGATGAGCGGGTCCTGGTCACCACGCTGACCAAGAAGATGGCCGAGGATCTCACCGACTACCTGCTGGAGATGGGAATCCGGGTGCGGTACCTGCACTCCGAGGTGGACACCCTGCGTCGGGTCGAGCTGTTGCGTCAGTTACGCCTCGGCGATTACGACGTGCTGATCGGTATCAACCTGCTGCGCGAAGGCCTGGACCTTCCCGAGGTATCGCTGGTCTCCATCCTCGACGCCGACAAGGAGGGCTTCCTGCGGTCGGCCCGCAGCCTCATCCAGACAATCGGACGCGCGGCCCGCAACGTCTCCGGCGAAGTCCACATGTACGCCGACAAACTCACCGATTCGATGAAACAGGCCATCGAGGAGACCGACCGCCGGCGCGCCAAGCAGGTGGCTTACAACGAAGAACGCGGTATCGATCCACAGCCGTTGCGCAAGAAGATCAACGACATCCTCGACCAGGTGTACCAGGAGGCGGACGACACCGAATCGGTCGAGATCGGTGGCTCGGGCCGCAACTCGTCACGCGGACGGCGCGCCCACGGTGAGGCGGGTCGGGCGGTGAGTTCGGGTATCAACGACGGTCGCGACTTCTCGTCGATGCCGCGTGCCGAATTAGCCGCACTGATTAAGGACATGACCGACCAGATGATGGCCGCGGCACGTGATCTGCAGTTCGAACTGGCCGCACGTCTTCGTGACGAGATTCACGACCTGAAGAAGGAACTGCGCGGTATGGACGCCGCGGGCCTGAAGTAGCGCGCAGCGATCACGTGACGGATTCGACGGTGGCAGCCGGCAGCTGGCGTGAGTTACTCGGCCGCGAGTACGCCGGTGCCACAACGGTTTTGGCGGGTGGTGTCGCTCTCTATGCGATCAACGAGTTCATCACGATCAGCCTGCTGCCGAGTGTGATCACCGATATCGGTGGTGCTCGACTCTATGCGTGGGTGACGACGGTGTATCTGGTTGCCTCGGTGATCGCAGCGACCACGGTCGGTGCGGTGCTCATGCGATTCGGCCCCCGCTTGTCATACCTCGGCTCACTGCTCTCCTTCGCGGCTGGCACCGCGGTGTGCGCCCTCGCGCCCTCGATGGCAGTGTTTCTCCTTGGCCGAATGGTGCAGGGTCTGGCCGGCGGCCTATTGGCCGGCCTCGGGTACGCGGTGATCAGCGCCGCGCTACCCGAACACCTGTGGACTCGTGCGGCGGCGGTGGTTTCGGCGATGTGGGGCGTGGGCACCCTGATTGGCCCCACCTCGGGCGGCGTATTCGCCCAATTCGGTTTGTGGCGTTGGGGATTCGCGGTGATCCTGCTCCTGGCCGTGTCGATGGCCCTGCTGGTGCCGATTGCTCTGCCCGCGCGGGCTAATACATCGGGGCCGCGGGTCGGCATCCCGATTCGCTCACTCGGACTGCTTGGCATTGCCGCCCTGGTGGTCAGCATTGCGGCCATCCCTCGCAACGTCTCGCTCACTGTGGGTCTCCTGGTGCTGGCCATGGCACTCGTAGTGGTATTCCTTGTCGTCGATCGACATTCGACGGCACGTGTGTTGCCGCGCAGGGCTTTTGAGCCGGGACCATTGAAATGGATCTACCTGACCATGGGCATTCTGATGGCGGCGACGATGGGCGATATGTACGCGCCGCTGTTCGGTCAGCGACTCGGTGGACTGGCGCCCGCGGCTGCGGGATTCCTCGGTGCGGCCCTTTCGGTTGGTTGGGTGATCGCTGAGATCCGCAGTGCGGCGATCACCGATCGCCGGATCGCCGCACGAGTGGTGGCGGCGGCTCCGCGGGTGATGGCTGCGGGACTGGGGTTGGCGGCGCTGGCACAGCGCGACGGTGCTGGACCGGGTCTGGTCGCGGTGTGGGCGCTGGCTCTGGGAATCAGCGGTATGGGCATCGGTGCGGCCTGGCCGCACATGAGCGTCTGGGCCATGGGTTCCGATGGCGAGGGTTCCGATGGCGAGGGTTCCGGTGGCGAGGGTTCAAACGGCGAGGGTTCGAACGGCGGGGCTTCCGTCGACGAATCAGAGGAGCAGGCGGTTGCGGCGGCGGCCATCAACACCGTCCAGTTGATGTCTGCGGCATTTGGGGCCGGTTTGGCCGGGGTGCTGGTGAACCTGCGTGCGGCGCCGGACGCGTCCGCCGCTCGGTGGCTATTCGGAGTTTTCGCCGGCCTGGCCGCGCTGGGGTGGCTCGCCTCGTCCCGGGCCGGTGACCGCGGATAACCGTCGCAGCACCGGTTGGCAACGGTTCGGTAACCCCACATCTGTCGGCCCGGTTGCCGACTTACACGGCTGTAGTTTTGCCCCAGCGGTCAACATAGAAACGGGGACAAACCAATGTCACGGACCTCCACTCGCGTGGCGGCGGGCGCGGCGATCGCGACCGCGGGTCTGTTCTGGTCGGTTCCCCTGATCGGCGCGCTGGCCGCAGCCGATAACACGGTCAGCCCGGGCGGTGTGCCGTGTATCAGCATCATTCAGCAGGCCATCGCCAATCCGGCGAACCTCTCCGAAGCACTGCCCGCCGCCGCCAACTCGATCTTCAACCCCGCTTCGCCCTCGGTCGGTCTGCCCATTCCACCGGCCAGCGCCGTCGGCAGCGTGCCGGTCCCGCCGGCCACCGTCCCGGGAGCGCCGGGCACGTTGGGGGCGGGCGGCGTCGTGATCCCGCCGGCCACGGTCCCCGGCGCGCCGGGCACCGCGGTCGTCACCGGCGTTCCGACTCCGCCTGCCGCCGTACCGGGCACCCCGCCCGCGGCGGTCACCGGTGCGTGGCCCGGGTCGCCGGCCGCTGTTCCTGGCACCCCGCCGGGCGTCGGGGCAGCGGCGATACCGGCGCCGCCGGTTGCCGTTCCCGTACCTGCGGCGGCCATCGGTGCGCCCATCGCTGGCGCCGCGCCGATTGCCGAGGCATCAGCTGTCGGCGGCGCCGACGTCGGTGCCGGAGCTGTCGGCGGCGCCGACGTCGGTGCCGGAGTTCTCGGTGGCGGCGCACTCGGCGCGGGACTTGAAGGCCTTCCCGCGGCCGCAGCCTCGGGTTTGCCGGACGATGTCATCGCACAGGCCGGTGGCGTGGCCGCCGGACCCATCGCCGACGCCGCAGCCGGCATCCCCGCGGCGCCCGCCGCTGTACCCGACCTGCCGGTCGGTGCCCCGTTCGGCTCGCCGCCCGGCCCGCCCGCCGCGGTGCCCGGTGTTCCGGTCGAAGGTGGACTCGCCGTGCCGCCCGGCCCAGCGGCCGCGGTCCCCGGCGATGCCGTATCCGACCTTGCCGGTACACCGCCGGTTCCGCCGCTTGCGACACCCGGCATCCCGGCCGCCGCTGTTGTGGACACCCCGCCTCTGCCGCCGGCTGTGATTCCGGGTGATCCGATTCCGGCGGCGGTCGTAACACCGCCTGCACCTGGTCTCGAAGTCCCCGGTGTCCCGTCGGCTGCCTCCATCGAGACCCCGCCGATGCCGCCGGCCGCCAATCCTGCTGCGGTACTGAATGATTCGGCCGCGACCCTGCAGCAGCCGCCGCTGTCAATTCCTGGCTCGGAGGTAGGCGGCGGCATGCTGCAATTCCCCGGTACCTCTGACATCACCCTGCCGGGCGTGCCCAGCGCGGCTTCGCTTCCCGGACCTGCCAATCCAGGTGCGGCTATCCCGGGTACGCCGGGCGGTATGAGCGGTGAGGCTCTGCCCGGACTCCCCGGCGCGGTTCCCGGCGTCCCGTCCGCGGCATCCGTCGAAACGCTGCCGGTGCCGCCCGCCGCGGTGCCCGGCACTCCCGGTGGCTCCGCGCCCAGCGAAGGAATGACCCCGCCCGCCGCCACCCCCGGGACGCCGGGGGCACTCGGCGGCGATGCAATCACGACGCCGCCCGCCGCTGTTCCCGGCGCGCCGGGCGGTGGCACAGGCGCAGGGGTTCCCACTCCGCCCGGCGCTACCCCCGGTGGGCCAGCCGCAGGTTCGGGTGGTACGCCTGAAGCGGCTGGCGTCGCATCCCCGGCAGCCGGCGCAGGCGGCGCAGGGGTTCCGTCGGCCGTGATCGAAGACAACGCCGGACGCACAGAGTCGGACTATGGGGACATCGGTGCACCCGCCGGTACCGGCACCGGTGTCGGCGCGGGATCTCGGCCGGGTGCGGCAGCATCCGCCGTGCCAACCGATATCGACACCAAGGTCGCCCAACTCGCGGGGCTCCCGGCTGAGGCCATTGCGTCGCTTGCCGCCGGCGTCCCGGCTACGCCGGCAGCACTTCCGGCCGCAGCCGTCGGTGGGGTCGGCGGTGCCATCCCGACCCCGCCGGCAGCGTTTCCGGGCGGCCCCGGTGCTGGTGGCGGTGGCGGCATTCCGGTTCCTCCTGCCGCCGTGCCCGGCGCAGGAGTGGTCATCCCGGCTGTCGTCCCGCCGACACCGGCAGCGGTGGTGCCCGGCATGCCGATCTCTGACGCTGCGGGCATACCGCCGACGGCGGGGGCACTGTTCCCCGGCTTCCCCGGTGCCAGTGCCGCGGCCAGCACCCCGGGCCTTCCCGGACTGATCCCGTCCGCCCCGATCGCGAACGCTTTCGCGACGCTGCCCACTCCGCCCGTCGAGGTGCTGCCCTCACTGGCCAATGGTGTGGCGTCGCTGCTCTCGCCGCCGCAGATCACCATCCCGGGCATTCCCGGGTTCGGCATTCCGCTGCCCAAGACCATCTCCACTCCGCGGGAACTGGTCTGCATCGGCACCGGATGGTCGGCGCAGGGGCCTGCCGGTACTGCCACTCCCGCAGCCCCGGCAGCCGATCCGGGTCTGCCCCCGGCTACCCGGTGGTCGGGCAACTAGTCCCGGAAACCAGTGCCGGAATCTAGTGCCGGGTTGACTTCGCCACCTGCGCGAAGCTGAACTGCCAACGCTCCACCACGTGAAAGCCGAATCGCTGCGGTACCTGGTAGGCCATCGCCCGGCCTAGCCGCGGCCCGGGCGCAATCGCCTTGTCGCGCTGGTGATCCGGAAGCGACGGATCCCGTTCGGAGACCGTCCACAGCGCCGCGCAGTCCGGCATCTTGTCGGCCCAGGCCCAAATCGCAATATGGCTGTCCCACAATCTGTTTCGCTGTAG
>Ga0304728_1002887_pt1 | contig 10622 bp, 8 predicted proteins | sample C_130625_MF_Meta_FD_190476 | JGI IMG/M metagenome (GOLD analysis project Ga0304728, IMG submission 190476) | Freshwater microbial communities from Lake Croche, Canada to study carbon cycling - C_130625_MF_MetaG (v2) (version 2) | ecosystem: Environmental > Aquatic > Freshwater > Lake | place... | reverse complement strand
CGCGGGTGTGATTCTCTTGCTTGGTGTCTTCCTTGTAGTTAAGAGCGAAACGGTGGCTCAAGAAAGATAGAGTGCCACTCGTGAGTGAACTATCGGCGCAAGTACGATCTGCACTCGATGCTGCCGTTGCAGCTATAGGTGGCTCTGCTAGAGAAGGCCAGATTGAAATGGCCGAGGCAGTCGCTAATGCCCTCACTGATCGCCATCATTTAATGGTGCAGGCAGGCACTGGTACCGGAAAATCTCTCGCTTATTTAGTTCCAGCGCTAGTACATGGCCGCAAAGTTTTAGTGGCGACGGCAACTTTGGCCTTGCAACGTCAATTAGTCGAGCGAGATTTACCCGCTGTTGTTCCCGCGCTAGAAAAAGCGCTAGGTCGCGAAATTACCTATGCAATTTACAAAGGCGTTGGCAATTATGTGTGTCTACAGAAGATGAATGCTGATGAAGCCGATCCTGATGGGGAATTACTACTCGAATCTTCTTATCTTGAAAAAGATGCAAAACGTTTAATAGCCTGGGCTAAGACTCCGGGAGTATCGGGGGACCGCGATGATGCCCCAGAAGTAGATCGCAGAGTCTGGGCCGCTAATTCTCTATCGGGTCGCGAATGCGTTGGTGCTGATTCATGTGCATGGGGTGCGCAATGTTTTGCAGCTAAGGCAAAGGCCAAGGCGCAAGAGGCTGACGTTGTCGTAACCAACCACACTCTGTTGGCGATTGAAATTGTTGATTCGCATCCGATTTTGCCTGAACGTGATGCGGTAATTCTCGATGAGGCACATGAATTTATGGATCGCACAACACAAGCGGTTACGGAAGAACTCACATCAGGACGTGTACAGCGAGCTGCGGCGATGGCTCGTAAATATATGCCGGGCAAACCATCTGATGGATTTACCAATGCCGCCGATAGCTTTCATGATGCGATGGCCGACTACGGCGAGATGATTAAAGGCGATTTCTCTGCCCAAGGTCGATTGGAAGAAATTCCGAGTTCACTCGAAGCACCTATCAGGAAGGTGAAAGAGAGTGCGAGTGCTTTGGTGCAACTCATCAATGCTGATGATGAAATTATCGATCCTGATGAAAATGCAGAACGAGCACGAGTAAAGGGGGCAGTGCAGGAGATAGCCACAATCGCTGGCAAATTACTCAAGATGGGCGATGAGCAAGTACTTTGGTACGAACCCACATTCTCAACTTTGCACTTGGCACCGCTCTCAGTTTCTCATGTACTCCGCAGCAACCTCTTGACGCAGAATCCAGTCATTGCAACTTCAGCAACTCTCACAGTTGGAAATAACTTTGATGCCATGGCGCGCAGTATTGGATTTGTAGTCGGCTCCGATTCTGATCAAGAGATCGAACCTGGCGAAATTGATCCGGCCAATGTGCAGATGCTCGATGTCGGTTCACCCTTTGATTTCGCAAATCAAGGCGTGCTCTATATGCCGAAGCATCTACCTGAACCAGGTCGCGATGGACCTAGCCAAGAAGTTCTCGATGAGTTAGGTGAGTTAATTGATGCTGCCGGTGGTCGCACCTTGGCGCTCTTTAGTTCATGGCGCGGGGTAGAGACAGCAGATGCTCACCTACGTAAAGTATTGGTGGACTTACCTATTTCGATCATCACTCAAAAACGTGGAGATGCAGTGGGGCCACTGGTTGAAAGGTTTGCAAAAGATGAGACATCGATTCTCTTAGGCACGATGTCTCTATGGCAGGGTGTCGATGTTCCCGGAAACTCCTGCATCTTGGTAGCTATCGATCGCATTCCATTTCCGCGTCCCGATGAGCCAGTGATGTCTGCACGTTCATCGTTGGCAGATGCATCAGGTGGTAGCGGTTTCATGCAGGTATCGGTCCCTCGCGCAGCGCTCTTATTGGCACAAGGAACTGGACGATTAATTCGCAGTATCGAAGATCGTGGAGTCGTGGCGATTCTCGACTCTCGTATCGTGACCAAGCGATATGGAAGCGTTCTTCTCAATTCCATGCCACCGTTGTGGCGAACAAGCGATGGAGCAGTTGTTCGCGATTCGCTTAAGCGTCTACGCGATGGCCTCTAATTCATCGATAATTTTTTGGACTTCCGGCCAGGTCTTAGCAAAGCTGGGATGAAGTGGCATACGCGCTACTTCATCGATTTTCACCCATCGCACTTCATGTGATTCATCGTTGAGTTCGTGGCCTTCAAGTGATTGATTGGCAAAGGCAATTACTGTCGAATAGCTCCAGCCATTATGGTCATCAGTGAAGGTATGAACTGGTTGTAGATCAGCAGGATTAATTCCAGTCTCTTCTACCGCTTCGCGGATTGCACCTTCAATAATAGTTTCGTGCGAATCGCGAGCTCCTCCGGGAATTCCCCAGGTATCGCCATTGTGAACCCATGGTGCACGATGTTGAAGAAATATTGCACCATCTCGAATAATCAGTAGCCCTGCGGCGCCGTATCTGCCCCAATGCTTTGATCCGCATGCGCACTCAATCCAACCATCACCATCGCGCGCAGCCATATATGTAAATCCTTTAGGTCAGATGGCCAAAGCCATTGACCCTAGAGTATCCACAGAATCAAAAATAGTTCAGTTCAAGATTAGGTAAGACATCTAACCTCCCGCGCATGAAGAGAGCCTTGATTGTTGCGCTATGTATGACAACTTTTATACCTGCTGCGCGTGCTGCCGATTGTCTCGATAAGGCCTGTATCGATGTCTATACCCAAGATGGAAAGATCGTTATTGAAGGTCGTAAAGGAAGTGGCCCGGTACAGAAGAAGGCAGTGGCGCCGGCACCAGCGAAAAAACCAGCACCGAAAGTTCGCCCCACACCCAAACCACTTCCCACCGGAAGTGCAAGACCGAAAGTAACCATCACCCGCAAACCAGTAATACGCAAAGTGGTAACGCCATCAGCCAAGCCACAATCGCTCAGCGATAAATTAATTGAAGCACTTCCCACCGCTGGTATTGCATATTCACCATCCTTTGAACCACTCATCAAAGTTCCGGTCTACTTCTGGAGCGATATTCCAACATTCTTCGCTAAGCGAATTGAAATCATCGGCGAATTCGTTGATGTAAAACTCACTCCCACATTCTTCTGGCATTACGGAGATGGCGTTGTTTATGTCACCGACAAGGTTGGTGCGCCTTATCCCAATGGACAGATTCGCCATTCTTATGAAAAGCCTGGCCATTACACAATCGAACTCATTACGCAGTGGGCAGGCGACTTTACGGTTCAGGGAGTTACCGCCCATATCAATGGTGATATCCAGACCGTTTCGGTACTTCCCATCACCGTTGTTGCCGCACCTACTCGCTTTACTCCACCCATCACATACAACCGATAAGAGAGACCATGACAACACTTACCTCACCGCACGATTTACTCGCTGCCATTCCATTTCTCATTGGATACCACCCAGAAAACTCACTGGTCTTGGTATCACTGAAAGATGAATCTGTCGGAATGGCGATGCGCGTAGATTTCCCCACTGACATTGCTGTAGAAAGTTATGACCTATTGGCATCACACTTAGTCCGCGATCAAGCTTCCGGCGCCTTTATCGTTGCCTATATCTCTGAAGAGATAGATCCAGAACCGGTGATAATTAGCCTCAGTGCAGCGCTGGTACGCGCCGGAATCGAGATCAAGGAATCTCTCACCGTTACAGGTAACCGCTACAGATCGCTGATGTGTACTGATTCCACATGTTGCCCACCCGAAGGCAGAGAAATCCCTCCGCTCGATTCATCACGTATCGCAGCAGAACATGTAATTGCCGGTCACCCCATGCCCTTTGCCAATGTCGGCGATTTAATTCAATCTATCGCTGCGCTACCATCGTCACACGAAAGCGCTTGGCAAGATGAGGTACATCGCTTTTGGGTATCAAGTGATGCCGAAGAACTCAATGACCTGCAACGAGATGGCGCAACCGCAGTCATTGATTTAGCTGGCGAATATCGCGAAGGTCGTGGCGCAGAAGATCGCGAACTTGTAGCGCGAGTAATTGGTCGGATGAGCGATATCCAAGTACGCGATTTCTCGTTGGGCAGCCACACAGATGAGACCGCCGATTGTTACTGGATGATGTGGCGCGAACTTCTACTCATAGCACCTCGCGGCTTTGTGGCACCGATTGCCTGCCTCTGTGCCGCCATGGCATACGAACGCGGAGAAGGAGCTCTCGCCCATAAAATCTTAGATCGGGCGCTGGCAGATGATGATCAATATTCATTGGCACATCTACTCCGTCGAGTCTTCACGGCTGGGTGGCCACCTGAGTCATTTACTGCGATGCGGGCGGAACTCCACCCCAAAGTTGTCGCCGGAATATTCGGGTAATATATGTATCGGTCACGAGTTCTCATCGATAGCCCCGGCTGATGAGACGGCAACCCTCCACCGCGGTGGGGTGCTCCGGGTGACGACCAGGTAGTTGCAATTATCTGCAGCTGCAAGTGCGTGAAGGATTTTCTATGAGTAGCAGACCGAACTTCGAAGTCACCGGAGCGTGGCTCGAGGGCGACGATCCCGGTGACCGCCAATTTATCTCCATTGGTTCGTTACTTCTTGAAAATGGCGAGACACTTCCTGATATCACCATCGCCTACCAAACATGGGGTTCTCTCAATAAAGATAAATCCAATGCCATTTTAGTAAACCACGCGATGACCGGATGGTCTGATGTCACAGGGTGGTGGCCACAGATGGTCGGACCAGGTCTACCTTTTGATACAGATAAATACTTCATTATCTGCCCCAATGTCATCGGTGGGTGTCAAGGATCAACAGGTCCATCCAGTATTGCACCTGACGGAAAACGCTACGGCTCCCGTTTTCCCATCATCACCATTCGCGACATGGTCAATGCAGAAGTTGCCTTTAGCGATGCGCTTGGAATCAAAAAGTATTTATTAGCTGTGGGTCCATCTCTTGGTGGAATGAGATCGCTCGAGTGGGCGGTGCAACTTCCAGATCGCGTCGGTGCAATCTGCACTATCGGCTCATCGGCTGTGGCAACTGGAGATCAAATTGGAACAGCTTCTATTCAAATCCGTGCCATTAAATCTGATCCACATTTCAATGGTGGCGATTATTACGAGCAGAGCCGCGGTCCGGTTGATGGAATGGGAATCGCTCGTCGCATCGCGCACCTGACTTATCGCACTGAATCCGAGATGGATGTGCGCTTTGGCCGCCAACTGCAGGGAGATGAGACCGGGCGTTACGCCGTTGAGTCCTACCTCGACCATCAGGCGAATAAGCTCGCCAAGCGCTTCGATGCCAATACCTATATCGCCCTGACTGATGCGATGAACTCACATGACATCGGCCGTGACCGCGGTGGCGTTGCCGCTGCCCTCGAGAGCATCACCGTGCCGGTAGTTGTGGTCACTATCGATACCGATCGCCTCTTCCCACCTCGACTTCAGGTTGAGATATCAGAGCTCGTTCCGACCGCCGCTGCCCCCATAGTTATCAGTTCTGACTTTGGACACGATGGATTCTTAGTTGAAGCCGAGGCGATGGGCGATGCTATTCGCCACGCCTTGGAAGTTGCGGGTACAATATAGGTATTACCTTCGAGCAGTTCGAAGAAACAACCAAAGGACAATTGTGGCTGTATTTAGTGCGCTCAAAAACAAGGCTAAGGCCGGTAAAACTGCAGCAAAGCCAGCAGCGAAGAAGGCTCCTGCCAAGAAAGTTGCAGCTAAGAAAGTTGTAGCGAAGAAGGCGGCTCCTGCAAAGAAGGCCGCAGCAAAGAAGGCAGCTCCCGTTAAGAAGGTTGTAGCAAAGCCCGCGAAGATTGAACTTAAGAAAGATCTCACCGCTAAAGATGTACAGCAGTTAGTAGATCTGAAAAATTTGGTGGCTCGCCATAAAGAGATCGTTGAAACTCTTGCAGCTAGTGGGATCGATAATTACCGCAAAGCAGTGAAGAAAGAGTTCATGGCGCTCGCACTCGAAGCGCGCCAACTCGATGAGGTCATTCCAGCTGCAACTGAGAAGGCACGTAAAGCAGGACTCGGCGCACCAAGTCGTATCTTGTCGAAGGCGCAACTTGCTCTGATCGCCCCTAAGGAAGAACCAAAGTCTGCTCCTGAAGTAAAGGGCGCTAAGGCCGCCGTCGTTCTTGATGAAGATGGCAATGAAATTGTTGTCGAGGAAGTCGAGCTCGAAGATGTAGAAACACTGATTGCTGAAGCATCTGAAATCATCGATGCCGAGACAGATGGCAAAGATCAGCCACGCGTTGTCACTCTCTCTGATGAGACCAAGAATGAAGAGGGTTCATTTACCCTGCTTGATACTGATGTCGATGATGAAGAAGAAGATAAGAATGAGCGTGAAAAGCATAAGAAAGATCTCAAGAATGTAAATCTGGTTCTGGAAGCCATCAACGGCAAAATTCAAGGTGTCGAAGTACCACCGAAGCACAATATTGATCAAGCGGAAGCTAAGGCACTGACCTTTAAGCAGATCCAGCAGCAATTTGCCATGAATACCTTCAATGAGAAGTCAGCGAAGATGATTGCCGAAGCTGTAAATCAGGGATACCTCAAGAACCTTGAAGATTTACAGTACTTCTTCAACGAGCAAGCCCGATTTATCCAGATTGAAATCAAACGCCTCCCACCAGAGCAGACAGTTCTTACTGCAGGTGCAACAGCAGACCCTGTAAAGGATTACCTCAAGCAGATCGGTCGCGTTGCACTTCTTAACGCAGAACTCGAAGTAGAACTCGCAACTCGTGTTGAAGCCGGACTCTTTGCAGATGAAGCGCTGAAGAATACAAAGAAGATTGATAAGAAGCTCAAGCGCGAACTCGAGTGGATTGTTGAAGATGGCAAGCGCGCGAAGAACCACTTGCTCGAAGCGAACCTTCGTCTGGTTGTATCTCTTGCCAAGCGCTACACCGGCCGCGGAATGTTATTCCTCGACTTGATTCAAGAAGGAAACCTCGGTCTTATCCGTGCAGTTGAGAAGTTCGACTACACAAAGGGTTATAAGTTCTCAACGTATGCCACCTGGTGGATCCGTCAGGCAATCACGCGTGCAATGGCAGATCAGGCTCGCACCATCCGTATTCCAGTACACATGGTTGAAGTCATCAATAAGTTGGCTCGTGTACAACGACAGATGCTTCAAGATTTAGGTCGCGAACCGACACCTGAAGAGCTCGCAAAAGAGCTCGATATGACGCCTGAAAAGGTCGTTGAAGTTCAGAAGTACGGTCGCGAACCAATCTCACTTCACACACCACTTGGTGAAGAAGGAGACTCTGAATTCGGTGATTTGATTGAAGACTCTGAAGCTGTAAAGCCAGAAGAATCAGTGACCTTCACTATCTTGCAAGAGCAATTGATGCAGGTACTCGGTGGACTTACCAACCGTGAAGCTGATGTGATCAAGGCTCGTTATGGACTAACAGATGGTCAGCCAAAGACTCTCGATGAGATCGGAAAGGTTCACGGCGTAACGCGCGAGCGTATCCGTCAGATTGAATCGAAGACTATGTCGAAGTTGCGTCACCCATCGCGTTCGCAATCACTCCGCGATTATCTAGATTAAAAAATCTCATGAAAAAGCCCCTATGCGATGGTTCGCATAGGGGCTTTTTCGATTAAAAGGAATTATTTAACTTCAACAAGCTTCTCGGACTCGTCCTGGATATTTGCAGCAACAGTGCTTAACTTTTCAGCATATTCCTTACCGTGGTGTGCACAGAAAAGAAGTTCCCCACCTGAGAGAAGTGTTGCTCGAACATACGCCTGAGCACCGCAACGATCGCATCGATCGAGGGCATTAAGAGGTGTGGATTCGAGGATTACTTGCTCGGTCATCGCGCTCTCCGTTTCGCTAGTGGGAAGTTGTTGTATATCTATGGAACATCATGCCAGTTCTCTTTATTCCCCGCTCGGCAAATAGATTGCAAATATATAAATTTTTGCCAATTTGAGCCCAGATTTATCGATATTTTGAGATATCTCACCCTCTTTCATCAATATATGAGACTTATCGGCGCGCTTACGCAGATGCGAAGGATTGGCTAGATAACCTTTGCCACCGTGGCAGATGATGAGTTGAACTTCGAAGCAGCGGTGGATTCTAAAGATAGCTACACCGCCAAAGATCTCGCTGTCCTTGAAGGCCTCGATGCCGTTCGTAAACGCCCCGGTATGTATATCGGGTCTACAGATTCACGGGGCTTGCAACATTGTCTCTGGGAAATTATTGATAACTCAGTTGATGAGTCACTCGCTGGCCACTGTAAGACGATTGAAATCAACCTCGAGGCAGATGGATCTGTCGAAGTTCACGACGATGGTCGCGGAATTCCAGTTGATAAAGAGCCCAAGACTGGCTTAACAGGAGTTGAAGTTGTTCTTACAAAGTTGCACGCAGGTGGAAAATTCGGTGGAGGCTCCTATGCAGCTTCTGGTGGACTTCACGGAGTAGGTGCATCTGTTGTAAATGCACTAGCTGAAAGACTTGATGCAGAAGTAGATCGCAATGGAAAAATTTACTGGATGTCATTTAAGCGCGGCGTTGCCGGAATCTTCGATGGTGAAGGACCAAAGGCGCCATTTACCCCGCAATCAGGTCTGCGCACGATTGGAAAAGTTTCAGCAAAGGTAACCGGAACCCGCATTAAATGGTGGTCAGATCGCCAGATCTTCTTAAAAGATGCCGAACTTGATCTAGAAGATATCTACGCACGTGCACGCCAGACCTCATTCTTAGTGCCAGGGCTATCGATTACCGTCAACGATAATCGCAAAAAAGAGAAGACAACGCAGACTTTCTTCCATAAAGGTGGAATCTCTGAATACTGTGATTTCTTGCAACCTGATGCACCAGTAGGCGACGTTATTCGCATTTACGGTACAGGCCATTATCAAGAGACTGTGCCAGTCCTCGACGATAAAGGGCACATGGTCTCAACTGATGTAGAACGCGATATGGAAGTCGATATTGCGATGAAATGGGGCACTGGTTTCGATACCACGTTGCGCTCCTTTGTAAACATTATTGCTACGCCTAAAGGCGGCTCTCACGTACTTGGTTTCGAGCGGGCAATCACCAAGGCACTTAATGAGGCGATGCGCGGCGCTGGAATTCTGAAGAAGAATGAGATCGATGTAATTAAAGATGACGTTATGGAAGGCATGACAGCAGTCGTTACCGTCCGGATGTCTGAGCCACAGTTTGAAGGACAGACTAAGGAAGTCCTAGGAACTGCAGCTGCCACAAAGATTGTCTCCACTGTTGTTGCAGATAAGTTGAAAGAATTCTTCGCTACAACTCGTCGTATCGATAAGGCCAATGGCAAACTGATTATGGAGAAGATTGCCGGCGCATCTCGTACTCGTATCAGCGCCCGTGCCCATAAAGATTTGCAACGTCGTAAGAATGCCCTTGAATCATCATCACTTCCCACAAAGCTTTCAGATTGCCGCTCCGAGGATGTCACGCGTACCGAGCTCTTTATCGTCGAAGGCGACTCTGCATTGGGCACAACTAAAGCTGCCCGTAACTCTGAATTTCAAGCAATCCTGCCGATTCGTGGAAAGATTCTCAATGTTCAAAAGGCATCGCTTTCACAGATGCTCGATGATAAAGAGTGTGGATCTATCATTCAGGTAATTGGTGCTGGCTCTGGTAAATCATTTGAACTCGATGAAGCGCGTTACGGTCGCATTATCTTGATGTCCGATGCTGACGTTGATGGCGCGCACATTCGCTGCCTACTTCTGACGCTGATGTACCGCTATATGCGCCCGATGCTCGATGCCGGTCGCGTCTTCGCCGCTATTCCTCCATTGCACCGTATCGAAACTATGGGTGCTGGCGGAAAGAAGGGCGAATACCTCTACACATACTCTGATGATGAGATGAAGAAGGTCACCGCAGATTTAAAGAAGCAGGGCAAGCGTTGGAAAGAACCAATTCAGCGTTACAAAGGCCTTGGCGAGATGGATGCAGATCAGCTTCGTGAAACAACGATGGATCCAGATGCCCGCACCCTCCGTCGCATCACTGTTCCAGATGGTGAAGCGGCCGAGAAGATGTTCGAGCTCCTGATGGGCTCAGATGTTGCGCCTCGTAAGGAATTCATCGCAACTGCTGAAATCGATCGCGAACAGATCGACGCTTAACTTCTTAATAATTAGTCGATAGAGACTAAGTCGAAGTACTCGTCTTTCCAAATATCTTCATCGCCATCAGGCAACAAAATCACACGTTCTGGTTTAAGGGCTTGGACCGCACCTTCATCGTGCGAAACCATAATGACGGCCCCTTGATATTCAGTGAGGGCGCCAAGGATCTCTTCACGTGATGCGGGATCTAAGTTATTTGTAGGCTCATCGAGAAGTAGCACATTGGCCGCAGATACAACGAGGGTAGCCAGAGCTAAACGAGTTCTTTCACCACCAGAGAGTACTTTCACAGGCTTATGAACATCATCGCCGATGAAGAGGAAGGAACCGAGCACATTGCGCGCTTCAGGTTCACGTAAGTCATCTTTTGAGGACATCATATTTTCCAGGATGGTGCGCTCGAAGTCGAGCATTTCATGTTCCTGTGCGTAGTAACCGAGT
>Ga0304728_1002879_pt1 | contig 10644 bp, 15 predicted proteins | sample C_130625_MF_Meta_FD_190476 | JGI IMG/M metagenome (GOLD analysis project Ga0304728, IMG submission 190476) | Freshwater microbial communities from Lake Croche, Canada to study carbon cycling - C_130625_MF_MetaG (v2) (version 2) | ecosystem: Environmental > Aquatic > Freshwater > Lake | place... | reverse complement strand
CAATACAGAGAATGGTGTGCGAGAGAAAAAACATATGCATCTATTGTTTCAAACGGAAAGTTTGCTGAGGCACAGCAAAAATATATTGATGCACATCCATATGATGCAGTTGAGGTTGGCATGCGAACTACTTGCAAATGTTATCCATTTCGTCAAAATTTTCGTGATGATAAGGGAGTTTCTGTGCCTGAGCCGTGTGAACCTCAATTGGACGATTTCTTCGACGAGAGCTATTCGCTTTATATTCAAAATAACGGCATTATTAATTATATGTTGAAAGTAACAAGTACCTATGCGTTGGAACACTTGCTGAATTTTCGCGAGGTTGCAGAATGGCAACGGGCCTATATAAGAAATTTAGAATATGAAGATCGATTGGTTTAATATTCTTTCAATAATTCTTTCAGATGATCTATTCTAATTTGTTGTATGGCTATATTTATTTCTTGTTGACTATATTTTTTCATTTCTTCAAATATTCTCTCTTGTTTTAAATATTTTTCATATTCTTCGTCTTTTCGTTTCCATTCAGCAAGTTGTTCGTCATATTGTCTCTTCATATTTTCTTGGACTGCTTTCCAATGTTCTGCTTCTGCATAATATGCTTTTTCACGAATTGCCCATTCTGCCAACATTTCAGATGTAAGAGACATTTAATTATCAATTTATTAATAAGTTATTAATAAGTTAATCAATTTTAAAATGTATAATCCAATATAATGAATGCAGATATCATTTATGATACTCTATTGAATGTCATGAAAGATGATACAAAAGAACAATACTTTGAATTACTTAATCAATTAACAGATGCACCGATGACAAATGATGAATTTATAAAGTAAATGAAATATCTAAAATGGGTATTGTTATAATCAATTTCAAATCATTGATAAAATCATACTTGAACCTAAATTGATACATGGTAAAAGTGTTGGTCATATTGAAGATAGTTGTACATAAAGATTATAGGAAGGAATTGCTACAAACATAATAAATTAGTTGATTTGTATGATTGTTATAAAATTATTTTAGATTGTAACGATCAATTAGTTGATTTTATAAGTCGGCAGGATTTAAAAAATATGGAAATCAAATGGCAAAGTATTTAATCTAATTTTGTCGTGACATTCAGGCGTTCAATAGATTTTAAGGTACTCGCCAACCCTGGATTTTCCAAGTTACATCCCAATATTTCCATAAATTTATTCCAATGATTCACAACAATTTCATGAAAAATAAGGTTTCCAAGAAATGAGTCAAAAAATTCAGAAATGAGTCATAAAATTTGTCATAAAAAATAGACTATATTTACATCTATTTTAATACAAATTTATAACTAAAAGTATGGTTGGATATTGAAGAAGGGGCGCGCGATCACAAGAGGTGGAACGACAATAATCTTTTGCTTACGATTCGCCTTATCTGGTACTGATCGCATAATCTTCTTTCCCTTGGCCTTCATCTTGCAGAGAGAAGCGTTGTTGATGTAAGTGTCCTTCATTTTGATATCATAACCATAACGATTAATTTTGATTTCAATTTTATAAAAATTGAAACCACCATAATCAAATAGAACGAATCAAAATGCGTCTCTCTATTTTCTTCGCTTTCATTGCCCCAACATTTGGATACATGGTTGAAACAGTGACAACCCATTGTTGGTTGGTGGATCAATATTGCCATCAAGATCACGCAAAGGATGTTGCAGAGCATATTAAAAAAACAACCGACTATGTTTACATGAATATTGTGTATGTCTCACACTCAACAACGTCGACAAAATACGGCATGCATAGTATGATCGTATATAAATAAAATATCTATGTATATGTATGTAGAAAAAAAGAGAACAGATGAAGAGATGAATCAAATGAAAAATAAATTTTTGGAGAGAAAGATGATAGATACAATAATCAATAAAGATACAACAGTATATACAAAAGAAGGTAAATTATTATTTTTATTTCGTAAAAAGAAATTAACAGGAGGACAAGAATTTTATGAAAACATTGCAGAGTTTATGAAAAAGCATCCGACAACAAATAGAGGATCAGCTTCAGGAGCAACCAAATTTAATGTAAAAGATAACCCAAAAGTATATTCAACTATCACAGGATATTTTGATAGATGGTCACCCAAACAAAAATTCTTATTTAAAAAATTAGGAATAAAAACACCCATTGAAGTAAGAGAGACAATGTTTCTCTCTGATCATCCAGAAAAATTTAAAAAAATGATACCCTTTGTTCAAAAGATTGATGCCCTCTATAAAAAATTAGTCCCTGATCAATATAAAAAACAATATGCAAAAGCAAAAGAGACACATTTTAAAATTGGTAATACATCTTTTACAACAATGACAACCAATATAAATTTTCAAACAACGATTCATAAGGATACAGGAGATGACGAAGAAGGGTTTGGTAATTTAGCAGTCATTGAAAGAGGAAACTATACAGGAGGAGAGACATGTTTCCCCCAATATGGCATTGGAGTCAATGTAAGAGAAGGAGACATATTATTTATGGATGTACACGAATGGCATGCAAATTTACCAATTGTAAAAGAGAATGCAAATGTAGAAAGATTGTCAGTTGTTTGTTATTTAAGAAGAAAAGTATGGGAAAGAACCCGTAATAAGACGCGTAAGTTTTTGACCAATCATAATAAAACAGTAAAAAAAATAAAAAGTTAACGTTGTCTCAATCTTATTTCAGTCATACCATTCTTACGATGAAAAATAGAGACAAGATCAGGATATTTTTTTTGTAGATAGTCCGCAGCGATTTTGTTTTGTTCAAATCGATCAGGACCAACACCACCTTCCGCTAAAAATTTTGTTTTAATCGTCACATTATTAAAACGAACTACACCACCATCCTTTAAATAATATAATATCGATTGTTCATAATCTTCTTTTACTTTTGCACGTGGTTCAAGTGCTTTATCATGCCGAACGATAAAGCCATGTAATGCTCCAATAATAAAGGATAAACCAGTAGTAATTGTTTGTTTCATAAAAAAAGGGTTACATACAGGATAGATACCCCACATAAATAATCCTTCTTTTTCTAATTTCTTGAATGCAGATACAAAGAATGGTTTTGCTTTGATTTCAACCAATTTGTCTCCAACTAATTTAAATAATCCTTCTATATCATCATCGATAGAGACAACATGATCTCCTTCTTTAAAATAATTCATAATAAATTTTCTTTGATTGGTTATACCTAGTTTACCAACAATCATTTCACCATATTTGTCTCTATCAATGACTTCATATTTTTTTTTCTCTTTTTGATTTGCAACAAAAATATATATTTGTTTTGGATCTATACCACCTTTTAATAAAGTAGTTAGTGTTTTTCTCTCTAAAACATCGGATCTATTATAAGTTGGAATTGCAATGTACATTAGAATAAAAATATATTATATTCTATCCACTTATTTATTGGCTCGACAGCAAGTGCTCAGCTACACTCTTCACAGAGACAAACTGTTTTGTCTTTGATTCTGACTCCCTCTCTGTCTTGAACTTGAGTTTAGGTAAAGTTGGACTCATTGCCGTAAACGTCCAAGAGATCTCAGACAATCGCACATCGTCGCATCCAACAGGTTTACGACCGCCTTTCTTTTTCCATGCAAGGACGACACCATTTGCTCTGAGGTTTAATGCAATTGTCTCTAACTGGCCAAACACCTCCTCGGTCAATCGGATACAATCCGTACCGTTATTTGTAATCCTATTTGGGTACTCCTCAAAGTTCTCGCCAAAGTTCCGAGCATAACTTGTGCAAGTGTTTAATGTTGTCCTCAACTCTTTAGCATCTGTCCTGGTAGACTCTTTGATTTTGCATACAAAACCACCAGATCCTTTGTATTCTGGTTTAGATGTCTCTCGGCAAAAGACCTCTCGACGAGTTGTGTGTGGTACCTGTACGACTGGCTCTGTGTCATAAGGAACATACACGATGATGTAGTTGTATGTGCGGTCCTGATGGACAACCACTTCATCCCTTTTTCCCGATGCACCATAACCAGGCCCCAAGACAAATGACCGCGATTTTGTCTCAAATGCATGACGAATTGCGTTTAATGCTTCTTGCCGAAGTGCCTCTCGATGCGCAAGACGGCGCACACCATCCGCATGGAACTTGAAGTTGTCTGCATCTACTTTTTCTTCTTCTGTCATCCGCTCAGGTGGTTGCATCTTTGCTGAACAGATCTTTCGAATAACTGGTTCAATGTATCGATTGTTGTTGTGGTTTTCCATGCGTCCGTCATCCAACGCCATCAGTATGTCGTTCGCCATCTCTGCTTCATCCGATCGTCGCACCCGAATCGGAATAATGGCAGTACGAGTTTTGACAGTAAACCCCACAATGTTGGCACCGCGGACTGGCGTGGTTTCAACGCCATTGTGCATGTCGATGAAGCGCTGAAGTTCATCCATGACCAACTCTTTGATATATACATGAGTACCACTAGAGTCGTAGCCACAGAATCGCCCTAATAGTCCCTGCAGAATTGTATCGGTTTTACCTTTGGATGTCTCCATCGCGAACGAGACATAAGTTTTGGTGACAACGTGACCCATCCGACACATACCCTTAATAAAGACGATGCTCTTGACCGTGGGACGAGAGAGAATATCATTCAACTCTTCTTCTTTATTGTTTTGATCATAGTGTATCACTTTCCACCCATGCGCAAGTGCGATTGGGATCAGTTCGGCTTGGAGCTTTCCACTTGCACGGACCAACCCGTATCCTCGATGATGTTTAACGAGTGATTTGAACTGCGCCTTGATGTTAGTGTATGAATGTACTTGATCCGCCTGAATCATCTTGTCGACACCAAAATAGCTTTCGGGCGGAATCAATCGAACAATCGTCTTGTGTTGATTCAAATGAGAGTTGTCTGAAAATTCAGAGAATGGTGTGGCCGACACAGACAACACGAAGCAATCTTCGGGGGCTTCTCCCGTGGATTGAATGCCGACACGGGTCAAGAACTGATCGACCTGTTGCTTCTGAGTTTGGCCGTAGTGAGACTCTTCCCAAATGTAAAGGATTCGGCCAGACGGTACAAAGTCTTTCAACTTAGGACCCCACACGACGGACATGTTACCAATCAGCTCGCTGATGTCATCCTCTGTAAGTGTGTGGCCTTGACTCTGCAAATATGATTTGTATGACAGCCTAAACGTACGGTTATCCTTGTTTTGTATCTTGAGAGCTTCCTCGCGATTGCCACTGAAGATGATGACCTTATCCACAAGCTTCTGGCGAAGCATTTCACACCCGACTAACTTGAATGTACCTGTCTTGCCTGATTGCATTGGAGCCAGCATCAAGACATAGCTCTTGTCTTGGAAGGCAGCAAGAATCTTCTCCATAGCTACGATCTGCTGAGAGTGCATAGTTTAATTTTGAAGTTTTTGCGCTGGACCACTTTGATATTGAAGGTGGCTCTTAATTGAGTCAAGTTCAATTTTTGAGCCACTATGAGAAATGAGTCGGAAAATCCAGAAATGAGTAATAAAAATGGTTGGTCCCGCTGGACTGTGTCAACCGCTTTTTATTTATTCGTTGCGAGCCATGATGCGCGCCACAAACTTTGCAGGCTCAGGCTTGTCAGGCTTCTCTGGCTTGTCGGACTTGGGCTTTGCCATCGTTACCTTCCAGAACCAGGGGTTATCATATTGAATGTTGACGAAGCCTTCCGTTTCGATGCGATCGACGAGTGATGCTACAGATTCCGATAGAGTCTTGAAGTTGATGAAGAACACCTTGAAGGGACGCCCAGTCTTGAAGTTCGTCTTGTCTAGAACGCTGACGTCGCTGACGACATCCTCATCTAGGACATAGTTGAAGACCTCCTTGACTTGCTCAGGCGTGCAACGATCGAGGGCATAGCCGATGCACATCGAAGGAATAGACGCGGAAGCGGAAGCAGAAGCATTGGAAGCATTGGAAGACATGATGACTCAGATATAACAAACACTATGATTATTTTTGGTTTCAATTTTTGTAGTAGAGTCGTGGTTACCTTAGCTATCAAGATCTATCCATTGTCCCCATTCGTCGTCCCTCGCACTTTGCCAATGTATCCATATAACTTCAGGCTCAGTATCGATTGATTCAAATGTGCATTCTTCTTGAATTGTGTCAAGCGTCGGAAGCCGTTTCATACTTTCGCGAAATATGGCGTAAGAACGGTTTACAAAAAGACACATGACATCAATATCTTTACTCTGATAATTAGTCAGACTTCAATTTTCAAAGTTTCAAGTAAAAAGGTGGCTTCGCATAGCCTTGTCTTTTTACTTTACACGTACCACCTGATCGTGTAGTTGCCGTTGAATTTGCTACGAATAATACGCCCCAACATTCGACTTGTGCGTGTAGCGCGGAAACATTCTGTACGGACATCCAAGAAATAATCCTTACCATCGATGTTCACCTTTGTGAAGTAGAAGTCCTTGCTAGGGATGCCGTTCTCGGAGACACCAAGATCGCGGAATGTCTTGACTTTTCGACCCTTGATGCTTTTTTTGAATGCAGGATCTAGGACGTCGATACACTTGACCTTTGTCTCGACCCCATATGCATTGAGTATGCGATTGGCCACCCTTGGGCCGTATTGCAGAGCCACCGAGTTGACCTTGGTCGTAGACTTGTAAGTAACGCCGTCGAGAACGATAGAATCGTAGACCAGGCCGACTTTGTAGATACCGAGGACATCCTTGAAGAGATAAGAAGAACCAACACGAGTTAGATGCGATGTAATGCCCTTGATGCCCCAGCCACGCTCTAGGGGCACCATGTTAGACTTGTGCTTGGCAAGACGGAGCTGTAGCTCGGCGTAATACTCTGGAATATTGCAGTCCTCGCCGAACATCATTATATCATATCTCGTACTACCAGTCCAGCGATCAGAGCCCCTCCTGCCAATAGGCGTTTTCATGCGTTGCTTGATGAGAGTCAAGCAACGGGACATAGCCGTCTTGTAGCGCCCGTCGAAGTCGTAGATGAGGTCCTGGAGCTCGAACGGAAGTGAGGTGATCGCGTTCATCGTTTGGACGGTCAAGGAGTATGTCAGAGCGAGTTGCATTACTAGGGGTTCAATTTTACCGTGATGTGAAGGATTTCTTCGGGCGTTTGCCGTTAGGAGATAGGTCGTGCTCGAGAAATGAACCCTTACGACGCCTAAGGGTTTTTTGGAGATCGGGATCCAAAAGGTAGTACTTGCTCTCTCGCGTTGTTGAGCCGATTACACCCTCGAGTTCGTCAAGGCGTATACAGGAATGTTTACCTACAAAGGGGTAGTATTTCGTGCTTGTGTATTCTTCGCCATCGACCCAGATGGTTTTTTGTTCAGCCATGATTGAGTAGACACCAAGGACGTCTCTGAAAAGGTCGGAGAACCCAGGCTCACGTCCAATGGTAGGGTCGATTATCTTGTGACGCAGTCGAATAACACTGTCAGCTCCTAGATGACGGCTATACATCTTGGCACGACGTTCCGTCTCGAGAAGAAACGGACTGTCGCAAGCCCACGAGGAATTGCCATGCACGGCTGTCTTACCCCACTCTTTAATAAGAACAATGCACTGGTTCATAGCAGTCTTGTATCGGCCATCGAACGCGTAGATGTAGTCCTGGATCTCGAGGGGGAGCGAACTAAACTTCATATCGCTTGAAGTCGATTGCTTTTGATCGCTTTGAGATCGCTTTGAGATCGCTTTGAGCTGGATTGATGCTCAGACTACGCCCAATTCGGCCCATTCGATTTTGTTCGAGTGCTACGGTACGGCTTCCGCTCGCTACGGTGGTTCACGGCTTCGGCTCGCTACGGTGGTTTACGGCTCAATCGCTTCGGCTTCCGCTCGCTACGGTGGTTCACGGCTTCGGCTCGCTACGGCAGTTCACGACTCCAATCGACGGGTGACTCGCTACGGTGGTTCACGACTCCAATCGACGGGTGACTCGCTACGGGTCCACGGCTTCGACTCGCTACGGGTCCACGGCTTCGACTCGCTACGGCTCCAACCGATCAGTCGATACGGGCGCGCACCCATGCCACTCATTTTAGCCCCAGCCAATTTTACTTGCTATTTCGAAGTTTTCATCATTTTTCGAAGTTTTTGAAGATACCTGGCATAGCGTGACTTTCGAAGTTTTCATCGTTTTTCGAAGTTTTGTCGATACCTCGGCCAAACACGCCATTTTTCGAAGTTTTCATCATTTTTTGAAGTTTTTGACTAACGAGAAACGAGTACGAAAGCTTAAGTTTTCGCCATTTTTTGAAGTTTTCATTATATTTCAAAGTTTTCATCATTTTTTGAAGTTTTACTCGTTTAGGACTTGGCGATTTTGGAGGCCAAACGTGCCATCCGCACGCACACGCACGCCCACGCGAGAATCGCAAAATTGAACCATTTGGGGTCCTCAAGAGAACTACATCCGAGTTAATACTCAAAGCTTCCAAAACCTTCAACATGTCTTTCGCTCTCGAATCGTTCGCTCGCCAGTCGCTCGCCCAGTTCACCACCATCTACGCCGAACTCTATGACGGAAAGCCCATTCCGCCGTCGGAGCTCGAGACGCTGATGTGGGGGCGTATCTGCGCGAAAGACGCAAACATCACCAAGCTCGGCTTCAAAATCCCGTTCGACAACATCAAGCGCGCCAAGGTAACTCTCCCGTACATGCCCGACGACATCAACTACATCGGATGCCCATGCATCAAGAAAAATGGCGGGCTATACACGCCGTGTTGCGCCAAAGTAGCCGAGGACGCCGAATACTGCAAGTCTTGCTCGGTCGACAAGGAAGGCAACGAGAAGCCTCTCGAGTTCGGCGTCGTCGACGATCGCGCTGAGAATATCGAGAACGGACGCTTCTCGCCGATGACGTTTGGTGAGTGGATGCGAGCGAAGAAGACCACTCTGCCTGATGTCTACCAGAAACTCGCGCTTGCTGGCGTCCAAATCGAAATCCCTGCGTCTGAGCTCTTCTGCCGAGCGGTTACCAAGAATCGCAAGGGGCGCCCCGCCAAGGACACGGATAGCGCAGAGGATGAGGACTCGCCTGTCAAGAAGCCCAGGGCAAAGGCTCCCAAGTCGTCGCCCAAGTCGTCGCCCAAGTCATCGCCACATGCATCGGAATCGGAGTCCGAGGACGAAGTAGCCCCTCCTACGCCCCCCAAGAAAGCTCCCAAGGCGAAGGCGCCCAAGAGCGATGACGATGAGCCTAAGGCCAAGAAGGCTCCCAAGGCCAAGAGCGATGACGAGCCCAAGAGCGATGACGAGCCCAAGAAGAAGGCGAAGGCTGAGGCTAAGAGCGACGACGACGAACCTAAGAAGAAGGCCAAGAAAGCTGAGGCCAAGAGCGATGACGAGTCTAAGGCCAAGAAAGCTCCCAAGGCGAAGGCTGAGGCCAAGAGCGACGACGACGAACCCAAGAAGCCAAAGGCCAAGAAAGTCAAGACGCCTGAACCCGAGAAGCCTGCTGAGCCAGCCGAAGAGGCAAAGGAGGAAGGAGAAGAGGAAGAGGATGAGGAGGAAGAGTGCGAGGTCGACGGTCGGGACTACACTCTGCGCAACAGCAAATACATCTGCGACAAGGACGACGGCACGATCTTGGGGACCATCGTCAAAGGCAAGGTAACCTGGTCAAGCGAGCGGAGGTAGACGAGCGACGAGCGGAGCAAGTAGCTGGAGCAAGTTGGAGCAAGTTGGAGCAAGTAGCTGGAGCAATAAAACGGGGGCGACCCTTTTTATTATGAAAATTGAATCATTTCGGCCACTCTACTCAACCTTATCAACCACTTCAAAAACTTATGTCCTGGGCAACCAATACTGGATACTTTCGCTGGGAACATCTCTGGACAGATGAGGGTATCGCGCGCTGTATCGCGATCATCGCTGAGAAAGATCGGATCTACATGGAGAAACAATTAGCCGATGCAACGGCATTAAAAATTAAGGCTGATGTGACAAAGATATTGGAACCACTTTGGTCCGTCCAGAAAAAGAAAGTGATGCCTGCACCAGTACCTCGGCCAGTACCTCGTCCAGATCGGCCTACACTCGCTAAGAATCGCCCCTGTTGCTTCGGATGCAAGAAGTTCCAGATCCATCCTAATCCGCCACCCCACTTCACCGCCGAAGATATGGCACACTGTTGCGCACTCTGCAGGTTATCTGATGGCAAACGGCACGGCGACCACTGCTCACGGCAGAAAGCCTAAATAAAAAGAAAGGCCAGGCGGGCCACTTTTTATTGGTGCTTCGCTATAAAAATTGAATCGTTTCGGCCACTCTAGTGAACTGCATAGCTATAAGCAATGAACAACGAACGCACCAAACGCATCAGGATCGAGGAACCAGTGATTAGGTACAAGCGGAAGGCCGAGGTATTGGATGAACCGATTGAGCTGACACCAATGGAAATCGATGTGCGCCCACCATTCATCTTCTATCCGATGCCGACTCTTGTGCGGTGCGATGCAAACGCTTTGGACAACGACAACTAGCACGGTGGAGCGACGGGGGCGACGACGGTGGAAGCGACGACGGGAGCGACGGGCAACCTTTTTATTTGGAAAATTGATCCATTTTATTAAGTATTTGAC
>Ga0304728_1002874_pt1 | contig 10646 bp, 1 predicted proteins | sample C_130625_MF_Meta_FD_190476 | JGI IMG/M metagenome (GOLD analysis project Ga0304728, IMG submission 190476) | Freshwater microbial communities from Lake Croche, Canada to study carbon cycling - C_130625_MF_MetaG (v2) (version 2) | ecosystem: Environmental > Aquatic > Freshwater > Lake | place... | reverse complement strand
GTCGTTACTTCCTGTGACAGTAAGACCGAATCCAGAACCTGTAATCGTACCAGCATTAGTAAGGCTGATAGATCCAGATGAAGCATTGATTGTGGTATCACCAGCCAGTGTAACTTGACCTGCGTAGGTAGCACCAACAGCACTGCTATTAATTAAAGCACCACCGGCAGAAGCCGCACCAGTACCGATGATACTCAAGGTGTTAGTATTCGAAACGGTTTGACCGTTAAGATCCAGAGTCGCACCCGATGAAACCGTCGCAGCAGATGCTGTAGTTGAAGATACATTGTATCCGAGCGCACTGGCATTACCTAATAGGAGTCGACCAGCACTGACATTGGTAGCACCTGTGTAAGTATTGGCTCCGGAGAGTGTTAATGTACCTGTACCAGTCTTGGTAAGAGTACCAGCGCCAGTTGCGATAATCGATGCAATGGATGTGTCGTTACTTCCTGTGACAGTAAGACCGAAACCAGAACCTGTAATGGTACCAGCATTAGTAAGGCTGATAGATCCAGATGAAGCGTTGATTGTTGTTGCTGCACCGAGTGACGCTAAACCAGCGAAAGTTGATGCAGAAACACTACTGTTAATTAAAGCACCACCCGCAGAAGCGGCACCTGTACCACTGAGGCTTAATGTATTGATATTAGCTACATTTTGACCGTTAAGATCGAGCGTCGCGCCCGATGAAACCGTCGCAGCAGATGCTGTAGTTGAAGATACATTGTATCCAAGCGCACTGGCGTTGGCCAATTTGAGTCGACCAGCACTGACATTGGTAGCACCTGTGTAAGTATTGGCTCCGGAGAGTGTTAATATACCTACACCACTCTTATTAATTCCACCCGCACCTGTGGCTATAACTGAGCTGATAGCTGTATCTTTTGCACCATCAACAGTCAGGGTGAATCCTGAACCCGTCATAGTACCAGTGTTTGAAAGTGTGATAGCTCCCGTTGAAGAATTAATGGTAGCATTTCCAGACAACGAAACCAAACCACTATAAGTTACTGTCGTTGAGTTACTGTTAGTTAATGCACCACCGAAAGAAGCCGCACCAGTACCCGCGATACTGATTGCACTGGTGCTAGTTGCGGTTTGACCGGCAAAATCTAAGGTCGCACCCGATGCAACCGTGATGTTTCCTGTGCCCAACGCACCAGAATTTCCCAACTTAATTGTACCGGCATTAATATCTAAACCACCGAGAAAATAATTTGATGAGCTACTTGTGGTCGGGGTGGTCGACGAAGGGGCACCCGCAGTACCTGAGCCGATACCATAGGCAGTAAATGTACCGGTATTATTTTCAGGCTGCAGAGTCCAGGTTCCTGTTCCAGTCTTAATTACTTTACTACCGCTCGATCCATAAACGGCATCACTTAAAATTCCTGATGCCGTTCCAGTTAGAGTCAGGTTATAACCATTTAAATCTACGGATTTGTTACTAGCATTAGAATTGATATCCAAGGTACCTGAATTAGCAGCAATAGTAGCATCAGCTCCTAAAATAAGTGTGCCATAAAGTTTAGCTGCACTTGCATTAGAATTTATAATTGCACCGCCAGCGGATGCGGCACCAGTTCCTTTGATTAAATAAGTCTTTTGTTGGCCACTCTGTTGAATACCATTCAAATCAAGTGTACCACCAGAATTTACTGTAACCATACCGCCAGTGCCAGAACCACTTCCAAATGGCGATGTCCCACTGCCCGCGGAGTTAACACCCTGTTTTAGTACACCAGCATTGATATTGGTTTGAAACTGCGTGGTGCTTTGACCGCTTAATGTCAGCGTTCCAGTACCATTTTTAGTGATAGCACCCGTTGTAGAAATAGCACCCGTAGCCACTGTATCGCCTGCGCCATCAAATGTAACCGCGGTGGATATCGTGCCTAAGTTAAGCTGTGCACCTAAGTTCACCAAGAATACAGTTGAAGTATTTGACGTCACAGCACCGAAGGTAACACCTGCGGTTCCTGATGTCACATTACTACCTTTATCAATCGTTAAAGTCTGCGCACCAATAGTCAAAGTACCTAAAGTGTTGGTTGTACCCGCACCAGTACCAGTTGAACGATCCGATTTAATTGTGCTATTTGCTGAGACAGTAACATTATTAGCGTAAGTAGAGTTAGCATCATTAGCTAACTCTAAAGTACCGCCCGAAAGTGTAACCGAACTTGTACCCATCGCTGATGTTCCAACTGCACGCAATGTACCAGCACTGATTGCAGTGGTACCCGAGTAAGTATTAGCACCCGAAAGAGTTAACGAACCCGTACCTGCTTTAGTTAGACCGTTAGTTCCAGTAAGAGCTGAGGCGATGGTGGCCGTGCTGCTTGCTCCGTCGATCGTAATCGTGTTCGCTGCTGCGCTCGCACCCGTTAAATTGACCGTTCCACCGGTGATCGTATAACCCGTGGTGGTGAAGGTGAGCCCCTTAGGAGCGGTGACAGTACCAGAAACATTAACGGTTCCAGCAGTTCCACCGAAGGTTAAAGTTGATCCTGCATCTTGAACCACTGAACCACCCAGGGATGCTGTAGTAGAGAAGTTAGCAGCAGACGTAGACCAAGTTGAAGTTACACCGCCGTTATAGAAAGAACCTGCCGTGAGTGCGGGGGCCGAATTCGAATAGGCAATATTGTCAATTTTGAGGGTGTTAGTACCACCACCTGCGGTGCCCAAATTCTGTGCCATAAAACTATCAGCCTGGGTACTGGCAACGGTTCCCATTGTGAAATCGTCAGCTACCAAACCATAAGTGCCGGAAGCTGAACCTGAATAGAAGAAATAATCAGCTTTTCCTGCGCCAAGAGCATAAGTTGATGACCCTAGAGAGTAGGCCATGGCAGTAGTGCTGTAATTACCGATGATTCGGAAATTCAACACGGTGTTGGCAGTCATGCTTGCCGTGCTGCTAACATTCGTAGTTGTCCAAGTGGATCCGCCACTTAGGAGATTCACACCTGCAGTATTAAACCTTATGCCCGCTGCGGTTTGTGAGGTAGAGAAGCCAGAGTTGTTACTGAAATTGGCTCCATCACCAATGAGAATGTATTCAAGTGAACCAGCACTTGCAATTGACCATTTGGTTTGAAAACTGACATCGAAATACTTTGTGGCGGTCCAATCATAAATACTAAAACTCGTAGGCGAGTTGGAGGTGGATGTTGTTAAGGTTAATTCGGAACCACTGCCTAAATCGGCATCGCCTGAATTTAATGCAACAGAACCAGCAGTACCGGCTCGGATATAGGTTGAGCCTCCTCCCGCTGAAGTTGTGGGTATGCTGGATGAGTTTGAAACTCCAGTTGATGAAGTGAAAGCAATAGTGGATGATGCAAAGTCATATGTCCAATCGGTTGCGGTAGCTTTCGTTGGCATCATGCTCACGGCGTACGGAGCGGCGAAGAGCGTGATCGCGGCGGCGTTGCGCAGAAAATTCTGGAACGCGATTGTGTTTTTCTTAGCACGATTATGTGTCAATGCGGTGGCTTTCATAAAGTTGGGGTGTCATTTCAAATTAGTCAGAATTGGATTACTGCAAAGCCCAAAGCACACTATTCCCGTCACAATTAAGTGACAGAATTGCGTCTAAAAAATCTGTAAATAAATACCCCTCACCCGTAACAAATCCGTTATTTAATTTAAAAAAATCTCAGTTTTCACCACAACCCACTGCTTGATCCTCCTTGATGCTCACCCACCGGTCAACAGGATGGCTGCTTAAAAATAGACAAATGGTGGCAGATAAGTGCCCCAACTAGGGTAAATACCCTAGTCCCCTGGGCTTGCCATCCCCCAGAATCGTCCCCCAAGGCCCGATCAGAATGCCGCGCCGTTTGGTTTGTATCCGAATCATGGATACATAAAAACATCAATCAATCTGGTCTGATTTTAAGAAAAAATTAAACTTTCTTTTTCTTGCGACGACGGACGGCGACCACGGCGAGCGCCAACGCACCCAGACCTAAACCGTAGGTGGAAGGCTCTGGAATCATCGTCGTGACATACATCATGTCACGATCCGCTGCGTACTGCATCGACCACACCAAGTGGTCGTTGGTTAAGTTATTGGCGATTTCGAATTGCGAAGCATCGATGGAGAATAAATCCGTGACATTCAAACCGGGAGCTAAGTCTGTCGCGATTTTCGCAAATTCAAATTTATTAACCTTCGTCTTATCGAAACCTGAGGCTTGCCCTGAACTCGTCACCTCAACCACAATTTTCTTTTTTGTAGAAATCGCGTTATTCAAATTGAGTACTGAAACCACCAGGGTGTCGTAACCCAGTCCAGCTGCACCCGCGGCGTTCTGTAATTGCCACTTCACGTGGGCGCCACCGTTGAGCGCAAGCTTGTTAAAGGAAAGAGTGCCAATGCTGTCGGCATTCGGCGAGAGGATGCCACCCTCTTCGATGGTTGCATCTTCGTCAGTACCATTACCAGCCAAGGTAGCACCCGCAGAAACATTGATTCTATTGGATAAAACAGCGTTCACGACAAAGGTTGCATTACGTGAAACACTGACTGCTCCGGAACCGACCGCGCTCGTGGCGGTGGCTTTCACAGTTCCCGCAGAGACCGTGAGTCCTCCACTAAATTTATTGGCGCCCCCTAATTCAAGAGTGCCCGTTCCTAATTTGGTGAGGCTTGCTGACGTTACGGCTCCGCCATTGAACGCGCTGTTGAGCGTGACGGTACCCGACGGAATATTAAAGGCCGCAGCGGCAGAATTATTATTTAAATAAATGCGACCGGAGACATCATCAGTGTGAGTACCATTCCAACCGAGTGTAGCGGATCCAACATTAATGTGGGCTTTGTTGCTAGCAGAGCCAAGTGAGCCCATCGCAAAATCGAGTTCACCACCATCAACATTCATTTCAGTGGTATCAGCATCCACAAAGCCCGCACCAGCGCCGAGGACGACCCATTTGTTGACATCTTGCTTCACGAGTTTGGTGAAGAGATTAGTGATATCAGCAGCGTCAAATTTCTTTGGATTGAAAATATTTTCAACAGCGATGTCCGTCGTACCACCGAGTGTTAAAGTACGATTCGAAGCCGCAGCGTTATCAAAATCCATCTGCGCATCTTGACCGATGTTCAGTGCACCGGTGCCCGAGGCGATAAAGCCTGCACCCCAGTTTCCTACCGTGAAATCGCGGGTTAAAGTCTCACCCGTTCCAGCGTATTCGAGCTTACCACCATTGAAGATGATACTACCAGGAACGTCTGTACCAGCGCCCAGAGGCGAAGCGACACCACCAGCACCGAGCGTGGAGACTTTAAGATTTCCGGCAGAGAGTGTGAGTGATCCCGTAAAAGTATTCGCGCCTTGGAGTTCAACGGTGCCATTACCGGTCTTAGTGAGTGAACCAGTTCCACTGATTACTCCGGTTTTGAAAACGGCGGTACCACCGGTAGCTGCGGTTAATTCGGCTGTGTTATTGACGACGACATTACCCGTGAAGGTGGCAGTGCCTGCTTCATCGATACCGAGAGTGCCTGAACCCCAGGCTGGGTCATTTTTAAAAAGTTTTCCGTTAATACCGAAATCAACTCCCGTCGTATTACCGAGATCTCCTAAGTAGAATGTACCGCCAGTGTTAGTTGAACCATATCCGTAGAGTCTGAAGTATACAGTTGTTCCTGCAGTAATATTTTGAAGTGCGGTGATTGAACTTAAATCAAGTCCAGTGATAGCGTTATAGGAAGTGCCGCCTGCACCTGTTGAGAGTGCACCTGTTGGGTTGGCAATAGATGTAGCTAAAGTGTAGACAGAACCATCGGTTGAATATTCTAATGCAAGTGTCGATGGGCCAGTATTTGAATGACGAGCTTTAAATCCGATAAGTTCAGTCAGCTGTAAATTCTTGGTGGTAGTTTGGATACTAAAACCAATATATTTATTTCCAGTTTCAGCAGTCGCCAAAGTAGTTGCCGTGCCGTTAACAGCGGCCCAAGCACTAAATGGACCAAAGACATTCACAACTCCAGTTCCAGTTCCAGTTAAACCAGCACCCACAGTTAAACCGCCAATAGTCAGGGTAGATCCAGCAGTCTTGGTGGGTGTTGTTGCACTGAAGTCCCAGCCAGCTGCCGTTGTTGTCGACTCCCAACCACTCGTCGCCACGGTTCCAATGGTGATATTATTCGCGATGGTTTTATCTTTCGCGACATAAAGGGTGCCGGTTGTACCTGATCCACCGGTACCAATTAAAACCGCACCTGTGCCGAGAGCACTATTGTTTGAAGCTTTTACCGTACCCGCACTCAAAGTGATATCGCGAGCGAGGTTAACGCTGGCACCGGATAGATTTAAAGTGCCTGAACCCGATTTCGTAAACGCAGTGCCGCTGGTTGCGGTAAAGGTTCCGCCGAAGTTCTGGGTAGTGCTGTTATTCAGCGTGAAAGTTTTTCCGTCAGCAATGCGTACTTCACCCGATCCCGCTAAACTAGTCAGCGTTTGGTTGTCCTTTAGATTTAAAATCGCACCAGAGCCGACAGACGCGCTGGATGAAATCGCTGCTGAATTATTAGCGGTGAGTGTACCGGCCGTAACCGAGGTGAGTCCGGTGTAACTATTGGCACTATCGAGAATTAATTCGCCGGTGCCTGCCATGGTCAGTCCACCGAGTCCGCTAATCGTAAAGGTGTTAGATCCAACGGTAGTTCCAAAAGTTCTGATTGTGCTTTCGTTGATGGTTAAAATTTTTCCAGTAGCGATGGAGAGGATATTATTAGCCAAGGTGGAAACACCACTGATGAGTGACGACACTGTGGCCGATTCATTGAGTTGCACTGTGGAAACCCCACCCTGCGCATTCAGAGTCAATGAACCCGTACCCAACGCAGAGCCAGCGTTGAGGGTTAAAGTACCATTTTGAATTTCGGTACTCCCTGTAAAATTATTATTGGTACCCGAGATAATGATTTGTCCTAAATCGGTTTTTACTAACTTGCCGTTGCCGCTGAGAGCACCGCTTAAGGTAAGAACACCGGTAACCCCAGGCACGGCGATTTGCGTTTGAGAACTAATTACCAGATGACTTGCCAGCGTAACGGCATTGCCGCTACCAATGTTTAATGCTGGGTTGGTGGCGTTAGCAGGTGTCAGATTAACTGTATGTGTTGAAGCACCATAAGTACCTGCAGCGGAAAGAGTGAGCAACGATCCACCACCAGTAAGAGTGAGGGTTCCAGTTGTGGGGAGTGCGGTGGATGAAGCGATAACGAGAGTGCCGTCATTTAATGTGATTGTGCTGACTGTGTTAGTGCCACTCAAAGTAACAGCACCCGTGCCCTCTTTAATTAATTCACCGGAACCCGAAATATTTCCTGCGAAACTTCCATTGGCCGTTTGTTCGATTTGAAGAATCGCATTATCAGTAATAGCTCCAGTAAGATTGGTAGTCGCAGCAAAGAGTTTACCACCTGTAATCGTCGTTCCACCCGTATAAGTGTTGTTTGTGCCAGAGAGTGTTAAGACGCCTGCGTCGACTTTATTTAGAGCAAAACCAGTACCCGAAATATTTCCGCTGATGGTTGTGTCGGCAGATCCACCAATGGAGAGTGTATAATTAGAACCAGAAATTCCGTTCGTTAAGGTCAGACTATCGACACCTGAATTTCCTTGTGCCGTAATCAAAGCATTTGCTGAAAGAGTGATGGGGCCTGAAACGGTATTAGCTCCGCTCGAACTCGTGAGTGCGCCTACCCCACTGAGGCCTGTGCCTGCGAGAGTAAGCGGTTCGGCGGCGAGCGTGATGCCATTAGAAACATCCAGCGTAGCCCCTGAAATAATTTTTGTGCCCGCAGTGATAGCACCTAAGGCGTTCGCTTGAGTAACCGCTAAAGTTCCAGCATTCACGACGACTTCACCGGTAAAACTATTCGCAGCAGATAAAGTTAATTTTCCATTGCCGGATTTTGTGATACCACCATCACCCGTAATACTTCCGCCTTGGAATGTATAATTATCTAATGAATTTACCGTCGTGCTAGAGGGACTGACAGAACCACTGATTGTGATGATACCACCAGAAGATTTATCAAAAGTAACGCTATCGCCATCGGTAAAAGCTTGGGTGGATAAATTTTTACTGTTATACCAACTATCAGTGGCAGCCTTATCCCAAGTACCATCGCCCGATAAATTCCAATTTAAATCAGCTGAATCCTTAGCAATATCTATGGAATATTTTGTGCCGGTTTTAACGGGCGTAATTTTCCAACCTAGGCGTGTCGTGGTAACTTTTAAGGCATTTAAAACTGAAATGTCGGTAGTAGCAAAGGTAAGCAGGTCGTAACTCTTAGCTTCGAAGTTTCCGGCTAAACTGATACTCACAGTATCAATACCAGAAAGTGCGAGTGCACCCGTAACCGCTAAAGTATTTCCTAAAGTATAATTTAAATTTCCTCCAGTAGTAGTGAGTGTACCCGTTAAACTTAATCCGGCCGAAGTTAAATCAAGGTTTGCACCTGAAACAAGGGAGAGGCTTCCCGCTGACGCGACACCACTGGTTGCAAGTGTAGCACCATTAGCAATCGAAACAGTTCCCGAGGCGAGAGATCCACCACTCAACACAATCTTACCCTGATTAATATTCGTACCACCGGTGTAAGTATTGGCACTCGTTAAGGTTAACGTGCCTGTGCCCGCTTTGTTGAGAGCGAGTGTGCCCGTACTTCCATTTTGAATGACACCCGCAAACGTGCTGTTGGCATTGGTTGAATTACCAATCGTCAGAGTCGCATTGGTCGAAGCACTTCCGTTCTGAACATAAGTCGTTCCAGGGGTCGCGTTAGTATTTAACCCAGCGATAGTAGCATTATTGCCGTTGAGACTTAAAGTTCCCGTTGAACCCGAACCAAAGGTGACGGTGTTTTCAAATCCCGCGGTAGAATTTAACGCAGCGGTATTTCCTAATGAAACTGTACCTGCATTAAGGGTGAGTCCACCGGTGAAAGTATTAGCGCCATTCAGGGTTAAAATGCCGTTACCCGATTTCGTCAAACTTCCCGAGGTCGTAGCAATCGCACCCGATACGGTGGTATCGCCAGCACCATTAACAGAAATATTTTGTGCAGTGCCGGTGACGGAAGCTAAAGTTAAAAGTGAACCCGTATTAACTGTAAAAGTAGGAGCACCCGATAAAGTAACCGCACCAAAAGTAATTCCCGGGGTACCTGAATCGACATTACTACCTCGATCAATGGTCAGAGTCTGTCCACCGATTGAGAGAGTGCCGAGAGTTTGCGTTGCACCCGCACCAGGAGTTTGAGCAGCTCGGTCAGATTTAATCGTAGCAGCTGCGGAGACGGTCGTATTGCGACCAAATGAAACGCCGTTGTTGCTCGCTAATTCTAAAGTGCCACCAGCGATGGAAAGTGTGCCTGCACCGAGGGCGTTGGCGGATGATGCACGCAATGTGCCTGCAGAAAGTGTCACTGCTCCGGTTAATCCAGAATTGTCAGCCGAGAGAACTAATTTACCATTACCTAATTTCGTGAGACCTTGAGTTCCGGTTAGTGCAGAAGATAGAGTAGCAGTGTCACTTAAGTTACTAACCGTAATCGCATTCGTCGCTGGGCTAGCACCCGATAAGTTAATGGTACCCGATGAAATGTTGATTCCATTCGCTCCAAATGTTAAACCAGCGGCCACCGTAACCGTGCCACTCACCGTTGGATTTATACTGGGTGTATCGAAAATTAAAGCACCAGAAGTCGCTTGAGTTACACCTGTGGTTCCACCACCCGCCGTTTCGGTGGCCCAATTAGTTGAGGAACTAGACCAAACACCACTCGAACCATTCCAGAAGTTCCCACCAACAGAAGCTAGTGTTGCTGTAAGTGAAAAATTATCTATTCCTAGTGCCTGTCCATTAGTGGAACCTCCGACTCCAGTTAACTTCCATTCTAGATAAAAAGTTTCGCCAGCAGCTAAAGTTAATCCAGTAACAGAAGCGGTTGCTGCTGACACCAATTCATTATTGGACATATAGATAGTAGTATTGGCTACGTCGGCTGCATAACTTTTATTGCCTGCTGTAATCGCTGTATCTACTGCATTTGTCGTTCCACCAAAAAGAGTCCAATCAAACGCGCGTGTCCCCGAACGAAATTTTTCATAATCCCAAGCCAAACTGAATGCAGTAACTGTAGAGCCAGTATTATTAGTAAATGCAAAATAAACTGATTTTGGGCTGGTTACCGAACCCGTATTTAAAATACCAATAGCTTGATCTGAAGCTGAGTCCTTAAATAATCCCACGACGCCTGAATTGCTAGAAGTTAAAGTTGAGGCTAGAGTAGACCCAGTGGTACCGACCGTCGAAACCGTAACAGCTGCAGAGTAACTATCAGATCCGCCAACTTTCCATCCGGTTGGTAAAGCTGAAGCAGTTGCGGCATCAAAATTTTGAGTGTAAGTCGCTGAAGAGAGTGATGCCTGCGCCCTCACCTCTGACGCTACGCTCGAGAAAAGAATAATCGCGGCTGCGTTCCGTAACAGAGTTTTTAAACTGCGATGGCTTTTCCCCGCGGACAACCCTTGTCCAGCTCCTCCGACGTGGGGATCGAAACGCTTCATCAGTGGATTTAGTTATGGGGCAAACTGCCTAATAGG
>Ga0304728_1002873_pt1 | contig 10646 bp, 9 predicted proteins | sample C_130625_MF_Meta_FD_190476 | JGI IMG/M metagenome (GOLD analysis project Ga0304728, IMG submission 190476) | Freshwater microbial communities from Lake Croche, Canada to study carbon cycling - C_130625_MF_MetaG (v2) (version 2) | ecosystem: Environmental > Aquatic > Freshwater > Lake | place... | reverse complement strand
AAAGCCAAGAATTAGTTTCATACTCTTCATCTTGCTTAAGAGGCACACCAGGTTCGACAAGATCTGGTCCCGCTGAAATAACTACAACGCGTGGATGAGGCCGTGTTGGAAGATGATCAAGTCCGATGGATGCGGCAAGGCCAATCTGTGTCGAACGAATTCGACTGCCAGCTTTCATGACGAGACGCTCACCTGCAAAAATATCTTCAGCCAAGGTTGCATCATGCGCATCAAGAAGTGGCATATCGAATGGTTCAAGCGGGCGGCATAGCTCTAGGAGAGAGGTAAGTACTTCATCTACGCGCACACGTTCTGACATAATCACTAACCTTACTTGCAGACGAGTTACTTCTAGGGGATTTACATGGGTATCAGCGAAGAAAAGGTTTCACTTCGTACTCGCTACCGCCGAGAACGTAATGAACGTTACATCGAACATAGCTTTGAGTATCTCGCCACCTCACCAGAATTTCTCAACTCAAAAATCATCGCAAGTTACATGTCCTACGGAGATGAACCCGATACCCGTCAACTCAATCTAGAACTGATCAAAGCTGGCAAGACTCTTCTGCTTCCACGCATCAGCGGTGATAATCTCGAATGGGTGCAGTGGAACGGTGAAGAAAGTGAATTGCAACAGAAGAAAAAGATTCGTGAACCACATGGTCCGGTATTTACCAACCTTCCAGCGATTGAAGTCATTACTGTTCCTGCGCTTCGCATAGATAGAAGTGGATATCGATTAGGTCAAGGTGGTGGTTACTACGACCGCGCGCTGCCTCACCTTGTTGCATGGAGTATTGGACTTATTCACCCTGATGAGATGTCAGGTGAAGATCTACCTCGCGAGCCGTGGGATATTCCATTAGATGCAGCAGCAACACCAGATTTAGTGCTTCGCTTCAACTCTTAATTACGGAAGATTGCGCGCAATCACAATGCGTTGAATCTGATTGGTGCCTTCGTAAATCTGCGTCAGCTTTGCATCACGCATCATTCGCTCAACAGGATAGTCAGATACATAGCCATAGCCACCCAGAATTTGCACCGCATCCGTGGTTACCTTCATTGCAACATCTGTGGCATATGTCTTACTCACAGCTGAGAAGAATTTCAGATCTTTATCGCCTCGTTCACTCTTTGCCGCTGCTGCATAAGTAATTTGTCGAGCAGTTTCAACAGCAATTGCCATATCTGCCAACATAAATTGCACACCCTGGAAATCAAAGATCTCTTTACCGAACTGTTTGCGCTCGTGTGCATATTTCTTGGCAGTATCGAGCGCACCTTGTGCCAGGCCAAGAGCTTGTGCCGCAATGGTGATACGAGTGTGATCGAGAGTATCCATTGCTAGTGCGAAACCTTTTCCAATCTCGCTAATGCGACGGTCATCTCCTATGGTGACGTTGTCGAAATACACTTCGCGGGTAGGTGAACCTCGAAAGCCCATCTTCTTCTCTGGTGCACCAAAGGAGACACCGGAATCAGATTTTTCAATCACAAAAGCTGTAATGCCTTTAGAACCAAGCGATGGATCTGTTTGAGCAATGACTGTGTAGAACTCAGATTCTCCAGCATTGGAGATCCACTTCTTGCTGCCATTGATAACCCAGCTATCACCTTTTCGCTCTGCCTTTGTCTTCAACGCTGATGCATCAGATCCAGCTTCAGATTCAGATAAGCAATATGAGAAACCTTTGCCTTGAGCAAGGGGACGAAGCCAGCGCTCTTTCTGCTCTGTATTGCCACTTAATATCAATGGAAGGGAACCTAATTTATTAACTGCCGGAATCAGTGATGATGAACCACAGGCGCGTGCGACTTCTTCAATGATGATGCATGTTGCCAGCGCATCGGCGCCATCGCCACCAAATTCGGTTGGAACATGCGCTGCAAAGAGCCCAGCTTTAACGAGAGCGTTATGAGCTTCTTGTGGATAGCGATGATCTTCATCAACTGCATGGGCGTGTGGCGCTATTTCATTTTCGGAAAGTGAGCGAACGCTGTCGCGAAGATCGTTATATTCGGAAGGGAGAGTGAAGATATCTTCAAGGCTCATTCTGAACTATTCCTTTGATCGCGCTGGTGCAACTGGCTGAGATAATTATTGTATTGCGCCAAATCATCTGGCTCACCCATCGCAGCCATGCGCGCCTCATTGCGGTCGATGCGCTTTGCTTCACGGCTGTCATCACGCATCCACTGAATAAATGTGGCGATCAAAGCCAGAATAATTGGCACCTCACCCATCGCCCACGCAATAGAGCCAGCCGCATGTTGGTCTGCCAGTAGATCCCCAAGCCAAGGAGTTTTCAGAGATCCGTAAAAACCACCATCAATCAGCGTTGTCGTTGCAAGTAGCGCGATTGCAAAGAAGGCGTGGATGCTCATTGCTGCAAAGAGAATGACGATACGGACAAGGTGCGGCACTTTACGAGGATTGGGATCAATACCAATGATGACGTTGAAGAAGAGAAATCCTGCAAGAAGGAAGTGGATATTCATAAAGAAATGGCCGGCATGCGATTGCATCAAATTACCAAAGAGATTGGTGAAATAAAGCACGAAGAGAGATCCATCAAAGATGGCAAGTGCTGTAAGTGGGTTAGTTAATATTACTGAGTAACGTGAGTGAAGAACCGCAATGAGCGTCCCGCGTACTCCGCGTTCGTCTGGAGTGCGTCCTTGTGGCAATGTGCGTAGCGCCAATGTAATAGGTGCGCCAAGTACCAGACCAATAGGCGCAACCATTCCTAAGACCATATGAGCAACCATGTGGTACTGGAATGAGAAGAGGGCATAGACACCGAGCCCACCACTGGTTGCAAAATCAATTGCTGCGATCCCACATGCAAATGCAATAGTTCGACCAACCGGCCATGCATCTCCACGCTTTTTTAGAATTGAAACTCCCTTTACATAAAGTGCAACCAGAGTGATAAGAATTCCTATCATCAAGGCATCCGCGTTATAGAGAAGAAGTAATCTAGAAAACGTTGGCGTAGCCGGAGTGGTAATTCCGACAACGCTCAGCGCCGCGTTAAATGGTTGGCTCTTTCCTGTCGGAGGCTGCGTTGTTGAAAGCCAACTTCCCAGAACAGTAACAAGTCCCATAATCAGGGCCTCAATAAAAATTACTCGCGAAAGTAGACTCCATCCAGTTTTATCACCAGCTTGTAGCGCTCTGCGATTGCGATATCCCATAAAGATAAGGACGGCAGTAAGCGCTATCTTGGCAATCACAATTTGTGCATACAAAGTTGTCCACGCTGATGCGAAATTCAGTCTCGCCCAGGCATTTGCGAAACCGCTACCGACAACAGCAATTGCTGCCCATAGCGCTAATTGGCTAAAGCGCGGAAGTGCTATGCGGCGATCTGATTCATCTAAAGCAACGATGGCGAATATTCCACCAACCCAGAGAGATAAGGCCGTTACGTGAACGACCAACGAACCAATAGCAAGCGCATGTGAACCACCTGAAGCGCTATGGCTTTGGAAAACTGGAGCTACAAGAGCGGCAAGGGATAGCCCCAACAGGACGATGCTTGGCAATACTGAACGTACAAAATTGAGCGAGACCAAGACGACTGCAATTGCCAGTGTTTGAAATAGCATAAATTTGCCGAGATCAACTTGCGTCACAAATGAACGAAGCGTTGTTGGGTCAAGTGCCACGCTAAGCGTTGTACCTAAGATATTGGCCAGCGTCAAAATTATTTGAAATGCACTGGTAATGAACCAAAGTCCGGCAAGTAACTGTCCACTTTTTCGCAAACGTAAAGCGCTCTCTTGTAGCTTTCCATCCTTTTCTATGAGTAAGAATGAAAGCGCGAGTAGAACACCGATGAGGCTAAAGGCGGCAAAGAATGAAAGTGACTTGTTGAAGGTACCGAGAGCACGCAGTACCGGGACAACGTCAGTCAGATATCCTGACAGAGAGTTCATCGATCCCTAAATAACTTTCTTGCGTAGAGCGATAGAGCGACGGTGACAACAATTGCTGCCGCAAGTAACCCAAGTACGAAGATAGTTGTTCCAAGATTATTTCCCGATGGGGCTGGTGATGTAGTTGCTTGTGGTGCCGCAGTTGCAATCACAGTTGGTTCAGCAAAATTAAATGTGAAGGTCCCAACAAATGGCGCATCATTTTCTGCAAGTAATGAGTAATGAACTGTGTAAACCCCAGTCTTTACTAGCTGCTTCAAGCCTATGACTGCATTTACCCCATCGATAGTCAGTGCACCATCGTCAACGCGAACACCAGTCGGATCTGTAACACTGACATCGCTGCCTGTGTCCATGAGTGCAAGTTGAGTCGTAATAGTGATGGCGCTAGGAGCGCTCTGGATTGTTGAGCCCACGACGGGAGTTGTTGCAACAAGAGTGTTGGCCATTGCAGGGGAAATCCCAATTAGAAGAAGTCCCATGATCGCAAGTGCGATCTGCCTCATTCTCATCATTTCCTCCGTGCTCAAATTCCTACCGATTCGCGCCTATCGTCTCACTTCTTTAGACTTAGGCAAAGAGAGAATCCGAGATACTTCAAGAGAAAGGTCACATTGTGCCTACATATCAATATGCATGTACCGCATGCGACCACGAATTTGAGGCCTTCCAATCATTCTCAGAAAATCCACTGACTGAGTGCCCCGTATGCAAGGGTGAAGTTCGTAAGGTCTATTCCAATGTTGGTGTTGTATTTAAAGGATCTGGTTTTTATAAGACGGATTCTGCAGTCAAACCTGCGCCGGCTACTGAGTAAGAACTAGTCGTGATGAGGGGGCTTATCCCCTTTAATTTCAGCTTCACGCTTGCGATCATCTTTCTGATCTTCACGAGGGTCACGTTCATCATCAGGTGTTGTAGGAAACACATCACTCATGCGGGAACACCTGTTCTGTCGATTCGAGACCAACAATGTAATCCTACATACTTATACCTATGTTTGAAAAACTTGGCCATCTTATGTATCGCCGCCGCAAGGCTGCAGTCATCTTCTTTATCGTAGGAATCCTCGCTGCCGGCGGAATTGGTTCCTTGGTATTTAGTCGACTTGATTCAGGTGGTTATTCAAATCCGAAGAGTGACTCATACAAGGTGTACAGCTATCTGAAGGATACGCTCAAGGTTTCTGATCCCACTGTCGTAATCGTTGTTGATGCAGGGCAGACCGAGGTCTCTGATCCAACCGTTACAGCTAAAGCGCTTGCACTTGAAGCAAAGATTGCACAGGAACCAGGCGTAAAAAAGACTCTCTCTTATTGGGGTACCGGCCAACCCGCATCTCTGAAATCAACCGATGGTAAGGCAGCTTTCATTCTCGTTTATGGGCAGGCCGACGCATTTTCACCAGAGGCCGCAAAGTTGGGTGCATACTTCCAAGATCATTACGACGGAAAAGTTGATGGCTTCACTCTCTATGCAGGTGGAGTTGGTGTTGTAGGAAATGCCATCACTAAGAAGATATCAAAAGATTTAAGTATCTCTGAGGCAGTCTCCATTCCACTGACATTTATTCTTCTTGCCTTCGTCTTTGGAGCCCTTGCTGCTTCTGCAATGCCCTTGATCGTTGGAGTTGCAGCAATTCTTGGAGCCTTCTTTATCCTCTATCTCATCTCTCTCTTTACCTCGGTCAGTATCTATGCCCTCAACCTGACGACGGGTATGGGGCTTGGACTTGGAATTGATTATGCACTTTTAATGGTCAACCGATTCCGTGAAGAACTACATCATGGCAATAGCGTTGAAGATTCAATTATCACCACATTAAAGACAGCGGGTAAAACGGTCTTCTACTCTGGTTTGACGGTTTTTGTCACCCTTCTTTCTCTGACGTTCTTCCCACTTCCATTCCTTAAATCATTCGGATATGCAGGTACTTCCGTTGTTGCACTCGCTGTTGCTGGTGCGCTCTTTGGCCTTCCACCAATTCTTGCCTTGGCAGGTTCCAAGGTTGATAAAGGCGTTATTCGCAGATCAGCCATCACTCCAAAGGAAGATGGTCGTTGGGCTCAAACAGCACGCATGGTGATGAAGCGTCCAGTTGCAGTTGTTCTCCTAGCTCTTATTGTTCTGGGAATCTTTGCAGCGCCTCTCAAGAACATCGCTTTCTCACAAGGTGATTCACGTATGTTGCCTGCATCTAATCCAGCAGCAATTGCAACAGCGATTCAAGCATCTCGATTCTCAGGACAAACTGGCAACCCGATTGAAATTATCGTAATGAACGGTGTCGGTAAGGATGCAGAAATCGCTTCTTACTCTGCTGAATTAGCAAAGGTCAACGGAGTCGTTGGAGTGACTCCCCCTCAAACTTATGGTTCAGATATTCGCATCGTCGCTTACGAATCAATGTTGCCCCGCACTCCCGATGCACAGAAGCTGATTCATGAGATTCGTGCAGTCAGTGCTCCTGCTGGAACGCTTATCGGTGGAGTTGCCGCTGATTACACCGATTCCCAAGATGGCATTGCGCATACCCTGCCTTGGGCACTTGGGTGGATTGCACTCAGCGTTCTTGTACTCATCTTCATCTTTACTGGATCTGTTATTTTGCCAATCAAGGCAGTGCTTCTTAACTTCCTATCCCTTGCCGCAACAATGGGTGCGCTGACATGGGTATTTATCGATGGACATATGCGTTGGCTGATTGGCTCATTCACTCTGACAGGAACTCTCGATACCTCCATCGTTATCTTAATTTCAGTGGTCGTATTTGGTCTTTCTATGGATTACGAACTCTTTCTTCTATCTCGTATCCGAGAAGAACATATGGCTGGCAAATCTAATATTGAATCCGTTGCAACTGGCTTACAGCGCTCTGCACGAATCATTACAGCCGCTGCAGTTTTGCTGGCAGTTGTCTTTGCAGCCTTTATTACAAGCGGGGTTACCTCGATAAAATCAATGGGATTTGGTGTTGCACTTGCCGTAATTCTTGATGCAACTATCGTGCGAGCTTTGTTAGTACCGGCTTTGATGCGTCTCTTCGGAGAACGCAACTGGTGGGCGCCTGCATTCTTGAAGCGATTTACGATTACGCACTAGTTCCCTTTAAACTCTGCAAATGGATCTCATCGCTTCCCTGCAATGTGCTGATCAGCCAGGCATCGTTCACGCGATGACGACTGCTGTCCTTCATTGCGGCGGCAACATCATCGAGAATCAGCAATTTACGGATCCCACAACAAAGACTTTTGTTATGCGCACCCGCTTCGAGACATCGCAAGGAAATGATGCAGCTCAGAAGAGCTTGAACGACGGTCTTGGAAAATTCTCCCCAGCGCTGCATATTCGCCCCACTGCTCAAAAGCCTCGTGCACTTATCTTGGTGACCAAAGAGAGCCACTGCCTGCGCGATTTAATGTATCTGCTCGAACTCGGCGAACTCCCTATCGAAATCCCACTTGTTATCTCCAACCGTGAAGATCTTAAGCCACTTGTTGAATCTCATGGAATTCCATTTCTCTATCTCCCTGTCACACAAGAGAATAAAGCTGAACAAGAGAGAGTAGTGCTGGCGAAGATTGCCGAACTCAAGATCGATTTTGTTGTCCTTGCTAGATACATGCAAATTCTCTCTGCAACATTTACCGCTGCAATGTCAGGAAAGATAATTAACATCCATCACTCATTCTTGCCAGGTTTTAAAGGTGCCAAGCCTTATCACCAGGCCCATGATCGCGGCGTAAAGATCATCGGTGCAACTGCGCACTTTGTCACCAAAGATTTAGATGAGGGTCCGATTATCGAACAAGATGTTGCGCACGTGAGCCACTCGGCAACACCTGAGGAAATGATTGCACTTGGCCGTGATATCGAGCGTCGTGTTCTAGCGCGTGCGGTGAAGTTATATGCCGAAGACCGAATCTTTATCGTCGGCCATCGCACAGTTGTATTTTCCTAAAAATCACCAAGTAAGTGGTGTCCCCAGCGGGAGTTGAACCTGCGACCTACCGCTTAGGAGGCGGTGTTATCGAAGAGTTGTCCATGATGAGCAAGCACTAATTCTTGGCGAACCCAAGCATGCCACGTACCTCTTCAAACATAGAATAGAAATCTGATAACTCAATCGAAGTTCCTTGTTTGAAAGCATCGGAGAAGTTCATGCCTCTTCCAAGAGCTGTGTATACATTCAGCATCTTCTCGACTCCAACTTGCGAAACCAAAAATTCTGTTCCAGCAAACCCGATTGCATAAGGGTCGGTAGTGCGGTTATTTGCTTTTATTTCACTCAGGGTCGACGTGCGATTAATCGAATCACCGTTTCGGTAACGATTGAGCATGGATGCGCGTCCCACGGTTACATAATCCGAATATCCAAGTGTCCCGGCAGCTTGTTCTCCAATAAACATTGCAGGACCTTCCCAGAACCAATTTGGAACATTACTTCCAGCGTCATTGGAAATTCGCCCGGCAAGTATTTCTTGGATTGCATGGAAGAACTCATGCCCCGGCGTCTGCGCCATTCCTGCCTTATCGTTCACCATCGCATTGCTTTTCTGTATTGCAGAAAAATTCCATGTATTTGAATAAGAGCCACCGAATGCTGGTGCTCCGGCATTGAATCCTCCCAATCGATCACGAACCTGATCTGCAGAATAACCCTCTTTTGCATATGTATCTTGAAGCCAGGTTGCATCAATTGCAATGACATCTACAAATGTGCGCGACATCTTTGGATAAGTGAAGTGTTGTGCGACAAAAGTTGCGCCACCTTGGACCCATGTAGCAAGTTGTTGGTCTACTCCAGGTTGTGCAACCACTTTCACTTCTTGGGAGCTACGAACAGTTGAAGTGTAATTCTTGAAATTATCTGTTGCTGCATTTATTACAGAATCTGCGGATGTCGGCTTAGTGAAGCCATACTTTTCCCAAAGCGAGGCAAAAGTTTTTTCTGGAGTTGCGGTTGCGGAAGGAGTCGCGGAAGGAGTTGCCGAGGGCGATGGGGTGGCGGAAACTGATGGAGATGGAGATGGAATACCGGTTTTCTTTACTCCACTGCTCCAAAGAAGTTTTTTCCCACTCTTGATGCACGTGAACTTGAAATCTCCGATATTTGTTGTCACGCCAGCTTTACTGCAGGTTGATCCTGCCTTAACCGCAGCAGAAGCTTGCACAGGTAATAAGCCAAGAATTATTACTGCAGTCACTGCAATTGGTTTACGCATTTAAGCAAGGTATCACAGTTAAACAAGTGTCCCCGGCGGGAGTTGAACCTGCGACCTACCGCTTAGGAGGCGGTTGCTCTATCCACTGAGCTACGGGGACGTGGGTACTTCAACAGTGAAGTTACTTGGCAAAGGTTATCGGTAGAGATAGCCTTCTATTAACGCGCTTATGCGAAGCGTGCGAAATAAAGAATGAAAGGCCACCCATGAAAGCGCTCGTTATCGGCGCAGGCGGAGTTGGCAGTGCAATCGTAAATATCGCATCCCGTAGACCATTTATTACATCGATGGTCGTTGCCGATCGCAGTCTGTCACGCGCACAAGCAGCCGTAGCCAAGGTCAATGACCCACGATTTTCTGCGCAGGAGGTGGATGCCTCTGATGTGAACGATATTCGCACTCTCATTCGTAAAGCTGCTCCCGATATTGTCGTCAACGCGGTAGATCCGCGTTTTGTCATGCCCATCTTTTTAGCGTGCGAAGAAGAGAAAGTTAATTACATGGATATGGCGATGTCCTTATCTATCGCACATCCTGATGATCCTTTTAATAAGCCAGGAATAAAATTAGGTGATGAGCAATTTGCTCGCGCAGATACATGGTCAAAGAATGGCAACTATGCCGTTGTCGGCATGGGTATCGAGCCAGGTATGAGTGATGTCTTTGCACGATATGCTGAAGATGAACTCTTCTCTCGTATTGATTACTTAGCAGTCATGGATGGTTCCAATCTGACGGTTGATGGCTATGACTTCGCCCCATCGTTTTCAATCTGGACAACAATCGAGGAGTGTCTCAACCCCCCGCTGATTTGGAACGCCGATCGCGGTTGGTATACGACAGAGCCATTTAGCGAACTTGAGACTTACGATTTCCCAGAAGGCATTGGCCCTGTTGAATGTGTCAACGTTGAACATGAAGAAGCTGTGCTGATTCCCATGAAGGTAAAGGCAAAAGAAGTTCGCTTTAAATATGGACTTGGTGCGCAATTCATTGAAACTCTCAAAACTATTCATACACTTGGGCTAGATAAGAAAGAGAAGGTCTCGGTTCAAGGCATTGAAGTTTCACCTCGCGACTTACTGGCTTCATTACTTCCAGATCCTGCAACCCTGGGCGACAAGATGCACGGTAAAACCTGTGCTGGCACTTTAGTTAAGGGGCTCGATAAGGCAGGTAAACCAAAGGCTGTCTATATCTATAACGTTGTTGATAATGAATGGTCGATGAAGAACTATGGCAATCAAGCAGTTGTATGGCAGACAGCTATCAACCCATTGATTGCAATGGAACTTATTGATAACGGATCATGGAAACCAGCAGGAATTTCAGGTCCTGAGTGGTTTCCAGCGCAACCTTTCCTTGATTTAATTGCTGAGTACGGTTCTTCATGGCATATCCGCGAAGAAGAACCAAAGGGAATCGTGGCATAGATGGCGCAATGGGCTCTGGTAACTGGTGCAACTTCCGGAA
>Ga0304728_1002864_pt1 | contig 10659 bp, 12 predicted proteins | sample C_130625_MF_Meta_FD_190476 | JGI IMG/M metagenome (GOLD analysis project Ga0304728, IMG submission 190476) | Freshwater microbial communities from Lake Croche, Canada to study carbon cycling - C_130625_MF_MetaG (v2) (version 2) | ecosystem: Environmental > Aquatic > Freshwater > Lake | place... | reverse complement strand
TCAATACTGGCGTCGGGCTGTTGGGAACGCAGGTAGGGGAAGGTGTTGGCGGCGGCCGTATCACCAATCAACATCGAATCGCACTGACTGTAATTCCGTGCTCCGATCGCCTTGGGGCCGATCTGCACCAAGCCGCGATAACTATTACTGGAATGGCCGGCACTAATGCCCTTGCTGATAATCGTGGAGCGGGTACCAGGACCGACGTGGATCATTTTGGTTCCGGTATCAGCCTGCTGCAGGTTATTGGTGAGGGCTACGGAATAGAATTCACCGCTGGAGTCTTCCCCCTGCAGGACACAGCTTGGATATTTCCAGGTAATGGCCGACCCTGTCTCCACTTGGGTCCAACTGATGTGGCTGCGGGCACCACGGCACTGGCCACGCTTGGTAACAAAGTTATAGATGCCCCCCACGCCCTTCTCATCACCCGCATACCAATTCTGAACGGTTGAATATTTGATATTGGCATCATCAAGTGCCACCAGTTCAACCACGGCAGCATGGAGTTGGTTGGTATCGAACATCGGCGCCGTACAGCCCTCAAGATAACTGACACTGGCGGCCTCTTCCGCAACAATCAGGGTGCGCTCAAACTGACCCGTATCACCGGAATTGATTCGAAAATAGGTGGAGAGCTCCATGGGGCAAGAAACGCCCTTGGGGATAAATACAAATGAACCATCACTGAATACCGCTGAATTGAGCGCTGCAAAAAAATTATCATTACTGGGCACTACGGTGCCTAAATAACGCTCGATCAAATCAGGATAATCTTTGACCGCCTCACTAATGGAGCAAAAAATGACACCGTGTTCAGCCAGTTTTTCGCGATAGGTTGTGGCGATAGAAACGCTGTCAAAGACCGCATCGACCGCAACATTACTCAGACGCTTTTGCTCGCTAAGCGGTATTCCCAATTTATCAAAAGTCTCCAACAGCTTCGGATCAACTTCATCCAAGCTGGCCTTCTTGGCTTGCTGCTTAGGCGCAGCATAATAAATCATTTCTTGATAATCGATCGGCCCATGGCCCAAGGCGGCCCAATCTGGCTCCTCCATCTGCAACCACAGGGCATAGGCCTTGAGTCGGAAATTCAGGAGGAACGCAGGTTCCTGCTTTTTGGCTGAAATCAGCCGCACCACATCTTCGTCGAGGCCCTTGGCGATCTTTTCGGTCTCGATATCGGTGACGAAGCCGTAGCGATACGGCTGACTCACCAAATCTCCAACAGAAGCGGTGCTGGTCATGGTGGTGGGGGGGGTCAACCGCTGGTTAAGGCCTTGACCTCAGCAAGGCTGATGGTCTGCTGATCACCGCGGAAAGGATTGTCTTCGGTGAGAAAAAGCATGCAGTGGCATTCCTTGCGCTCACGCATGGGCACGCAAGGGCAGTTCCAGAAGGCTTGGGCCACCTCGGCTTTTTTATCCTCGTAATGGCGACAGGGGCACAGGGCTCCCCCCAGCTCGTCCTTGTTGCGGGCCAATCCCTCAAGCACGACAGCGGTGACGCCTGGATCACTACAGAAATAGGTGCCGGTGCGCTGGGCGTAGGTTTCAGCGAAGCGACGGATCACCTCCAAACTGTTATCCGTTCCGCCCGGACCTGTGGCGCTGCTGGGGGCCGGGGAAACAGAAGCGTCGGAAGCGGGCACGGCAAGAAGCGGCGAGGACAGGGAAGGGGTAGAAGGAGCGGCAAAAACCAGCCGATCTGACTTGCGAAACCTCTGAGTTTCGTAAGTCTGGAGCCTAGGGCACTGGACCGGAGGCTGGGGCCATCCCTTCTTGAGGGGACCATTGTGCTCCCTGGGGGGTGGAACCGCGGGCCCCGGATCCCCAACGCAGGGTCGAAATGCGTGGCATGGTGGTTAGGCACGGTGCCAGCCATGGAGCCCCAACCCCGCAATCGATCCAGCGCCACCGCCGAGGCACCGCCCACCCGGGAGGCCGCGTTGGCTGTGCTGTTGCGCCAAGGGGAATGCACCGCCGCCGAACTTGCCGAGCGACTTGCGGTCTCCGTCCAGGTGATGCGGCGCCATCTGCGCAGCCTGGAGGACGATCAACTGGTCGAGGCCACCAGCTCCCAAGACGGACCAGGCCGCCCCAGCAATCGCTGGCGGCTGACGGTGGCGGGCCATGGCTGCTTTCCTGATGGCAATGAGGCCTTTGCCCTGGGCCTGCTCAAGTCCATGGCAACCACCCTGCCCCCCGAGACCCAGCAAGTGCTGCTGCAGCAGCAGGCCGTGGTCAAGGCGGCCAACTATCGCCACCAGATCGGTGACGGGCCCCTGCCGCAGCGGCTGCAACGCCTGGCCGAACTGCGTTGCAGTGAGGGCTACGTCACCGATTACCACCGCGAAGCCCCCGGCTCCTTCGCCCCCGATAGCCCCAACCAAGCCTGGCTGATCAGCGAGCACCACTGCTCAGTGATGCGTATCGCCGAAGCCTTCCCCGTACTCTGCGACCAGGAACTTCTGCTGATCCGCCAGACCTTCCCCGATTGTGAGGTCGAAAGAATCCATTGGCGGTTGGAAGCTGGAAACGCCTGTGGCTTCCGGCTCATCCCCCTGGCCGACACCGCTCCGGCGGCACCGACCCTCTCCCAGCCCTCGTGCTGAGCCCGGACGAACAGCGGTGGATCGAAAGTCTCGCCCTGCCCGCCAGGGAGGACCATCAGCTGCGACTCCTGGCCCACGGACTGCGAACCCTCCAGACCATTGCCGCTGGCCGTCAGGGCGAACTGCCGGCCCTTGCCAGCATCGAATCCTGGGTCTTGGCCCAGCCCCAGATCGCCGGAGATCAGGGTTTTGCCCAAGCCTTTGTTCGCGAACTGGTGGGGCTTGGCGCCCAGTTGGAACGACTCGCCACGAACCGATCGATGGGGCCCCTCGGCCTCGAACTGGCCGATCTGCTGGCTTGGATCGAAGAATGCCAATCCTCCAACCCAAAGCTCGCTGGGCCGGAGCCTGGCTGCGATCATTTTGACTGAATCTCCCCGTCGTCCCCGTGACCGATTCACCGACTAATGCCCTGGCCTTCTTCCGGCAGAGTTGTGGGCGTTGGCGATCCCGCCGTAGCAGTCATCACTTGCTGCATCGCCGGGCCGAAGCGGGGAGTTCGTTCATTGAAGTGGTGGCCCTTGGGCCGGAGGACCCCCGTCTGATCGCCATCGCCGCCCTGCATGGTCAGGATCCAACCGGTCTGGTCGGGGGCTGCCAGGTGCGTTGGAGCGGCTCGATGGCCTGGGACAAAGCGGGCGAAGCCCACGAAGGCGAAAGCGTGTTCGGTTTGATTCCCACCGATGACCTGGGTCGCGAAGGGCTGCTGCTGCGGGATCGGGGCTACGCGGAAACGGCACCCGTCGCCGGCCGTTTTGCCATGGACACCCACGACGAGCTGCTGCTGACCACGGACTACGAAACCATGAGCAGCGTCGAACGCTTCAGCTTCCTGGGCCCCGACGTGCGGTTGCGGAGCAGCACCGTCGAAGGGCTTTCCAACACCGCCTCCTTCTGCATCGAAACCCGCCTGGTCGAGGGCGAAGGCGGGGCGCCCCCCCTGGCCCACTCCGCCCCCGGCACAGCAGCACCGGTGCCTAGCCCCACGGTGACCCTTTCCCCGACCAACCGCCCCCTCTCCCCCCTGGGGTGGTGATCGCGGCCGACGCTGGCCGCCTAGGAGACCTTGCCAACGTTACGGTCTGTGAGTCCTGCGGCCCCTGCTAATGCCAGTGGGGGGCGGCACTTCTACAATCTTGGCCACGGATGCCGGACCCCGCGTGGCTCTTCCCCTCCTCAACTACGCTCCCAACACCAAAAACTCCAGGGTGACTGCCTTCCGGGTGGGCTCTGACGAGGATCCAAAGGCAGCGTCCATGGAAAAAGCCATGGACCGGGAAGATCAGAATTTCGTGATTGAGGCGGCCTACCGGCAAATCTTCTTCCACGCCTTCAAAGTGGATCGGGACCGCACCCTGGAAAGCCAACTGCGGGATGGCCAGATCACCGTGCGTGATTTCATCCGAGCCCTTTGCCTGTCGGACACCTTCAACCGTAGTTTCTATAATTTAAACAGCAATTACAAGGTGGCTCGTCACCTGGTCGAAAAGCTGCTCGGACGCACCGTGCATGGCAAGTCAGAAGAAATCGCCTGGTCCGCCGTGCTGATGACGCGGGGCGTCAGGGGCATGGTCGACGACATCCTGAATTCAGAAGAATATCTCGATAATTTTGGCTACGACACGGTTCCTTACCACCGGAATCGGGTTGTGGGCTCTCGCCAGATCGGCGAAACCCCTTTCAACATCACGTCGCCCCGCTACGACGCCTACCACCGCGGCATTCTTGGGTTCCCCCAGATCGTCTACACCGGAACCGCCAAGGCCTATCCACCCCGAGCCCAGCAACGGCGAGGCGGCTACCCAGAGGATTACCTCACCTGGGTGCGCTCCCTGCCCGCCATGCGGGGCGGGGGAGCCCCCGCCGGCAACACGGCGATGGATTATCTCGCCAAGGTTCCTTACCGCAGCATCGGCCGCTGAAGCGACGATTCCAGGCCATCCCCAACGCTACGGATGCTTCCGTGGCGTTTTTTTGTGCCCTCCGTCGTCCGACGGGCCCGGGGCGAGGGTCAGTGGATGCTGACGGCCCTACCTCTGACTGGGCAGAACGGCAGCGATCAGTCCAAACTGGCATCCACCCCATTTCATTGCTGTGAGCGAACTCCCCTCGTTGGCCATGTTGACGTTGCACCAGTTGCGTCAAATCGCCAAAGAGGTTGGGGTTAACCAGTACAGCCTCAAATCCAAGGAAGAACTGCTGGAGTGCATCACGTCCACCCCTGACCTGCCCGAACTGGCGCCCCTGATGACGGCCGCCATGGCCATGGAGGCCCAGCTCGAACCCGCCGCCCGGCCCGAGCCCGAAACCCGCGTCGTCTTCCTCCCCCGTGATCCCCAGTGGGCTTACGTCTACTGGGAAATCGCCGACACCGATCGCCAGCTCGCCCTCGAAGCCGGCGCTTCCCAGCTCGCCCTCCGCGTCGCCGATGTCACCGGCCTCCAGGGAGGTTCCTCCCACCCCCACACCCTCCAGGAGGTGGTCGTCGACAGCCATGCCACCGAGTGGTACCTCCCCGTTCCCCTCGCCGATCGCGACTACCGCGTCGAGCTGGGCTATCGCAAACGAGCTGGCGGCGGCTGGATTTCCCTCGCCTCCTCCTCCGTTGCCCGGGTGCCCTCCCTGCTGCCCAGCGAGCAGATCCTCGACCAGTTCGTGCCCTTCTCCCTCGATTCACCCCCCGCAGCTCTCCCCCAACCCCCTAGCCCCTCCCCAGACCAGCCCAACGACCTCGCCGACTCCGGCCTGCACGAACGCCTTTATCAAAGCGCCACTTCCAGTTGGCGCCGCCTCGGGCGCGGCTCCGAGGCCTTCCATGAATTCGACCTCGACTCCGATTCCGCCGCCGCTGGGGCCCCCCTCAACGCCTCAGGCGTGGGACTCTGGGCCTCCGGACGCCAGGAATCCGGTCGGGGTGGCGTTCCCGCCCGATCCCGCTCCTTCTGGCTGGTGGCCGACGCCGAACTGATCGTTTACGGCGCCACCGATCCCCAAGCCCGACTCTCCATCGGTGGCGAAGACGTCCCCCTCTCCGCCGATGGCACCTTCCGCATTCAGGTGCCCTTCCGGGACGGCGAACAGCTCTATCCAATCGAAGCCTGCGCCGCCGACGGAGAACAAAAGCGCAACATCATTCTGAAGTTTCAGCGCAAAACGCCCGAAGACAACAGCAACCCCTCGGACCAGAGCATTCAAGAATGGTTCTAACAGACTGACGGCACCTGGGAACCCTTGGAAACTCTCCTTGGCCGTTTGTGTTGCGATCCATTGTTCGGTTTCCTTATCACCCAGCCGTACTGATTTCAGCGGCATTGAGTGGTTTGGTCTGCGTGGGCTGCGGACCGGCACCCGCCGCCCGTGAAGGAAATTCCAGCCCATCACTCCCTTTGCCCGCCGGCATTGAGGTTGGTTTCAATCACCAAAGTGACCATCAGTACCGCAGCCCCCTAACTGGCCGTTGGCGCCAAGGCGATGACCTCGAAGCCATGGTGTTGCGGGCCATCAACGAGGCGAACAGCGAGATCCTCGTGGCGGTCCAGGAACTTTCCTTACCCTCCATCGCCGAAGCCCTGGTGAACCGCCAACGCCAGGGAGTCAGGGTGAAGGTGGTGCTGGATAACAACTACAGCACGCCCTGGAGCGAACAACATCCCGTCGATCTGTCGCCCCACCAGCGCCTACGCCAGACCCAGCTTCAGGCCCTGGGGGGACCTGACGCGGTGCTGCTTCTGCGGCAAGCCGGGGTGCCCATGATCGATGACACCGCCGATGGCAGCAGCGGCAGTGGCCTGATGCACCACAAGTTTCTGGTGGCTGATCGCCGCGTCGTGGTCACGGGCTCCGCCAATTTCACCGCCTCCTGCATCCATGGCGATGCCGATGACCCCAGGACCCGGGGCAATGTCAACCATCTGCTGCGCTTCGAAAGCCCGGAACTGGCAGACCTGTTCGCCGCCCAGTTCGCCGAACTCTGGGGGGACGGCCCGGGCGGTGCCCCCGACAGCCATTTCGGCCTGGACAAAAAGGGGGCCGTGCCCCATCAGGTGCACGTGGGCAACACCAGCGTGCAAGTACTCTTCGCCCCCCACCACCGCAGCGATCCCCACAACGGTCTGCAATGGCTGGCCACCCAATTGCATGGCGTGCGATCACGGCTGGACATGGGCCTGTTCGTCTTTTCGGCCCAGAATCTCGCCGATGAGCTGGCCCAGCTGCATGCCCGCGGGGTCCCCATCCGGGTGCTGGCGGATCCCGGCTTCGCCAATCGCCCCTTCAGTGAGGTCTTGGACCTGATGGGCATGGCCCTGCCCGATCGCCGCTGCCGGCTGGAGGCGGGCAACCGGATCTGGAGCCAGCCCTTGCAGGGGGTGGGCACCCCAAGGCTGGCCCGGGGGGACAAACTCCATCACAAGTTTGCCGTCCTTGATGGGGAGCGGGTGATCACCGGCAGTTTCAACTGGAGTCCCTCGGCCGCGTACCAAAACGACGAGACCCTGCTCTTGATTGATTCCCCCCTGCTGGCTCGCCACTTTGAAGCCGAGATGGACCGCCTCTGGCGGGGGGCCGAACTGGGCGAAACCGCCCGGCTGCGGCGGGGAAGGGAGCGGGCGCGCCGATCCTGCGGCAGCGGCCAGGCCACCGACCAGCCCCCCTCGCAGCCGGCCCAATCGGTGGATTCAACAACAGAAGCGGAGGCGGTCAGGCTGGACGCCCCCGCTCCTCCTAGCATCAGCCCACAAGCCTGACCGTAGTTCGATGGACCCGGTGTCCCCAGCCCAGGGCGACAACAGAATTGATTCGCCCCACCTCGACGCCATCAATCTGATGCTGCGCGATCTGCGTACGCGTCACGATGAGATCCGCCATCGCGCCGCCTTTCGTGGCTGCACCACCGAGTTACTGACCCTGCAGCAAGAACTCATGGATTATCTGCTGCAAAAGAAAGACACCCTGTTGGGGGTCAATAGTGCTCGGCCCCAAGCATTGAACAAGCCGACCACCGGCGCCGGAACCTGAGCCCCCCTGTCACCCCCGCCACGGTCGTGGTGGTGGGGGCCGGTCCCGCTGGCTGTGCCATCAGCCTGCTTCTGGCCCGCGCCGGCATCGAGGTCACCCTGGTGGAGGCTGAGCCCCGCCTGTCTTCCCCCTTCCGGGGGGAGGCCCTCATGCCCAGCGGCTTTGAAGCCCTGGAGCACCTGGGATTCCCCTCCCTACCTTCCACCGTGCCCCAGCGCGCTCTCCAGGGATGGCGGGTGCTGGTGGAGGGACACCCCCTATTGGAGGTGCCTGAACCCATAGGTCCTGGACCGGCCTGCACCCTGGTGGCCCAGGAAGAACTGCTTGCCACCCTGCTGGAGCACGCCAGCGAAAGCTCTTGCTTTAGGCGACTCCAGGGAGTCAGGGTCACGGGATTACGGCGAGAAGGGGCCCGCATTAGCGGGGTGACCCTGGCCCATGGCGACAGCCTGGCCGCCGACCTGGTGGTGGCCTGCGACGGCCGGGCCTCGATGCTGCGGGAGGCGGCGGGATTGCCCCTGCGGCTCGCTACGCCCCAGCACGAAGTGCTCTGGTTTCTGTTGGCCGCAGAGACCGTGGCTGAAATTCGGGACTGGCTGGGGGGCACCTTCCTGACGGTGCTGGGGGCCGGCCACGGATTCGCCCTGTTCGAAACCGCCGCCGACCAGAACCTGCGCCTGGGTTGGCTCTGCCGACCGGGGGATGATCTGGATCTCAGTGCTGGGGAATGGTTGGAGCGCCTGGCCCAGACCTGTGCGGCGCCCCTGGCACCCTGGCTGCGCCAGCTGCCGACCACGGCCCTTCAGGGCCCGCTGCGGGTGCCGATCCAGGTGGGGCTGGCGAAGCGCTGGCATCAAGACGGCTTCCTGCTGTTGGGAGATGGGGCCCATCCCCTCAGCCCCGTGCGGGCCCAGGGTCTCAACATGGCTTTTCGGGATGCGGTTGTGGCCGCCGAAGAATTGGTGCCCGCCCTGCGCCAAGGGGGGGCCCAGACTCTTGATACGGCCTTGCCCAAGATTGAGCGCCGCCGGCAGCCCGAACTGCTCCGCATCCAGGCCCTGCAGGCCGCCGAATCCAACAGCGGCGAACTCCTGCGCAGCCAAGGCTGGCTGCGCCAACTGCTCGCGGCGCAACCCAACTTGTTCCGCCCCTTGATGACCCAGATCTGGTTGGGCCGCCAGCGCCAGCTCCGGCAGGCTCTGCCCCTGGGATCAAGGCCAGGGGTCCCATGATGGAGATATTCCGGTTCGGCCAAGGTGCGCGTCCCTCCCCGTCCCCTGACCCAGTGCTTGGTACCAGGGTCTCTGTTGGCGGCCAGCCTGCTGGGCGCCCTGCTCACGGCGGGCCCAGCCCGCTCTGGCACGCCCCCTGAGACCTTTCCTGCGCCAGAGACCTTTCGCAAGCTGCAACTGACCACCTACGCCTGCGGGCGCGACAACACGGCCAGCAGTTGCGAACAGGCCCGACTCCAGGCCGATCCCCTACTGGATCACCCCCGCCTACCCGCCAGCTGCAAAGACGTGCTCTGGCGCATCCGCCAAAAAGCCGTGGTGGCCCCAACCAACAGTTTCGAACGACGGGACCCGATTGATGCGGCCGCCAACGATGTCACCGTTTTTTGCCGTCAGCTCCCCAAAGCCAAGAACGACACCAAGCAGGAAAAACAGGGCCAGGGCGGCGGTGGCTTGCGACTGATTGAACCCACCGCTCCTTGACGTGCTGCTGCCTAGGGCTTGGTGAGACTGGCGCTCTGGTCAGGGGCTGTCAAATCAAGCAGCTGGTGGGCGGTGTCCTCCATGAACGTGAGGCTCATCGGAGTCACCACAATGGCCTTATCCGCCAATGTGCAGAGGGCATTGTGTTCGGCGGCCGCTTCACAACTGGCCGAGAGCCGCAACAGCACCTTGGTGAGTTTGCCCCGCAGGCAGGTTTCGGCGCCGGCGTGGTCAAGGACCGCCTGGGCCGCCTTGCGGGATTCACTGACCGCCTGGGGATAGGGAATGGCCGCCTTGGCGGGAGCAAAGGCGAACGGAGCAAAGCTGGTCAGGACAAAGGCCAAGAAAGCCAACAAGGAAAAGCCAAACCGACGCAAAGAAAGGGTCCGTCGAGTCAAGCCTGGCATCGTCATCGCCGTCCATGGATCATCCGACCTTAAGTTCGTCGCCCAAATCCCAGCCCAGCGGAAGGACCGCTGCCCAACTGGCAGGGTTGTGGGCGTCGAACCCAGCCTGGCTCGGTCCGTAGACCCGTGTTGGCAGTGCAGGGTTAATTTGCACCTGCCAATCGCCGCCCCGATCGGGTCCCCATGAGCCACAGCCCCAGCGACAACCCTGTGCTCCGGATCGATCTCAGCCAACCCTTCAACGACCAGAAACCGGGGACCTCGGGCCTGCGCAAAAGTAGCCGCCGGTTCCAGACCCCCCACTATCTCGAAAGTTTCGTCGAAGCGGTGTTGAGGGTCCTGCCCGGGGTTGCCGGAGGCACCCTGGTGCTGGGGGGCGATGGACGCTTCGGCAACAAAGAGGCGATCGGCACCATCGCCCGCATGGCGGCCGCCCATGGGGTGGCCCGCTTGGTGACCACCCAGGGAGGCATCCTCTCCACCCCAGCCGCCTCCCACCTGATCCGCCAACGGGGCGCCATCGGCGGCATCATCCTTTCGGCCAGCCACAACCCCGGCGGTCCGGAGGGCGACTTCGGCGTCAAGGTGAATGGGGCCAACGGGGGCCCAGCGCCCGAATCCCTGACCGAAGCCATCTATGCCGCCACCCAGGTGCTGGACGGTTATCGCATCAGTGCTGCGGGAGCCCCGGGGCTCGATGTCATCGGCACCTATGACCTGGGGCCCATGCAGGTCGAAGTCATTGACGGGGTCGAAGACTATGTCGCCCTGATGCAGCAGCTCTTCGACTTTGACCGCATCGCGGCGCTGCTGCGCGGTGACTTCCGGATGGCCTTTGATGCCATGCATGCGGTCACCGGCCCCTATGCAATCCGAGTCTTCGAAGAACTCCTCGGGGCCACCG
>Ga0304728_1002858_pt1 | contig 10670 bp, 7 predicted proteins | sample C_130625_MF_Meta_FD_190476 | JGI IMG/M metagenome (GOLD analysis project Ga0304728, IMG submission 190476) | Freshwater microbial communities from Lake Croche, Canada to study carbon cycling - C_130625_MF_MetaG (v2) (version 2) | ecosystem: Environmental > Aquatic > Freshwater > Lake | place... | reverse complement strand
GCCAGGGCACTTGCAGCACCTGCTGGGGGTCCTGGTGGGGGCGGGCCTGGCCTACGGGTTGACGCGCCACCTGGATGCCCTGCCCTCCACCTTTGTCACGGCGGTGGTGTTGGCCGGGGCCTCGCTGCTGAGCGGCCGCCACCTGACCCCCTGGGCCTGGTGGAGCGTCCTGGGCGCCGGTTGCGGCGGCCTGCTGGGCACCGCCATGGTGGTGGGCCAAAAGATCCAAACCAGCCACCCCCACGAGGGTCTGGCCATGCGGCTGGCCATCGTCGCCTGCCTGATGGTGGCCGGAGCCATCGGCGGCGGCAGCCTCAGCCGCGACGCCAACCACCCGGATCGCCGCCCCCCCAAGGACACCTTGCGCACCGCCAGCGCTCTCTGCACCGGCATCTTTGCGGTGGTGGTCACCCTCACCTTCTTGCACAGCGGCCTGGATCCGGCCCGCACCGTCTCCAGCCGGCTAAGCACGGCGCTGACGATCTTGGTGTTGGCGTTGACGGGACCGGGGTGGTTGGTGCACCTGCTGGGGAGTAGCTGGTGGGGAAGGGATCGTTAGCGTTGAGGCGGGTCTGAATCGATCCCATTCCTTGCTCACAGGGCTCACGTAGAGCACCTCCAGATGCAGCAGATCCTTGACATCTCGGGAACCGCAACTCACCTCTCAGCTTTATCATCATCGGCGCCGTGAGCCAGCCAATCCCATCCCGTGGTCGCCAGCGACAAGCTTTTTTACTGGCTGTTTCAGCAGCGCGCCGAACGCCTCCATCCCTTGGTGGCCTCGCTGCTGCCGCAAATGGAGGGTTATGTCTTCAGTGCGCCGGTCCTCAAAGAAAGGGAATACCGGCTCGATGGCCTGTTTCTGCCGCCCGCCGATCAGCCTGAATGGCCCACGTTGGTCCTGGAGGCTCAGATGGGGCCCGATCCAGGCTTCCTGCTGCGGCTCAATGCCGAAACGGGATGCTTGCTGCAGCAACAGCAGCGCCAGGGCCGTCCGATCCGCCAGTGGCAAGTGGTGGTGATCTGCCCGTCGCGCGAGCTCCATTTCGGTGATCCCACTCCCGTGGAGGAGTTTGTGGAAAGGCGGGTGGTGTGGATCGAACTGCTGAGCGAACGGTTGCCGCCCGCTGCCCCACCCCTGCAGAGGGCGCTCGGGATGCTGCTGCTGCCTGAAGAGCAATTGCCCGCTTGCTCGGCGTTGATCCGGGCCGAGGCTGCGGGCACCAGCCTGGGAACCGAGATCGACGATGTGATCGCCGCTATCTTGGTGTCACGCTTCAGCGGCCGCACCATTCCCGAGATCTGCGCCATGGGTGGGATCACCGTCGACGACTTCAGTAACAGCGTCGCCTACCGCGAGATCTTTGGGTTGGGCCGACAGGAGGGCCGGCAGGAAGGCAGGCAGGAGGGCAGACAGGTAGGACTCCTGGAGGGCCAGCAAAAAGGCCGACAGGCCGAAGCCATCGCTCTCACCTTGCGCCAACTTCAACGCCGCTGCGGCTCGCTCAACCCCGAACTGCAAGCACACATTCAGGCCCTGCCCCTCAGCTCCCTTGAAGCCTTGGCCGATGCCTTGCTCGATTTTCGAGGGCCGGAGGATCTCAAGGAGTGGTTGGGGGGGCACGGCGGCTGAGGCTGTCACGTTTCTGGGGCCGCTCTGTTGCTGAGATCGGCGCCATGGCGTGTTTCAAGAGTACTGGTTTGCCGGATCCTTCAAGTGGAGAGCGTGTTTTCTCACGAATCAGGCCAGATTTCAAATGGCCGAGATCAGGCGACCGAAGAGGGGAAAACACAGACCTTTACATGTACCCAAATTCTAAATAGCTTCGACAAGAAGCTTCAAGGTGCTTTCGCTTAGCTCCGCTCATGCGGAACTCCTTGGCATCAGCTAGCAGGGTTAAATGTAACAATGCCCGCCTGCGCTGGCGGGCATTGTTATGGTTATCATCGAACTTGGCTCCTACCTCCGACCAGCAGAACCCCGAGCGGTCCGTTTCGGATTACCAAGTGAGCTGGCATCAACCACAAAGGGATGCTAAAGTAAAGCTAACAAGGAAATTCAGAAAGATGGACGATGCAATTGTCAATGGAGTAGATTACAAGGGCTATAAAATAGAAATTACACCAATACCTGCCAGTGTCTCAGGAGGGCCTGGATATATGTACACTCTGGATGGTGACGGCATTCTTCGTGGTATTCCAGTCGCATCATTGAATGAATGCATAAGGTTTGCCAAGGAAGCAATTGATGCTCAAGTAGGTTAAACGACGAAGGCAAACTATGCCTCGTAAATCCCTGCCCTTATAGTTCCCACGCACCCCACACTGGCGCCTGACTACCTGGGGGCCATGGACAAATAATCAAAGTGCCTTCCAAACATCCCTAACGAGGAAATCAGGCCTATTGCCGAACGGCTGAGCAAACAGCGACCCTGACAATCTTCAGATTATAACTGTTATGCGGCTGAGCGTGCCGTGAAGCAGAAACCATGGGTCCTTGGGTGATTCGCTTCAGTAGTGAGAAAGAGAGAAGCGGGTGGGATTGGACTGATTTGCTTCTCAAGATCGCGGACCTGTTCTTATCCTTGGGCTTTCCACGATTTAAAGCATCATTAGTGCAAGCAGACAGAGAAGGCTGCAAAAGCTGAAAAAGAAAGCCAGGAAGCATTGTCCCTGAACAATTTGAAAACAATATAGTCAATAATTTCTTTAAGGAGATGCAGCCCTTGTTGATTGACAAGGGTCTTAGAACTTCGCATCCTGATTCCAAGGTTAAAGCCATTGCCAGTTGTTTGACATTAGCCGCTCTATAACGGATAAAAGATCCTTTGAGGAAAAGGCATATCATCAGATTCCTGTTGGATAGTGGATTGAACGTCAGACCAGGAATGATGATTAATCTCAGCGAGGCCCGTCTCGATAGGGCTTATTTAATCAAGATTGACCTCCATGGGATTAAACTTAAAAGCGCCAAACTCCAAAACACTCTTCTGGCGGGGGCCGACTTGCGGGGGGCAAATCTTTATAAAACCGATCTTGACAATGCAGAACTTAGAGGGGGTTAACGCCAAGATCAGCGGCAGGATCTGCCCGGATGTGAAGGAGAAATCCTGCTTCCGCCCGCTGTATCTTGATGTTAGCCCCCTTTCTCTACCTCTAGCTGACATTGAAGAATTGATGAGCGAACGAACTCGATCATCCCGTCAACGAGATCTCGTCCTGATACCGCACGCGCATGCAGCTCATCTAGAACTAGTCCGCATATTCGTGTATTGATACGCTCTTGTATAAACCCGTGCTCTTCAGGGAATAGGCCCATGGCTATACCAGGCTTGAGCAGAATATCTCGCCACCGCAGGCCAAGCTCATCCTCGGCTCCTGAATATGCATAGTTTGCTGCAGCTGCTATCGCATCTGCGATTTGAATCCCATGCGTAGTTAGCGAGTCTTCTAACCTTAGGGGCCCTATGAGATTGAACAAGAGGGGGTGAGCTTGACCATTTAGATTCATGGACAACTTCTGCGTATTGCCAATCATGGAATGAAAGATGTCTTGATTATCTCTTAGTGGACCAGACTTGTCGCAGATCGCGTCTATGCACTCGTACTTATGACCCCAATAGGCTAATAGCCTAAACAAAGAGGTGGTCGTGAGCTCAAGAACCCATTTTCCAGTATCTGTTCCAGCCAGCGAAGCCAGTTCTTCCCTGATATCATCTGCTCGATACTGAGCGAACTCGCTAATTTGGGCTAAAATCTTCGAGTTCTCCGATCCCTCGGAAGCGGCAAAGAGCTTAGGCAGGCTATCCTCTTGCATTTCTCTCATTAGGCGTTCGAATTCAGAAAAGATAGCTTCAGCGCCGCCGGCATTAGTCGTCCATTCGCGATGCAACGCGTTAGCAATATAGCGATGTAGTCCAATTTCATAAAATATTACGTTAATTTCCGCGATTGCTGGCTCAAAAATGTACTCATATAGCTTTCCTGCTAATGCAAACTTCTTCTCGGAGGTGAATATCTTGATGCGTCCACTGTAGTAGCAAAGGACGTCTTCAATAGCTTTGCGACCTCTCTCGGTTTTGACAAGATTACTGCCTTTTAGCTCACGACCTTGCAGCTTATACTGATAGACGAGGTACTCAACGATCTCCTTCGCTTCGTCATCACTAGACGCTACCGAGGCATATGTAAAATAAGCTTGCTCGGATGAAAGCAAGTTATTCCCTGTAAAGCCCGATTCGTCAAAGTAGATGTTCTGGGTCATCCCCTCTCCTGATTTTTAGTGGGTCTAACGATAAAGCGCACCGGCGCGAAGCGTCCGCGTGGCGCGCCTTGTTATGTGGTCGGCTAAAGAACGGGCCTCTGTTTTCATGAGGGCTTAGTTATTGCCTCTCGGCCATCTTTAGCCAATCATTGACGGAATTAACTCCTAGTGACAATAGCAAATCTTGCACAGATACCACACGGTTAAGCATCGTACCGCGATCGGATTCTTCCCGTTCCTCAGCTTCTGCAAAAAGCCGGGTCACTATCTGGACAAGCTGATTGTTATGGTCGTAAAAATAAGTCTTGGCACGACTAACATTGGCTAGGTAAATTTCTGTTGTAGCCAAGGCGAGATCTGGATCGCGCTGTGAAATGGCGTTGAGCCATTCGTCAAACCCAAACAGCCGGTGATGTTTGTTTTCACTATCAATCTCGAACACATTGAAGCACAGTTGAATCAATTCTACTGGGATGGAGATAGGTGGCGTTTTGTCCCGAAAGATTTTCTCGGTCTGTCGTGCAACTATAGCTGCATGACGCCTGTCTGTTCTTAGACCCGTCTCAATACCTGTAAGACATTGCTCGCGATGCTGTTTGATATTTTCAGGATGGGTCCAAACGCTTGCTGCCCCCTGCCAAGCTTCGGTAATGTCCAAGGTGTTCAACTCTATAAGCAAATCGGCAAAATTGATATGCCCCGTTAGGGCAGATAGTGCTGAAATGCGACCCCAAGTCTCCATGTCTTCCTTGATGCCCTCGCGACGGAGGCGCTCAAGCAGGGGGGCAACCTTCTCGAAGTGATCGTGATAGGCGTAATACAGACAACGTTCAGCGGATTTCCAAAGGCCCACGGAATCCATCATGGCATGATCAAATAAATCCCAACCCAACTCGGGATACCGTCTTTGGAGATACGGCAAACGTCGCAAAATTAATGCACGGATTGCAGGGTGTTCCTTGCTAGCAAATCGAAGTAGTGTTGGTGGCAACAATTCGGGTAGTACAATGTTCAGTTCTTGGAAGTTGTTGACCAAAATCATCAAGGCTTCGGCAATATTCCCGGTGATCATATTGATACCAGAGGTAAGTAAATCGACCGAATCCCCATGAATGGTGCTTTCTTCCCTAAGCTTTCCAAACCCTATTGATAAGAACACCATCCGCGCAGCAGTTTGTGTGTCCTGGATGACATGTGCACAGGCTTCCAGGGCCTTGGATGCGGAGCGGGTGAGTTGCCAGTGAGCGGGATGCCTTTCCAGTTCATCAAGTATTTGGTTCGCCAAGGCAGGTGCATCAGGTTCATCGATTGGTATCCAGGTAGCATCCGTTTGCAAGTTGCCATAGCGATGTGCCAGGTAGCTGGCAATACCGTCCATGATGTCGCTGCAAAATTCTGATGAAATATTTGCCCAATGGGATGTCAGTAATCCCAAGAATCGAGATGGGTGGCGAGATGAAGCCTCGCGTAGCTGCCAACCGACTTCTCGTTCACCACCGACCAAAAAGTCATCAAAAACCCGGTTATGTCCAGTGTAGTGGGCGAGCAAATGAAGTATCCCACTATCACTGGCATTGAGGAACACCTCATATGAAAATGGGGCGGCGACAATGCCTCCTCTCATGCCGATGTATGGCTGTCGATAAATTGTCCCATATAACTTTTCGCATCTATCTAGTATTGCTTGCATTTCTGATGAACGCAGATGGCATGGGATCGTGGATATATATTCTGCTCGTTTCTTCAGAACCCATAAATGTGTTTCCCCATTCGTTGCCGGTTCATCCTCCCACAAGGTCTGTATTGTTGCCATGACTGAATCTTGTGTATGGCTATCTAGGTAAATAAATGCGGCCTGAATCAATGTGCCTAATTCATAGGAGAGTTCGAATTCGAGTAAATTGCTGTCGCACAACAGGCGACCGATCAAGTCTATATTTGCCTCTGGGTTGCTGATGAAAGCGAGGATGGCGAAGTAACATAATGCCCCTTCGTGGCTAAAGCATAAGCGTTCGTGGTTATTTTGCCACCAGTCAGAGTTTTTTTGGGCGTGATTGATAATGGCTGCTTCAATCGCATCTAGCAGAACCCGTTCACTATCTATGGATGTATGATCGTTTTGCGTGTGAGTATCGCTATAAGATGTGTCATTTAGAAATCCACTGCGATAGCCTATTCGGGTATCACCATAAAGCGTTGATCGGAGTTGACTCCATTGTTCGATTGTTTCCAGTGCTAAATCGAGTAAAGCAATGGATTCCACCATCCGCTCTTTCAGGAAATTTTCATCTTTTTCGCCAAACTCATGTGGTTGGCAATGCAGTTTGTTATCAAAATGAAATTTGATTACTTCATCATCGCTGATCTCACCAGTGATATAGCCCCATAGGGTTTTGTCATCAATAGCACCAGCGGTGACACTACGCGCAACAATACGCCCCAATAAACTATGGTCTGGTTTCGGCAGACTGAGTAGACGTTCTAGCAAGGGGGCAGCGAGTGGCAAAGTTTCTGTCCGAAAGTCGGATAAAGAAAAAACCAGTTGATCTGACATTCTATTGCCGTCTAGCCAATCTAAAGCTATTGCTTCCATCCAGAATTCCAATACGCCAGAAGCATCTTCATTTGCCCACTGCGCTACCCGATGAATATGGGTCGTCAGCCCCTCGGCATCTCGCGTTTCCTTTAATGTAGGCACCAAGTGAGAAAGCCAAAAGTGATGCCACTCAACCAACGATGCTTGGTTGTAAATTACCTGAAACACCTCGCGATGATTGGCATGCAAATCTCGTATTAGCGGCCAGTCCTCATCCAGAGGAATCTGCTGGGAAACTGATTCGGCAATCAGGCGACGAATATGGAAGGCGGCGTTGCCTGTTAAAACTGTCCGCAGCTGCTTCCTAAATTCGCGGCGCTCTCCCGTTGCCAACTGTGCAACAAAGCTACGTATGCTTGGCCGAACGAAGGGTACGGGAGGCAAGTCTTGGATGAACTCATTGAGAGAGACGCCCCGGCGCACAGCGCCACTAATCACCAGTATATCCAGTAGTGTTTGATGGCCAAACGTCAATTTACCATCATGGGTATCGAGCAGGACATTGAGACTGTGGAGTCGACGCAGGATATCCTGTGAAGCATTGAAGCGTTGATTAGAAATAGACAGGCTGCGAGACTTCAGCATTGCGTCGGCGATGGCTTCAATCGCGTGCATGGCTGCATCCCCCAGCATGGGATCGGCCCTCACGATGGTATCGAGGTAGCGTTGCGCCAGTGCTTGACTGGTCACTACGTTGAAGCTGCCTTCACGCTGAGCCAGTTCGACAAACAGGGCAAGTTCGCGAGGATTACGGATCAGTTCACGGGTGACGGAATCAATAGTCGTCGAATCGATTCCAAGCTTGTCAATAAGCGGTACAATTTCGGTCCCCCAGTCCAGCGGCAGGCACTGCAATTCGCAGTCCCATTGCCGTGCAGCAATGCGTCGGTCATATTTACGGTCGAAGTCGCGGCAAGCTGTGACAACGGTAACATTGGGAATAAGTAGCAACTGGTCAATTTGTGCCAGAAAGTACGTCAATACGCCGTGTTCGCGAGCGATGGACAAGACATCCAGTGAATCGATAACTACAACAACATGTGCGCCTTCAGCTAAACGGGCGGCCTGTTCTACCCATTGCTCTGGCAGGCCCTGTGCCTGGCGATCCAGCACCGTCGCCAGGTCGGCGAATTCGCGCGACTGAATAAAGAGCGGAACTAGTTCAGCTCGGGCTTGCATACGCTGTTCTAGTGATTCTTGCAGGCTCAGCATCACACAGGTTTTGCCAGAACCAGGCAGACCCGTAAGCAAGACGGAACGTTTTTTGGCATCGATAGCTGCTAGGAGTTCGCCCACAACTGGGCTAGAAATGTGCTGCCCGGCAATGTCCCGATGCCAATGCCTGCCAATGACCGAAGTACTAGCAAACGATTTTCGTACCTCTGAAATGTCCATGCTCGGAACGAGCATTGCACCCGAGCGATGAAGAATCTCCTTGATGTCGTCTTTGGTCAGTCGATGCTGGGTTGAGGCGGACAGGTTGCCGTCCTCCATACGACCACCAAGTTTATTGAGTTGTATACAGAGAGCGTTGAAGGCAGCATCTGAGTTACTTGCCATTATGCGCAAACGTTCACGTAGTAAAATCTCCATGCGATCAAAGTCTGGGGTGATCTCGAAGGAGGTACGGTGTAGGAATTCATACGTCGAAAGATTGGTCACCTTATCGTCAATGCGAGCAGCCAAGTCGCTATTTGTTTCTTTATGCTCTCTGGTCAATTTTGCAATATAATCGACCTCATTGCCATGGAGGGTGCTGAATTCACGTAGTTTGGCGAGTGAGCCAAACTCGCTACGCGAATAGAAGCGGACTTGGGCTTGTTTATTTCCAGTCAGTGCTAGAGTAGCCTTGTCCAGCTCATCCGCAAGATCAGCTATCGACCATGCCCTAAAATTGGCTTGGTTCTTTTTGCACTGGCAGCAAATTTGGGAACCGTCGGATTTTCTAATTACAACATCATCTACCAGATAGGTCGTAGAATCTATCTCAAGCCATTGAAATCCGGGATCGGATAGGACGGTTAATGCCCAATCGAAGGCAACAAGGGTCTGATAAATATCGCCACGGTTTGAGAGTATTCCTGCGATGCTCATTTAGTCTCTTGTCAGAATTTTTGCATTCACATATCCTACTGTAGATGGTGCAGTTGTTGGTGCCGCCATTAGCGTTCGGATACCTGGATTTCTCAGCCCTTCTATTACGGTGCGCTGTCGATCGATAGCTGATATAGGGTATACACATAACTAGTGATTGGGAGGTTCCGAAAACCACTCTGGTGGACCCGACCAGTTTCTCTCAAATCCATTGCAGTGCAATCCCCCTCAGCATTAATCTGAAAAGCCAAGGCGTGGTTCCCGGTTCCGATCACCACATGTTCGAGGCGGTACAAAGCCAATTTTACCAGCTAACCCCAAAAGTCCTATCTCTCCACTTACCCCTGAGCCACCCCAAAACCAACCCACTCAAGTACCCCATACTCCCCAACCCACCCCCAAACCTGAATAATCCCACAAACTTCCCCGCCCCCGACCAGTCAAAGTGACCCCAGGCCGCCCAGTCCCCCTCCATGACACCAGCCGCCAGCTCCGTCCCCCCATCGATCCAGCCAACGCCGCTAAACCCCTATCGGGCCTGGCTGCGCGGGGTGCCGGTCAAGTGGCGGGTGCTGCTGGCGGTGGCGCCGTTCACGTTGTTATTTGGGCTGTTGGAGGTGGTCTTCCATGAGCTGGGCTGGGAATTGTGGAAATTCGACTCCCTGACGGGCTCGCTGCTGGGGGCCGCCAGTTTCATCCTGGCCCTGGTGTTGGGCGGCACCCTGGGTCAGTACCACGCCAGTGAGGAGATGGTGTTGGAGCTGGTGAATGAAGCCGAAGCGATCAACGACCGGCTGGCAGTCCATGGGGCGACGGCCCCCGACCTGGACACCGTCCAGATTCGTTCGGCCCTGGTGGCGGCCTTGGAAGCGATTCGCCGCTGGCTGCTTAAACAGGCCCCCTGGGAGGCAGTGCAGACGGCCCTGAACCAGTTAAACGGCAGCCTGGCGGCCTTGGAAGCCGCGGGTCGCGCGGATGCCAACAATCCCAGCCTGGCGAATCTGGCCAAGATGCGCCTGTTGTTGAGCCGTATCTCCAGCAACCGCGACCACGACTTCATCGCCCCCGCCTATGCCTTGCTCGAGCTTTTTTTGCTGGGGGTGGTGGTGGCCCTGTTGCTGATCGGATCCGATAACTTTGGCGAGAACCTGGTGGTTTCCTGCTTTCTGTTCACCTCCTTTCTCTACCTCGTCTTTTTGATTCGCGATCTCGACAATCCCTTTGAATACGACGGCAGCAGCAGTGTGGATGTGGACCTGGCGCCGTTGGAGCAATGCGAGCAGAGGCTGCGTCAGATCGTTGCCGAAGGCGGCGTCGTCTGAGGCGATTCAGGGTCAATGCGGCCATAACCCAATCGCCCTAGCAGCGGGCCCGCCATCGCCGTGGTGATCAGGGCCATCAGCACCATGACCGTGAACAGGGACGGGCCGATCACCCCCAGGCTCAGACCCACGTTCAACACCACCAGTTCGGTGAGGCCCCGGGTATTCATCAGCCAGCCCACCGCCTGGGCCTCCCGGGCCGGCAATCCCGCCAACCGGGCTACCCCCCAGCACCCCAAATATTTACCGCCGATGGCGACCACTAGGACCGCCCCCAGGGCCAGCAACATGGTGGGTCCCTGCAAGACCGACAGCGTCGTGCGCAAACCACTGATGGCGAAGAAGATCGGCAGCAGCAAAGTCACCACCAACTGCTCGGTTTGCAGCTGCAGAC
>Ga0304728_1002856_pt1 | contig 10673 bp, 9 predicted proteins | sample C_130625_MF_Meta_FD_190476 | JGI IMG/M metagenome (GOLD analysis project Ga0304728, IMG submission 190476) | Freshwater microbial communities from Lake Croche, Canada to study carbon cycling - C_130625_MF_MetaG (v2) (version 2) | ecosystem: Environmental > Aquatic > Freshwater > Lake | place... | reverse complement strand
GAGTGCCGAGATCATGTCTTTCATGCCATCGATATGTCGTTCTGAATACTGCGCAAAATCGATGATTATCTGGCTGGCTTCGCGGCCCACAATTTCCGATGTCGGAGCAGATTTGTGATCAGTTTCCAGAGCCTGATTCGGTTGATGTTTCGTCTCGAATCGTTTCCCGTTTCTCTCGAACAAGAAACGGCCAAGGAGACTCGGAGTCGATCCGTTTCGCGCATGAGAGATAACGGCATTGGGTTCGAGAACCGCAATCATTCCATTACGCGTCACTCGATAACCGAAGTCGACATCTGAGTACAGAAGCGGAAAAAACGCTGGGTCCATTCCGCCAACCGCATCCCATGCATCACAGCGAACAAGGGCCCCGCTGAGTGACACCCAGTCGAGACGGAATTCAGGATCAAACGCTTCTGGAGCTACGTCTTCGAATGGGTACCACTGATCCGGCACGCCGTCTGGCCGAACCGTTCCCGCTCGACTCTTCGCAGGAACAAGTCCTTGCTCATTCAAAATGACCGGCGAGACGATCGCGGGATTGTCCGAACGTTCTTGTCGTTCGATGAGAGCAGACAAACAGTCCGATGAAACGGTCATGTCATCTTGGATAATCCACAATCGCTGCGCAGTTATGGACTCGCGAGCAAAATTTATCCCGCCGGGAAAACCAAGATTCAGGCCCGGCTCAAAAATCGTCACCGGTCCGAGGTCAACACGCTCGACCCTTGGGTCGTTCCAGACAATCACGATGGCGAGGCGCCCCTCAATCTCAGACGCACACACCGAGTCGATGCACGCCCGGAGACGAGGCATATTCCCCGCAAGTGTTGGAACGACTGCGACGACGTCGGGATCGTTCTCAAGCGAAACGATCATCGTCAGTCGGTACTCGGCCGACGCAGTTGTTGACGGGGAAAATACTTTTCGACGTCAACGGGAATGCTGTCGGAGTACCACGGCATGGTGAGGCGATCCGGCGCGTCGTAGTTGTAGGGCTGCGACGGAAAGTTCACGATCACCGTTTCTTCCGGCGCCACATTCACACTGAGATGCCACACGCCGGCCGGAATCAGTAGTTGACGAATCCCCTGCGGCGTAAGCGACACTTCCTGCACTTGTTGATAGGTCGGTGAGTCGAAGCGAGCGTCATAGAGCACCGTCATGGTCTCGCCAGAAATCAGGTTGTAGCGGTCGTCTTTGTGCTCGTGCACTCCCCAGCCCTTCAACGTGCCTTGGCGGATTGTGCAGACATAACCGGCGATAACGGGATCGTTCCAAAATTCGGGATCTCGCTCAATGTTGATGAGTTCGAAGAGGCGACCACGATGATCAACGTGGGAAACGACCGATCGCATGAGGACGCCATCGATGGTGCCTTTCACGCTGGTTCCCGACGAATCAATGGTCGGGCCATCGGCAATCGCACCGAACTTCTCGAACGCAGTCATCCGCTACGACCCTCCCTCATTCCCCCAGTTGTCTGAGGGCTGCTGGCTGAAAACGTAGTCGTCTTCCAAATCACACGATTCTTCAATCGTTCCCGCAACGGTTCGTGGCCTGGCGGTCTCGGCCTACGCTGGCGAACTCAACTCGCACTCAGGGGGACGTCATGGACAGCACCGAAGCTCGCAACAAAGAGGTCGTAGAGAACTACTGGTACGCCCATTTCGAGCGCGACTGGGATGCCATGGCCACCTTCTTCACCGAGGATTGCCACTACACCGATGTCGGCATGGACCCAGTGGGAGCCATCGGTGGCGCCGCCATCGTTCGTCGCCTCAAGATCGGCATCGAACCGCTGCAGGGGTACTTCCACTTCCCCAAACACATCGTTGCTCAGGGAAACATGGTGATCTGGGAACACATGGAACGCTGGATGTTCCACACCGGTGAGGTCATCGACCACCCGTTTGTCACGGTCATGGAAGTTCGCGACGGCAAGATCAGTCGCTGGCACGACTATTCACATATCGGTCACTTGATCGACAACGCGCCGCAGTGGTGGCTTGACCACATCATCACCGCGTCGGCAGAACCGGCGTAGTTGTCAGCCGTTTGGACGAACGGTAAGGGTTGAACCCTTGCCGTTGGGAAGTCGGTCGACACGAATACCGATGTCGAGCGTTTCCTTCATGGCCTCAACGTGGGTGATGACACCAACGGTGCGGCCACCAGCCTGAATCTGCATGAGGGCTTCGACTGCCTGATCGAGCGATTCGGGATCAAGAGAACCGAATCCTTCATCGACAAAGAGCGCTTCAAACACGCGACCGTTTGCGTTGCCACCATGACCGATGACATCGGCCAGGCCGAGCGCGAGTGCGAGTGACGCTTGGAACTGTTCGCCGCCACTGAGCGAGCCGGGGCGTCGCGATGCACCTGTATGAGCATCGAGAACACGAAGGTCGAGACCAGATTGCCGGCCGCCGTGACCTGACTCGTCGGAACGCTCGATGCGATAGCGGCCATTCGTCATCTTTTGCAGATGATGGTTTGCCGCAGCGGCGACCCGTTCAAGTTCACCGGCAAGCACCCACGTTTCAAGGGCGATTCGTTTAGGACCTTGACCGTCGCAGGTTTTGGCGAGCGTCTGGAGTGAGTTTGATCGTGCAAATGCATCCTCGGAGCCCTCATTGATTGTTCGCGCCGCAGTGAGGTTGCTCATCGCGAAATCGAGATGCCCGGTGATTTGGCTGACTGCGGCCGAAGCTTCCTCGGCCGCCGTGCGTGCTGCCTGTGCTGACACGTCGAGTTCCGTGGCATCTGGTCGCAACTCGGGAAGATCCAGTTTGAGGTTCTCGGCCAGAAGTGTCTGATTCGCGGCATCACGAGTGTCGAAGTCAACGATTGTTGCTTCAAGTTGCGCCAGTTGTTCGGGGTCGAGCGCAACGGCTTGCGCCTCGTCGACTGACGCAAACGGCGACGCAGCAAGCGCCTCGGCAAGTGTCGAGGCTGATGCGTTCGCCGTTGCCTGAGTTTTTGTGACTGTTTGGGACGCCTCTCGGCAGTTCGCAATGCATCGTTCAACGTCATTAAGCGCTGCGGAGATGTCGTCCAAAGCTTCCGTCGCTAATTGAGGATCGGCATCCCAGGAGGCAACGAGTTCCCCGGCCGCAGTCCGAAGTGATTCGCACTGCGCCACCTTCGCTGTGATCTGCGGTTCGATTCTGGCGAGTTCAAGGCCAACCGCAGAAAGTCGATTGGCGATTGCTGTTTTCTCTGCGTCTGCCGTTTCGATTTCGACGATGACGGCGTTCAGGTTCGTTCCCGCTTCAATCGCAGCGGCGTGCGCCGCGTTCGCAAGGTTGCGTCGCTCGGCCAACTCATCGACGGACTTCGATGCAGCTTCGCCCAGCGAGGAAATCAGATCTCCTTGACGATTTCCGAGGCGCAGAAGTTCCTGCGTAGCATCCATCACGGCTTGAGCTGCTGCGTCGCGACTCGCGCTATCGACCTGCTGATCTCCTGCGGGCGCGGCCGGAGCCGGGTGTTCATGTGAACCGCACACCGGGCACGATTCGCCGGGAACAAGTGATTCTGCGAGTCGTGGTGCTGCAGAGTCGTCGAACGCCTTGATCGCCATTCGCTGCGCAGCAAGTGCTTCGTCCTGCGCCGTTTCAGCCTGAGGAATCAGGGTGCCAAGCGTCGCAAGTTCCTCGCGCTGGCGAAGAAGTTCCTGCGCCTTCTCGACCTGAATGCTGCATTGCGGTTCGGTGGCGGCAAGCGCTTCAAGCGCAAGTTTGTCGCTCTGACGTGGAACAAGTGAATCGGTGATCTCATCGGATCGCTGCGTTCCCTCGGCATGCTCGACCTCAAGATCTGCCTTCGTCTTCTCGAGTTGAACAAGCAATTGCGATGCTTCAGTTAGATCCGCCAGCGCAGTTCGCTGTGCATCGTTCTTCGAACGAGCTGCTACGAGCGCATCAGCGGCAGCATCGGGATCAAAACCTTCACCGATCTGAGCCGCTACTGACGCGACTCCCAACGCCACGACGCAGTCGTTCAGCACTGACGTTGCTGTAGCGCTCTCTGTCGCATCGCGACGTTCCGCTACAACGGCGGAAAGAACCGGCTCGGCCTGGCGCGCATCATCTCTCTTGCTGCGGAATTCGGTGAGTTCACCTTCTTGCTCATCGAGTAGCCGTCGAGCTTCACGAAGTTCGACGCGCTTGTCCCAAGAATCGATGATCGCCACGGCTTCGGCGTGCGCTGCGAGCGCAGCATTGGCAACATCTTTCAGTCGGCGTTCGTGCTCACGTAACGGAGCAGTCCTCTCAAGGAGATCTTCGAAACGAGCCGACAATTCCTCGAGCGATTGCTCCTCGGCGGATTCAGCATCGAGAGACTGTTCCTCGGTGTCCGCTTCGTTTGGATCCTCGGCGTTCGGCAACAACTCATCGGCCGCCTGCAACGCGCCACTGATCGCAAACTGATGCTCGCGAAGTTGCGCTTCAATCTCTGCGACGACGCTCTTTGCATCGCTGGCCTTCGACTTCAGTTCCTCGACAACAGTGAGCCACTTGCCGGTTCCGAAGAGTTGACGAAGAAGGGGTAAACGGGTTGCGGTGTTCGCCAAAAGGAACTCTTGGAATTGTCCCTGAGGAAGTAAGACAACCCGTTCGAATTGATCGGCGTCGAGACCAACAAGCGTGATGCACTCGGCCGTCACCTTTTTTGGTTGACTCGCAATCGGCGAATTGTTGTCTTCACGAACAAGAACCGCCTTTGCTGCGACTTTGACGGGATCGCCACCGCCACGAAGCCGAGGCCGCAATTGTTCCGGCGTGCGCTCAACGCGGTACTCAATTCCATTCACAGCAAAGTGAAAGACAACCGAACACGTCGCTTCGGCATCGGCATGCTGCGAACGAACATCACCCTTGTCTCGCGCGCCAGGAACTTCTCCGTACAGCGCATACGCCATCGCATCGAAAATTGTTGTCTTGCCGGAACCGGTCGGACCGGTCACGACATAGAGACCCAGTTCCGCCAGCGATGTGAAATCAACCGATTGCGTGCCCGGGTACGAACCGAAGGCGGTGAACTCAAGGCGTAGCGGCTTCATCGCGTCACCTCGTTGGTGATGAAGACCTTGTCGATCGCAGCAATCACGGTGTCACGCTGCAGCTCGCTCAGGGGTTCGTTCACGATGTCTTCCCAGAACTTTTCCGCTGCGTCTCGCGGTGCAAGCGCTGAGCGAATTTCATCGTTCGGGCCAATGGCTGTTGATGTGCCTGCCATCTTCATGACGACGTCGGTGCAATAGGGATAGACCTCGAGCAGTCGCGATTTCGCATCGACCACATAGGCATTGTCGGTGAGCACAGCCTTTACGTACTTCTCGGCAGCCTCGGGGTGCGCACCAGGTGTGAGCAGTTCGTCGATCGTGCCCGTAATGGTGGTGACACCTCGACCCACAGGCACCGGCAGTGCGTCGACTGAACAGGCGCCATCTGCGGCCATGTCGATGAGCACCACGGACTTCGACCCAGTTTCAGAAAACGAATAGGCGATCGGCGTTCCGGAATAGCGAACCTGTTCGGAGCCGCCAATCATCTGCGGTGTGTGGAGATGACCCAACGCGACATAGGAAAAGCCTTCAAGCGCGGTGGCCGCCACTTGGTCGGTGCCACCAACCGTCAGCTGTCGTTCAGACTCGGCGGTGGTTGATCCGCCCACAAAGGCGTGGACCACGGCGAGTGAACGGGAAGCGGCCGATACGGCCCGAGCTTGATCCAGAGCTTTCTGAAGAACGGACTCGTGGGTGGGCCGAATGTCCGCCTCGGCCAATTCGGCCTTCCACTCGGGTGGGGCCAACTGCGGATCGAGGAAGGGAACGAGGGCGATATCGAGCGGCCCATCGGCGAAGTCGAGAGTCAGAATCTCCCCGGCCCGGCCGTAGCCACCCCGTACAAAGATGCGAGCGCCATCGGTAAGTCCGTCGAAGGCTGCCACGCGATCGGCACCGTCGTGGTTGCCGGCGATGGCCACCACGGTGATTCCGGCCTTATGGAAGGCGGTGAGGGTCTCACGCCACAACACCACTGATTCCTGGGGCGGAATCGAACGGTCGTAGAGATCGCCCGCCACCACAAGCAGTTCGACCTTCTCGGCCCTCGCGACATCGAGCAGCCACGCGCAGAACGCGACCTGCGTCTCGTGTAGCGACACCGAGCCAAAGCTGCGGCCCAGATGCCAGTCGGAGGTGTGGAGGATCTTCATCGCCATTGCCGATCGTAGAGGTCGCCACCGACAGGGGCGTCGGGTCCCAGTGAAACGCACTCGGGCACGGCAAATGTGCACATTCGGACCATTTTTTCTCCCGGATGTGCATTCGGGGCCCCGGCCGAACTAAGAACCGTGTCGGACATTCGAGGGAGCCGTCGGTGGACGACCGGGCTCCCTTATCGACCGGCGGTTCTCTTTCCGTCACGTCCTGACAATTCGCCTCAACCTTTCCGGAGAGTCACACTCCATGACAACGACGACCGAAGAAGAAGAGCTGCTCGGTGTTGTGCTTACGCCCCGACAGATCTGGGAACTTCTTGATCTTCTAAACGATGCACCCGGCGATGCCGACGAAGACGTGCTTGATGCAGTTGCAAACAAGCTGCGCTCACCTCGCGTCTTCACCCGCGTCAGTGCCGCCCGTTACCAGGGCCGCCTCCTTGCCCTCACCCCCGACGAGCACCGTGCGCTCGTCGACCTTGTCGAGAACGACGCCACTCCCGCTGACGAGGTCATCAGTGTCGTGGGCGCTCGCCTCGTTGGTCTTGTGCCCGACCGCACCCGCACCGGCAAGATCCGCGACTGACCCGTTCGTTCACCAACGAACAACCGATACTCCGGGGGGAACGATGGCCACTGCGCCTCTTGACGATCACCGCCAGCGCAATTTCGACGTCGTCCTACGGGCGTTTGCTGCTGTCGGTGCCGGCGATGCCGATGCACAGGTTGCCAATTACACCGAGGACATCGTTCTCGAGTTCCCGTTTACCGACCCGCCCACTGTCGTACCAGGGCGCACTGCTGTACACGAACGTCTTACCAATGCGTTCAAAGTGTTTCAGTTCGATCTGGCCATCAGCGATGTGCACGCGTGTCTCGATCCCGACGAAATGATCGTTGAGTTCACCGGTTCGGGTTCGTACCTGCCCAACGGCGCGCCGTACGAGAACCGCTACATCGCGGTCTTCACTTTTCGTGACGGAATGATTTGTCGTCAGCGCGAATACTTCGACCCCACTCAAGCGGCGAAGTCAGCAAACGATTAGATGCTCGAGCACCTACTTCTCAGCAGGTTCCCAATACGGCGGTCGAATTGGATACTGCACTGCGGTGCCGATTGATTTGGCGCGGAACATCTTCTTTATCATCGAAACGTTCTCGTGGAACAAGATCGGAACGATACGGAAGGTTCCGACAGGAATTGTTAATCCGTAAACAGGATTCACTTCCTCGACCTCGGCATAGGTACCGAAGATTCGATCCCACAAAATAAAGACGCCAGAGAAATTTTTGTCGATGTAGAGCTTTTGGCGCGCGTGATGAGCCTGATGATGTTCGGGAGTGTTGAACACGTATTCGATTGGTCGCGGAAAGCGACCGCGCCAGCTGACATGAAGCGGCAACTGGTAGAGCATCACGAAGCCATACACACCAAAAAGTGCGAGGGGCGAAAATCCAAACAGTGCCCAAAGCGAGACAAGAACGAGGTCCCAGGCTTCATCGAGGAACGAAATCCGCACTGCTGTCGTCGGGTTGTAGTGCTCGCTTGAGTGATGGACGGAATGGTTTGCCCAAAACAGTTCCAGCTTGTGGCCCGACCGATGGGCCCAGTAGTAACTGAAATCGACGGCGATAAAAAGAAGGATCGCAATGACCACGGTCGAGGCGCCTCCAAAGACGTCCTTCAGACGATCGTTGATGTGGAAAATTGCGTGACTGTGGACCCATTGTGCATACGCGAAAAGCAACGGGATCACGATCAACCCTGAGCCAATGCCGAAAATCAGGCCAATGGAAAAAGATGAGGCGCCGTCGATGTACGTCGTGCTGTCCAACTTCTCACCAGTCAACGCACGAGACCGCCGCCAGCGGAGAAGTTCGACGCCGAGAAGTAGAACGACCCCGACTGCGAATATGACCATTTGCAATTTGTGAGTTCGGAACTTTGCGATCACCCAAAAGGCGCCAATGAGCAGCGCAATAACGAGCGGAAGCCACGAATACCGCTCGAAAATTTTCGATTTGACCTTCGTTGGATGGGGGTCAGCGGGTGTCGTCATTCCAAAATTCCTCTCTCTAGTGATCAGTAAATAGTTCAAAGACGCTGCAAGTATTGCACTGCACTTAGACGGTCAGCGCGTTCTTAAACGACCGGAGATCGTTGATAAATGAGTCCGGTCGTTCGAAGGCCGCGAAATGTCCGCCGCGTTCTTGTTCCGACCAATACACAACGTTGTATTTCTTTTCGGCCCACGCGCGCGGAGTTTGCAACAACTCGAACGGGTACTGCGCATGTCCGGTAGGAACTTCAACGCGGCCCGACCAACCTTGAGCAGCACCGTTATTCGCGCGCTGCGATTCGGCATACAGGCGTGCTGCAGAACCAACGGTGTTGGTCACCCAGTAGATCATGATGTTGTCGAGCACTCGGTCCCATGAATAGGTGTCCGCGATGCTGTTGTTATCGAGATCGCTCCAGGCATTGAACTTCTCAAGAATCCAAGCAGCCAGGCCCGTCGGTGAATCGGTAAGGCCATAGGCAAGCGTCTGCGGCTTCGTGCTTTGAATTGCCATGTAGCCCGTTCCGTCGGCGATGCGCGCACCGGCTTCGGCAAAACGTGCATTGTCGGCATCAGTCACGCCAGCCATCGGATCAGGATCGTCCGAACTCGGGAATGCGAAAATCATATTGAGGTGGATGCCAAGCAGTCGATCGCCATACGCCTCTCCGAGTCGACGAGTCACGATCGCTCCCCAGTCACCGCCCTGCGCGATGTAGCGGTCGTAGCCGAGCTGCTGCATCACTTCGGCAATCGCATCAGCAACACGATTCACATGAAATTCCGGTTGCACGGTTGGTCCGGAGAATCCGTAACCCGGCATTGACGGAACGACGACGTGAAACGCGTCGGAAGCACTGCCGCCATAGGCCTCGGGATCAGTGAGCGGACCAATCACATCGAGGAATTCAACAAACGAGCCCGGCCAACCATGCGTGAGCACGATCGGCGTGGCATCTGAATGCTTCGAGCGGGCGTGAATGAAATGCACCTGTTCGCCAGCGGCAGTTGTCATGAAGTTGGGCCACGCATTCATGCGTGCTTCGCGGGCGCGCCAGTCGTACTGGTTGCGCCAGTAGTCGACTGCGGCTTTCACTTCAGTGAGCGGAATACCCAGCGACCATGGTTCACCGGGCGCCTGATCGGGCCAACGAACGTTGTCGAGGCGACGGTTGAGATCGTCAATGACCTCGTCGGGTATAGCGATCGTGAAGGGTTCAGGCGTCATGGCCAAACGCTACGTCACGCGCCGAAGGTCACCGTTGCTCGACTCGTCTCACGGTCGTCGACGACTGCCGACACGAGCGTCGTTCGACCGTCCTCTATTCCGCCCATCGTCACCATGGCGCCAGGAAGGATCGAGCGCTTCATCGCAAGATCGACGCTCACGATGCGAGTGTTCGGGCGTTGACGTTGTGCTGCGCCCGCCAAACGGGCGACCTGCGAGGACGTGTCGAGAATGATGTCGGCCAGCCCCGCCTTTTGGGCAGCCTCGGTGTGATGGTGCGCCGGCGCCCACACATGGTTCGCTGCTGCATCCCGCCGAATGGAGTCGGTGCTCACGGTGAAGTCTTCGGTCCACGTGAACGACATCGGCTCATGCGCAGTTCGCGGCGTTACGGCCCCTGATTCACCAGGTCGATAGCCGAGCATTCGAAACTTTTCGACACCCACCAACGCACCCGCATCCGTCGACGTTGCGACTTCAATCACCCAGTTGCGACCCGATCCGAATTTAGTGGCCCGCTCTTCGCCAAGATCAGCGACTCGCTCGACTGATACCAATTGATCGCCCACACGGACTTCGCCTGCGACTTCGAGTTCGTATCCGACAGCGATCGCAACGGGAAGATCAAGCAGCACTTTGAGGTTGTCGTGCAAAATCACTCCAGTCGGAGCAGATTCGCCAGCAGCGGGCGGATGCGGTGGCCGCACAAAGGTTGTGAACATCACCGCTGGCGCAACGTCGTCAACGTACTCGGGCCAGGCGCTGCCAAAGACTGCGCACCACTCATCGATGGTTGCCCGTTCGACCGGTGGCGAGACCTCTCGTCGGACACGCTTCTCAAGCAATTGCCCGAGCGCGTCGTCGGCCATCAGCGCTTCATTGCGCCAGCGGTGATGGCACCGTCGACGTAAATGACCTGACCGCTTACATAGCGAGAATCGTTGCCGCAAAGGAACGACACAACGTCGGCAATATCAGCAGGAGCGCCAACACGTTTCATCGGAACGCCCTGCGCTCGTTCGTTGGCGCGCGCGCCTTCGAAGTTGCCAGCGGTTCCATCACTCACGATGAGGCCAGGCCCGATTGCGTTCGAACGAATGTTGTCGACGCCCAGTTCAAGCGCCAGCGTCTTCGAAAGCGACTCAACCGCAGCT
>Ga0304728_1002854_pt1 | contig 10674 bp, 10 predicted proteins | sample C_130625_MF_Meta_FD_190476 | JGI IMG/M metagenome (GOLD analysis project Ga0304728, IMG submission 190476) | Freshwater microbial communities from Lake Croche, Canada to study carbon cycling - C_130625_MF_MetaG (v2) (version 2) | ecosystem: Environmental > Aquatic > Freshwater > Lake | place... | reverse complement strand
AGGATTCTGTTGCTCCGCAAAGGCGTCTACATCTTTTGGGCTAAGGCACGCCCTATCGATTGCATCTGGCTGAGGGGCAACAAGTGTTTCACGTAACCAATCAAACTCGGGTAGTTTGCGGCCTTCAAGATCAGCAAGTTCTAGTTGCTCAATAAATAAGCAATGCGTGTTTGTTTGTGATTCACTCAATGAAATGGCTTTTGCAGACGCAAAGCCTTGAACAGCTAGCAAACAAGCGCCAAGCAGCGCTTTTAACAGCCTTAGATTTAAATTTTGCATCGCCCCGCACCCTTATTCGATCGCGAATATTGGAGCAGTACAGGGGTTATTTTTGGGTGAGTGTGACTTACAAAATAATTAAGTGCCGCTTAATTTCTCTTCAAGAAACTAGCGGATTGATTTAAACCTCAGCTTCAGGCCACAACCTCGGAAAATAAAAACGTAGCGCATGTTGTGGAACTCCAAACCGCAACTTGCCATGCGGAGAATCGGTCGCAAGTAGCCCCCGCTTAAGCAATGCAGTTATCTGCGCAGTGGCTAAGCGGTCACCCAAACCCAAAATAGCTTTGAAGTCGGCACGGTCTAATTCAGCCCGTGACACAAACAAATAATGCAAAGCGCGCAGTGCCTCTGTGCGAACGCCTGAGCGCTCGACTTGTTCTTCATAAGTTAAGCAGGCAGATATGCGGTCTTTCATGGCTTCGAGTGAAAGCAACTGGGTGATGAACTCGACTTGGTCTATGCACATATCTAGTACATAGGTAATCCATTGCATGAGGCCTGTTTCCGTCAAATTACCACGACCATCTAAATCACCAGCACGCGGTTCATCTGCTCCAGCTAGGCGTTGGTAATACAACTCTTGTGTTCGTGCGAAGCCGCGCAGGGGCGACCAAAGCCCGTTGGTAAGCCCCATATGGCCCAAAACCAAATGGCTATGCAAGCGTGTGACTCTGCCATTGCCATCTAAAAACGGATGTATCCAAGCTAAGCGCTGATGGGCGGCGGCCATCGCAACCAGTTGCATTTCGCCTTTACGCACATTCGAGTAGGTGCTAGACCAGCGATTGAGAAATTCAACCAAAGAGCCAGCTGCGGGCGCTGCATGGCGTCCGACGCTGACCTCGCGCGTTCTAAAGTGGCCGGGGCGCAGATTGCCGTCATCTTCTGGAAGTCTGGCGAATAAATCTTGGTGTATGTCGCGCAATGTTTGTACCGACCAAACGGTCTCGTTTGTCCACTCTGGCCAAAGTGTCTCCAGTTGCGATTCAGTCGACATGTGCGCCAACGCTAGGCGTTGTCTACGGGCTTTGTCTTCATCTTGGGAATAGTCGTTACGCAGTGCTTGCTCTATCTCCAAGGGCAAAGTATGTTGCCCTTCCATTTTGTTGGAGTAGAAAGAATTCATGGAGCGCAATAGTTTGCGCAACCCTGGTAAGGCCCCAGGAGGGCACCAACCAGACAAGCGATCGGCTTTTCGAATTAAATCATTGGCGCGCTCTAAAACTGTCCCCATCTTGAATTCGGATGGAAGCAGTGGCTCCATCTGCGAAGGATAGTCGTAAAGCTGAAATTTTTGCGACTTTGACATAGACACTAAGTCTATGTCATATATGGAGAATTACCAAATAGTGCTGAAGTTCTTGCGACTTTGATCAGCGTTGTTTCATGTCGCCGCGGAACTGGCCGCCACGCTGAATTTCTAGTTCCGAATACTCCAATGAACCAGAAACGCGACCAGTGCTATGGATCAAGATGTGGTCTTTGCAAGAAATGTCTTGGTTGAGTTCGCCGTGTACATCTATTTCGCGGGCGCGAACTATGCCAGTCACAACGCCTTCTTTGCCAATGAGCAAGTCATCTGCAGTCAAGTCTCCGGTGACATTGCCGTTCACCACAGCTTTACCGGGGGCAGAAATGGAACCTTTGAAGGTCACACCTGTGCCGATGACCAAATTGTTTGCAACTACGACGCTGTCTGCCATATCCGAATCCTTTGGGCCGCTTACGGCAAGTTAGAGATGTTCAATTATGAATGCCTTACAACAAAAAAGCGATGCAAATTGTTGTAAACATTCAACATTTTTAGATTTGAACGACGACATTGCCTAAAACTTGACCTGTTTCCACCATTTGATGGGCTTTGACCAAGTCTTTGAGTGGGAAGGTAGCCCCAATCGTGTGCTTCAGGCTATTGGCATGCAACAGTGCATCAAAACGCTGTAATCCATAAGTGCGTGCATCTTCCGCTAAATCGTAGACCAAGAAAAACTTCAAACCAATCGATGCGTACAACAAGGTTCTAAAGTTAATAGGCACGTCCCCAGGTAGATTGGAGCCGTAGCACACCAACTGCCCGTGTGGCTTTAAACAGCCTTGCGTGAGCAACTGGGTGGTGGTCGATAAGTCCATATCGATGATGACGTCCACACCCGCTCCATAGGTGAGTTGCTTGACGCGTTCAGCGACGGGTTCGGTTTTGTAATTCACTACATCGCTTGCGCCGGCATCTTTGGCGTGGGCCGCTTTGGCAGCGGAGCCGATAGTGGCAAGCACTCTGCCGCCGGCTAGCACTACCAACTGTGTGATGTAGTGTCCAACGGCGGATGCGCCGCCAATCACCAACACTGTTTTATTCTTGAGGTCGCCTGCCAATCGCACTGCTTCGATGGCAGTCAATGCAGGAATTCCAAAACAAGCACCCGCTTCAAAACTGACCAATTCAGGCAAGGTGACCGCTTGGGCTTGGGGCAAACAGATAAATTCACTGGCTGTGCCAAGTGCGCGTTTCCACTGTGCGTTCCACACCCATACGCGTTCACCAACGCGTTTGGAAGAAACACCGTCGCCCACTGCATCGATCACCCCAGCACCATCGCTATGCGGAATGATGAGTGGGTCGGTGACGGGTCTTGCCCTGCGTGACTTCACGTCCGATGGATTCACACCCGAGGTGACCAGTTTGACGCGGACTTCACCAGCGAGTGGCTCAGGCGTAGGTTGTTCACCAAATTCCAAAACATCGGCTGCTTCGCCAATTTTTGAGTACCAAGCGGCTTGCATATTTTTCCTTAGCAATGCGAAAACGTATTTATAACTTTTGCCCTGACTGAACCAACTTTTGCGCAGCCTGACAAATCATTGTCGCATCCACTCTGCACAGGTCCTCCAAGTTTTTAGCATAGGGCACGGGAATGCGCGGTGAACCAAGACGCGTAGGCGCCGATTTCAATTTGCCAAAAAAGTTTTCTGAAATTTCAGCGAGCAACTCGCCTCCAAACCCACCTACCTTAGAGGATTCATGCACGACCAAGATGCGTTTGGTTTTTTCCATAGATGCAAATACCGTATCGCGGTCCCAGGGCCAGAGCGTTCGTAGGTCAATCACTTCGGCATCAATCCCTTTTTCCGTTAGTAGTGCGGCTGCGCTTAAACAGTCGTTTGCAGATTTAGACCAACTCAGCAAGGTAATGTCTTTGCCAGTTTTACGAACAGCAGCCTTGCCGAGTTCAACAGGCCCAGCACTTTCATCCACCTCGCCTGTAGTGAGCCAAAGCTCCTTGTGTTCCATGAACACAACAGGATCGTCACAACGAATCGCAGCTTTTAACAAGCCATGGTTGTCTGCGGGCGTTGCAGATGCCACTACAACCAACCCTGCTGTCCCTACCCACAAGTTTTCGTTGCTCTGCGAATGTTGCGCCGCCATGCCCCAGCGCATGCCAATCGGTTGGCGAATCACCATGGGCACGCGCACTTGGCCACCGAGCATGTAGCGCACCTTGGCAGCTTGGTTGATGATTTCATCGGCCGCACACAGAGCAAAGTCTGCGTAGCGTAGTTCTGCAACAGGGCGCATACCCAAGAGTGCAGAGCCAATCGCTGCAGACATGATCATCGATTCAGAAATAGGGGTGTCAACAATACGTTCTTTGCCAAAAATCTTTTGCAGTCCCAAATATTGACCTGCTACGCCACCTTCAGGGCCCACATCTTCACCCAAGGCCCAAACCTTGTCATTCGCTTCCATTTCTTGACGCAATGCCAAGCAACCCGCTTGTGAATAAGTCATCACGCCCATGAGGGGCTCCCGATGTCTTGCACGTCTTGCCATGCGGTGGCAGGGTCTGGAAAAGGTGCTAATAATGCATCTTTGACAGCGCGTTGAATTTCCTCATCGGCCTGTTTTGCAATGGATGCCAACTCTTGTGCATTAGCACCTTGTTGCAATAGCCAACTTTCTGCATGTCGAATGCAATCATCTTCTCTCGCAGCAAGCACTTCCGCAGGGTCGCGGTACAAACCTTTGTCGTGTGCCAAATGGCCATACCAGCGATAGGTCGTGGCATGTAAAAACTGCGGGCCGCTGCCTTTACGAATCGCATCAACCAATGGCCCTGCTGTATTAGCAACCGTAACTACATCGTTGCCGTTGATGCTCTGCGTTGGTATGCCAAACGACGCAGCTCTTTCAATAAACGGCGGACCGGCAGTGAAATCTTTGGTTTTGAGTGTGACCGAGTAGCCGTTATCTTCGCATACAAACAGCACAGGCAAATCAAATAACTTGGCCCAGTTGAATGCTTCAAACAAAGGCCCACGGTTCATCGCGCCATCACCAAAAAACGCAACCACTATTTCAGGCCGCTTTTGCATTTTGATGGCATGTGCTGCCCCCACAGCAATCGTGACGCCATCGGGCACGACACCATTGGCACCCAGCATACCTTTAGAAAAATCGGCGATATGCATCGAGCCGCCCTTGCCGCCACTGGTGCCACCCGCACGGCCGAAGAGCTCGCACATCATGCGCGCGGGCGATACACCTTTGGCAATCGCGTGGCCGTGGCCACGGTGGTAACTAGAGACAAAATCTTGCTCGAGCAAGTGGTGGCAGATGCCAGCCGCAATCGCTTCTTCACCGCTGTATTGGTGAACGGAGCCTCTTACGTGCCCATCTTTGAGGGCAAGGCCCGCAGCTTCTTCGAATTGGCGAATGCGATGCATGCACAGCAGCATCACGCGGACAGCAGTAGCGTCAATCAACTTTGATTTTGAGATCACGAATCAACTGCCCCCAGTACTGGTAGTCAGATGCCATGCCAGTATTCAACACGCTTGCAGAAGTTCCCGTGGGTGTGAGTCCTAGTCCGCGAAGGCGCTCTTGTATTTCTGGCATTTTCACAATCTTGATGATTTCCGTGTTGAGTCGATTCACGATGTCGTCAGAAGTATTAGCAGGAGCAAACACACCATGCCATGAATTACCAATCACACCGTTGACGTCCAATGTTGGAGAGAACTCTGTCATGGTGGGTACATCGGGCAAGCTCGCAATGCGCTCAGCTCCAGAAATGCCAAGCGCTTTGATCTTGCCCGCCTTGATAGAAGGAATTGCAGTGGTCGATGCTTCTAAATACATGCCGACCACGCCACTCATCACATCTGGACCAGGGTTGGTCTTGTAGGGGATATGGTTAAACGAAATGCCTAATCGAGTTGCCCATGCTTCCAGAGCAATGTGGGGTTGCGAACCAACGCCTGCAGAGGCATAGTCAATCTTGCCAGGGTTGCGCTTGGCGTACTCAACCATTTCTTTCATGGTGTTGTAAGGCGCGTTAGGAGTTGCCGTAAGAATATGCGGAACGATCAAGATTTGCGATACCGCTTTGAAATCCTTTAACGGGTTGTACTTGGCGTTAGGGTAAATGTGTGGCGCAATCGCCATGGGGCCCTTGACGGTGAAGAACAAGTTGTAGCCATCGCTTGGCATCGCTGCAGCAGCCTCAGCGCCAATCATGCCGCCCGCTCCAGGACGGTTATCAATGACAACGGGTTGCCCTAGCGCTTGGCCTAATTTGTCGCCAATCAAACGCGCCACGATGTCAGGCGAAATACCTGCCGCATACGGCACGATCATTTTGATGGGGCGATTGGGATAAGGTCCGCTTTGTGCCCAAGTGCTAGTCGTTGCGATAGCAGCGGCACTTAAAGCTGCGGCTGTCATGAGATGTCTGCGTTTCATGGTGGAACTCCGGTAGGTGAACTACTGTCATGCTACGAATAGCTGAGCCTCCCAACATCCGAGCAAACCCTTGCTCAACCTGTCCAACCGGCTAAAACTGTCACCTAGAAGTCAGCAAGCCAAACTTTTAAAGAAGCAACATTCCCGTCAAATGGTTGATCACTATTTCTAAAATTTGTAATAAAACCAATAGTGCCAAGGGTGAAAGATCAATTCCACCTATTTGCGGCAACACGCTACGCAATGGTTGCAACAAGGGCTCTACCAATCGCGCCAAAAAATACCCAGCCTCAGAGCCAGCCTTCACCCAAGACAAAAGTGCATAAGCAATCACCAACCACACCATGCTTGACATGGCCAGATGCACGAGTTCTAGCAAACTTAAAACCGCCAAGGCCTGCCAATTTGGCTCAACCTGTGAAATCAAGGTGACCACGCACAACTTAGCGAGAACCACCAAATAAGCGGCGATCAAGCTCGCGGAATCGAGTCTGCCAAAAGAGGGAATGAATCGCCTCAGTGGCAATACGCACCAATTGGTAAATGCAAAAATAAAAGGCGCAAACGGATTACCCGATTGCAAAGACAAACTGACGCGTTGAAACTGCATGTACAACCGCAACAAGCAAGTGCCAGCTACTAAGCTCACGGTCACGTTGAGCAATAGAGAAAATATTTGGTAGAGCATGGCCTTAAGTTTAGTGCTTCAAGATGACAGACAATTGAAGGGTTAGTGACTAGAAAGTAAACCGTGCCCCTCTCACCTGCACAACCTCGCGCACTTGCGCACACCAGAAGCGTTAGTTACCAAGGCTTTCAGCGAGAAGATGGCCTCTGGGATATTGAAGGCCATATGCGCGATACCAAGCCCATGGTGTTCGATATTCCTGGCGAACATACGTGGCAGCCCAATGAACCTATCCATGACATGCATATCCGTGTGACGGTGGATACGAATCTGGTCGTACAAGCCATCGAGGTGTCCATGAACAATGTGCCACACGGCGAATGCCCGCAAGCGGCAGCGCCTATGCAAAAAATGGTGGGTGCTTGTATGGCCAGAGGTTGGCGTAAATCGATTGATTTGCATCTGGGTAATGAGCAGGGTTGTACGCATTTGCGAGAACTGCTTTTCAATTTGGCGACGGCAGCGTTTCAATCGATTCAAGGCACTTTTGCAGTGAAAGACTTGAACACTCCACCCCCGCATTTGGGCCGTTGTTTGGCTTGGGGATTTAACAGCCCCCTAGTTGAGCGTCGCTACCCCATGTTCTTTCAATGGCCTGAGAAAAAGCCCAAGACATGAGAACCGCCATCCACCGCAATGCTTTGGTTTTGTTTTCGGGCGGACAAGACTCCACCACCTGTTTGGCCCATGCACTGTCGCAATATGAACGCGTCGAAACATTGGCTTTTGATTACCGCCAGCGCCATTTGGTAGAACTCACTGCGCGTGTAGAAGTGCTGGCGCAAATACGCGCAACATTTCCGCAATGGGCCGAGAAATTAGGCGAAGACCATTTGCTCGACCTGGGTGTGTTGGGACAAGTGAGTGAAACCTCTTTGACGCGCGATATGGCGTTTCAAATGGAGCAATCAGGTTTGCCCAATACGTTTGTACCTGGGCGCAATTTATTGTTTCTCACCTTAGCTGCGTCGCTTGCGTATCGCCGCAATTTGGATGTGATCGTCACCGGCGTGTGCGAAACAGATTTTTCAGGCTACCCCGATTGCCGTGATGACACCATGAAGGCCATGCAAATTGCATTGTCATTAGGCATGGACAGACGGCTGTTGATTGAAACACCGCTGATGTGGATAGACAAAGCCCAAACATGGCAACTCGCGCATGACTTGGGTGAGCGCGCATTTGTTGGCGGTGGTGACAAGTTGGTGGATTTGATTGTCGAACACACCCACACTTGTTATTTGGGCGATCGTGAACACCGCCATGCATGGGGCTTTGGTTGCGAAACCTGCCCCGCTTGCGATTTGCGGGCTAAGGGTTGGTTGCGCTGGAGGCGCTAAAAGTCACAACGTATTTTGCTACGCTATCTGCAGGCGCGGCTTCAAACACCCATTGCTGGTTGTGAAACGCTGCCACGCTAGGCCGATGCGCCACCGATACCAATGCGCCATTGTTGGCGCTGACCATGGCGAGTAATTTTTCATACATCGCTTGCTCCAAGGCCTCATCTAATGCACTGGTGGCCTCATCTGCAAATACCCAACGCGCTTGCTTGAGAAATACGCGCGCCATGGATAGGCGTTGCTGTTCGCCACCAGAGAGTTGTTGGGTCCAATGACCTTCTTCATCCAACTTGTTGATGAGGTGGGGGAGATGCACATCTATCAGGGCTTGTTGTAGAGCTGCGTCGCTATGTTGCGCATGTGTTTGCGGGTAGGTTAGAGCATCGCGCAACTTGCCCTGGGGAAAGTAGGGGCGTTGTGGCATAAACACGGCGCCTTCAGGCAAGGCAATACGCACGGAGGGTTGCACATAAGGCCAAATCCCCGCAAAAACACGCAACAGCGTTGATTTGCCACAACCAGACGGACCGCGAATCAAAACACGGTCGCCCGCCTTGACTTGAAAACTTACGTGTTCTAGCAAGACAACACCGTTAGGAAGACTGATGGAGAGTGCAGGCGTTATAAGTTGATTCAATCCCGGTGTGCCTAAGTCAGAGATGTTGGAGTCAATAGCAGGCAAATTCTCTTGCGTATCAATTGTTTGCGTTGTGCGCTTAGTTTCAATCGCTTGCATCTGGTCTTGAAAACTCGTCAAGCGCAAAGTGGTCGCTTGCCAAGAAGCCAATCGACTGTAGTTGGTGATAAACCAACTCAGTGATTCTTGCACCTGCCCAAAGGCAGAAGATATCTGCATCAACTCGCCAAGTTGAATCGCGCCACTGAAATAGCGGGGTGACGCCACCAGCATAGGAAACACCACGGCTGCCTGTCCATAGCCAGAACTAAACCAGGTGTAGCGTTTTTGCACACGTAATAAGCGCATGAAGTTATCGATCACCAGTGCAAACCGTGTTTGCAAAGAAGTGCGCTCGACATCAGCGCCACGGTCTAAAGCAATCGCTTCGCTGTATTCGCGCACGCGCATCAAATGGTGACGAAAGTCGGCTTCTAAGCGTTGTTGTTGGAAATTGAGCGACGCCATAGAGCGGCCAATCCAGTGCCCTAGCAAGCTGCCATTGAGTGCATACAACAAAGCCATCCACACCATGAAACCTGGGATGTTGTAAGACGCACCACTAAATTCAAAACTAAAACCACCTGAAAGCATCCACAAAATGCCAATAAAACTCAGCAAGGTGACAGAGGCATCCAGTAGACCTAAAGAGAGGCCCACAGTGTCCGCAGTGAACTGCTGCACATCTTCTTGAATACGTTGATCGGGGTTGTCTGTGCCGTTTTGGGCTTGTAGCTCTAAGCGGTAAAACACATGGTGCGATAACCAGCGTTGCAAATAATCACGCGTCATCCACGCACGCCAACCTAATTCGAGCAACTGCGTGAGGTAAAACTTATAAACAGCGACAACGATGTAGCAAGCGGCCAAAATACAAAACACACCTAACTGATGCCAAAACACGTTGGCATCACGGTTTTGAAGCGCATCATAAAAAACGCGATTCCAGTCATTGAACAACACCAACAGGTAGACCATACCTAGGTTCAAGCCAACGCAGGCAGCCAACAAACTTCTGGCGCGCCATTTGTCTTCAGATTGAAAGTAGGGCAGGGACAAAGCCCACACTCTGCGCAATTGCAAACGGGTTTTTTGCCAATTGCTTATGTAAGTGTCTAAATCGTTTCCAATCATAAATTTCTAACGCCACTGACCACATGCCCAGCAGGCACGTGACGCGCAGCGGATTCGATATGGCCGGTTTGGTCATCGAAAAAGAAATCGGGCTCAAACTCGCGCAAGAACTCGCCTTTTTCTAAGCCACCTAAAAACATGGCTTCGTCGACTTCGATATTCCAGTTCATCAAGGTGCGAATGGCACGCTCATGTGCTGGCGCACTGCGGGCAGTCACTAAGGCAGTACGCAGTCGCATGCTTGGCGTGCCAGCAAGTTGTAAGGCTTGCAAAGCATCAAGCAAAGGTTTGAAAGGGCCGGCAGACAGTGGTTGCGCGGCATGGTCTTTCTCATGCTGCTGAAAAGCATTCAACCCTTCAGACTGAAATACGCGTTCCGCTTCGTCGCTGAACAACACCGCATCTCCATCGAATGCGATACGCACTTCATGCGGGTTAGCAAGCGACGCATGCGCAGAGTGCGGATACACCTGTGCAGCAGGCACACCAGCCTCTAATGCAGCGCGTACGTCAGCCAAGTGGGTCGATAAAAACAAATTCGCATGCAAAGGCTTTAAATAGCGCCACGGTGCTTGACCACGCGTAAAACTCCCGCGCTGTATGGGTAAACCATAGTGCTGAGCAGAACGAAATACCCGCATGCCACTCACTGGGTCGTTGCGCGACAAGATCACCACTTCTACCCGCTGTGTGTCAGGGCTATTGAAGGCCAATAATTTTTGAACCAATGAAAACGCTACCCCTGGCTTGGCGGGGGCGTCCAAGCGCTCGAGTTGTAAATTCATATAGGCGCGGTCGTCGTTTTGTT
>Ga0304728_1002853_pt1 | contig 10675 bp, 14 predicted proteins | sample C_130625_MF_Meta_FD_190476 | JGI IMG/M metagenome (GOLD analysis project Ga0304728, IMG submission 190476) | Freshwater microbial communities from Lake Croche, Canada to study carbon cycling - C_130625_MF_MetaG (v2) (version 2) | ecosystem: Environmental > Aquatic > Freshwater > Lake | place... | reverse complement strand
GCCAAGTGGACAAATTTTGTAAAGAAGATCTATACTGATATGAAGAAGAAGAATAAGAGTGCGAAGCTCGGCGATGCCATGAAGGAGGCTTCTAGACGCAAGAGTGAAATGAAATAAGGATCTGTATAAAAATAAATAAACTAGATAATATATCTATTTTATTTCTTTTTAAATATTAATGAGTTCTCCAGTGACAACACCACCTGCCATGGGGCCACCAATGGGACTTAGTATAAAGGGTAAAAGACCTGTTGAAAATAATGAAGAGGAATTTGATATAGAAAATTATAGAGAAATTATCCAGGGCTCCGAAATACAAAGGGAATTTAAATTTAATAAAATTCTGTGGGATGAATCATATCCAGAGAAGCCTTTATTTATAGTTTTAAAGGATGGAGTAAAATATGCGATCAAGCTTGGATTAAATAACCATTACCGTGGATCTGAATCTAAGTATGATGAGGTAAAAAAGGAAGCTCTTATTTATGAGAGTATAGGAAGACTAGAAGATAAGGAATTTTTTGTAAAAAAAATTCAATCAGGTATAATCAATAATGAAAAATGCTATTATCTTGTAATTGAATATATAGAAGGACTTGATCTTGAAGAATATTATCAGGAAGTAAAATATTCTTTAAGAGATGTCTTTCAAATTTCATTAAATTTAGCAATGTCATTAGATATCTTATTATCAATTAATAGAATTCATGGAGATATCGCTTTTGAGAATATAGCGATTGATCCAAAAACCTTAAAGATAAAACTTCTAGACTTCGGGTCGTCATCCGTTGTTAAGTCTCAACAGAATGTTAAAAAAATTACAAGAGATATTGTAGGCGATGATATATTTGATTCTAGACCACTTCCTGATACAGGCACTGGATTTATTTTTATTTTCGCAAAACTCCTAGAAAAAATAGGAAAGCTTGATGATTTTATGGGACTTATTAAAAGAATTCGATCCTTAACTGATACCTGTTATAATAATGATTGTAAGGGTATTTATAAGGAAATACATAATATAATTTGGGAAAAGATGCCAAAGCATGGAGGTCGTAAAACAAGACGATCTAAGATGATAAGAAAGAAGAAATCATTAAAGAAAAAATGATTACATACGTTCAAGTATATACATACACATTATATCAGACATTGTTTTTAAATGCGTCTGTCCATTACCTGTATCTCCAGATAATTCTACAAAGACTGACTGTATATCATCTTTTTCATAAGATCCAAATGTTACATATTCTCTAACAAGATCTATATTAACTAGATTCCTTGGCATTTCATATATTGCTCTATTAAAATATGGCTGTTCAACACACTGGTATTTTGTTGAATAATCACAAATTTCATGAATTCTATTAAAAATGAATCTCTTAAATCCTTACCCATAATAAAAAAGATAGAAGCATTAAACCCTGGTAAATTAGTTGATAATGGAAATTCTGGTGGAAATCCTTCACTATAATAATTATGATCTAAAGAAAGTCCCTTAAGAGGATATATTGTGTTATTCGTTAGATTAGCAAACATTGATCTAAGAGGTCTTATTACAAGTACATCGATATCTGAATATATATAGGCATCCTGGCTATATTCAGTAAATACATATTTATTCATCATACCTTCTAAGGATGTTTCTGGCTGTTCGAATAATTGGATTTTAAAGTGACATGGTAACATTTCAAGCAAATTCATAAGAATACTTACATTATTCTCTAAATAATTGAATGTTACCTTATCCATATGAATATGTATAATATCACCCTTTGTAAGACCACCATTCTTTATTACCATAGTAAGCCACTGATGTAATACATTTAAATATGAATTATCTGCTGGATCTTTATCTTTTAAGGTATAAATAACACAGGCTAAACATATAGAAATCATTATTATTTATATAAATATCTCTTTAGATCTAATAGACTCCTGTTATATATAAACAAATAGTCTGTATCATTTTTGTTAAATGTTTAGGACCATCTCCAACATCTCCAGCTAAATCATGGAAAATCGTTTTTGTCTTATCATACCCTTCAGAATTAAATGAGACAAACCTCGTAAGTAAATCTATATTTACTATATCTCTACTTAATGAATATAATGCTTGATTAAAAAACGGTTGCTCAACTGTATAGAACTGTGATGAGGTATCACATAATGTATGTATACGTTCAAAGAATTCATTTCTTAAATCCTTTCCTACAATCACAAATTTACCTGCGCTAAAACCAGGTTTTCCAGCTACGTCAATCTTATCTGAAAACCCAGAACTATAATTTGGATCTATTAGATCTCCCTCCTTATTTACATAAATCATTTTATCAGTCATCTGTTCAGTCATTAGGTGAAATGGATTTGATATTATAATATCAATATCAGAGTAAATAAATATATCCTGTGTATAGTCTACTGAATCATATTTATGCATCATACCTTCTAAGGGATTCTCTGGAGGATCAAATCTTATAAACGTAAAGGGGCACTGAAGATTATCAAATAAGATGGGTAACACCGTATATTCATTTTCTAAATACTCTAATGTTCTTGAATCAATGTGTATCTGTAAGGCATCTTCAGACGTAAGTCCACCTGACTGAATCAGCTTTGATAACCATAGGAAAAATATGCTAATATATTCATTTTCTTTTGGATCCTTATTTTTTAAGGTATAAATCAAACAATTTAGACAAATTGTTTTCATTAAAAAATAAGAATATATAATTTACGGATATTTACACGCGACGTCTTGACTTCTTTTTTAGTCTTTGAGTTTTCTTCTTTTTGCCTCCTACCGCTACTTTCATAGGAAATCCTTCAATTCTATCTGCTGTCGCGCCTATAGGAGATGCTTGAGGAACCTTGCGAGCATGACCAAATGGGTTTGATGCTCTTAGTTCCGATTCAGCCTCCCTCTTAACTTTCTCAGCTATTTCAATTATTGGATCAGCTGTTCCAATTAGTTTTGTAATAAGAGATGATGCTATACTAATTCTCTCTTGAGCCGGGCGCTGTTTAAGCTCCTCTGTTGGTTTACTTACATAATCCTTACTCAAAAAAATCTGAATCTCAAGATCAGATAAGTTTGGTGGTAGCGGATTTAATCTAATAAGAGCGCGCTGAGCGGCGGCCATCTCTTTCCTAATTTATACTATTTATAATATTTTGAACCTGTGATGAATAATGAATCTGATCTTCAAATACATTACAGAAACGATCCCAGTTATCATTCAGAAAGAGATTATTTGTGTCAGTAAAATCTACAAGACGATTTGCGTGATCCATTACTAGGGTAAGAAGAGCTGACCCTGTAGAATTCGGATTTCTTGATTTAATTGTAATCTTATAAGATCGAGGAAAGGTGTCTGTATAAATAACATTTATAAAGTATTCAGATTCTCTGTGTTCCTGATGACCCAGGCCACCAAAGGCATCTGTGATTAAATTATATACATTTTTCATCTCGGGCATACTTATAATATATGTATTTGATGTATCAATTTTATCGCAAATAAAAAATTGATTATTCGCTATAGCTTGTTAAAGTAACAAGAAATGGATATGATTCAGTGTGGCAAGTTTCTCTCTAAGATCAAGAGAGTCTGGCTACTTGATCCAGATAATCCTGTGAAATATAAGAAGGGAAAGTTTCACGAGTATACATATTATAAGTTTATTTATGAGGAACTCTGTGAATTCATGGTCTTGTTTCTGTATAACAGATATACGTCTATGCTAGAAGAAAAAGATGTTCGTCTTGATTATATTGAGGATCTAGTAAAGAACCAACCTATTGATGATGTTTACTTTAGAATGCTTGACTATATTGAGGTTTGGTCAATGACATACAAGGGTCCTCCTCCAAGCCTTCAGAAGATCTCTATGAATTCCCAGAGTGTTCATATGGTCGTTGTAACTCGAAAGACGAATGACGGCATCAGTCTTCTAGAATCTCAGAAAGTGCCAGAGGGTCAGAAGACACTTGGAGAAATTAAGGCTACATGGCTTCGCATGTATAAGGAGCGTGATGTAGATGACGTTATGAAGGATATGAGTGATTGGGGATCAAGACCTACCGTAATGAATCTTCACAAGAATGTCTATAAGAGTGTTTTGAGAGGGCTTTGGGCAAAGATTAAGAGCTTTGAGGGTGATCTGAAGTGTGAACTTGTAAAGCGCTTGTGGGAGGAATGTTCTGAGGCAGTGGGTCTCTGTGCGGATGGTCACGTGGGTCGGCTTGTTAATGTCTTGATTGGCTTTGATGAGCAATTCAAGACAGACATTAGTCCTAAGGAGTCTTTCCAGAATAGTATGGCACTACTTGCGAATTCTGATCTAGATATGAAGTCAAAGATTCATCAGGCGACCAAGCTTATGGATGAACTTCAGATGCCTCAAGAAGAGAGACAGGTGTGGCTTGAGGCTTTCTGAGATTACTTACGCCCCTTACGCGTGCTATTCATCTTACGCATGACACGGCGAGTAAGTTTACCACCCCTCTTTTTTTCGAATTCACTACAAACTCTTAGATCAAACTCTGGATTATTTATTGGTCTAGGTCTTGCCCTATACCAAGATCCAAGCATACTTTTCTTCCACCCACACATATCACGCCTTCTATTAAGTTCAGCCTGTGTTGAAAATTTCGTAGCGGCGGCATCCATTTTATAAGCATCTACGACTGGATTAAAATTTCCCATTGTTGGGTGTGGAACTCTGTCACCTGCAAAGGGGCGTAACAGATAAGGGACTTTAGCAGCATCAAGAGCTTGCTTTCTTTGCGCAGCAGCGGTCGCAGCAGCATCTTTCTTAGCTCCATATATAACACCCTGCTTTGCTAATTCCTCTTGAGCATAGCTACGTGCTCCCTGGCTCATCATATATCTTTCTTGTATAGTTGAACTAGATTTAATATCTTTTCTAAGAGCGTCTACTGTGGAGGCTGAATAGACTCTAGCTGGAACGGCAGATCCATTTGTAACATCTACTAGAATATCACCAGACTTAACATCCATTTGTAAAGGAAAAACTGTTTGAATGTCCTGTGTTGGCAATGATGTAGGTAAGACTGGTGGTAGAGGAAGTGATGGTGCTGCCGAGAGGCGTGGGGGTGATACTAAGGTGCGAGCAACTGATTGTGGAAGAAAGCTACGGTATATACTATCGTTTACAGTCGCCATTTATTCTATTTAGAAGAAATATTATACGCATAGTATAGATGCCCTTGAAGCAGGATAAGCCCTGGAAGCCGGAGAAGCCCTGGATGCCAATTGGACAATATAGAACCTTTTCTCTTCCATATAAACCACCCCCTCCACCTGTAAAACCAAATTACGCAAAGTTATATTTAAAAAATACATCTCCTGAGACTAAGAAGGATGGAGGTTTGTAAAATTTGTCTATTAGACTTTGAAACAGATCATGCGCATATTCCAGAATTAGATTGTGGATGTGTTCTTATTGTTCATGAAGAATGCTGGGAAAGATGGAATGAAACGTGTATTTATTGTAGAAGACCCGGGACTGTAGAAATTATTGCTATAGCCTATCCTCCAATACAAACCTCATATTGTTATATTTACACAGTCTTATTTTTAATATATATAATAGCATTAATACATGTAATATAAAGAATCAAATATATTCTTTTAGTAGATGGGACTTTTCTTTGCGAAACAATACATAGACGCTTTTAATGAAATACCTGTTACATATAACAATATATCTCATACATTAAAAGATCACTTAGATTTACCAAATATGATAAGTCTTAAAAAATATGATTCATTTATTGATATTTATTATAATTCAAATGAAAAACTTGTAATGAGTTATTCAAATAATACTATTTTTATAAAGATATACTACGATAAAATACCATCTACCGATAAAGAGATTGCTCGATGTGTGTGGAAAAGTACATTTAAGGGTATAAATATATCAAGAGTTTCAGATGAATCAAGCACCGGCAAATATTTTAAAGATTAAGATCAGATGGCAAAGACGCGTAAGATACGTAAATTATTAAGACGCAAAAAGAGAACAGTTAAACGTGGAGGTGGTGTAAACTGTTTTAAGACAGATAAGACAGGGAAGATAATAAAGACATGGTCATGTTCTGCGGAATGTGGGGAAGATGGAGCCTGTGGACCTTATAGCTAAAGTTGAAGGCAATTATTGATTTAGATTAGTAATGAATAGACCATGGACCGTGTATGACATTGAACTATTATTAAGATATGTACGTGAAAAACGTTCTTTTGAGTACATATCTAAAAAACAAAATCGCCCTCTTTCAACAATTCGTTCAAAACTTAAGTCGATCGCTGCGAATATGTATTTTAAGGATAATGTTTCTTTTGAAAAAATTTATGAAATAACAGGTATCTCAAAAGAAACAATTATAGTTACACCGAAACAAAATGATGAGGCTCCGGATGAATATAATTATATTACAATTACTAGACCATTAAGTCCATATAATAGTCCAGTTGTTATCTTTACTAAGGAAGATCCATTTGACTACAAGAGAAGATGTGAGGATCTTATAAGCACATTTAAGATATGTGCTCAGATTGCTAAGAGTATAGATACTAACGGCCAACCTTAGGACGAGGGACGACCATAAAGTTAGGATGATTCAAGTAATCAATCTTTACAACACCCGTTTCCTCTGGTTTCCTTTCGACAAATTTGTTTATTTCAATCTTCTTAAGACCATTTATAATTTCAGGCTGAGCAACATTTACAGAATCTTTAAAAGTTTCCTTATATTTTTTAACAATTAATTCAGGAACCGCTGGAGAAATTTCCATAAGTCTTTCAATCTGATCGCGAGTAATTTTCAAGATATCTTTTGCAGCAATCCTTTCTGACTTTGGTAAACTTAGTTCAATTCTTAAAAATTTATATATTTTTTGGTATTGAATTCCTGAAATACGATGAGCCTCTGTTCTCTTTGCCCAGGCAAAATATGATCCAAGAGTTGATAAGACACCTGTAAATAAACTGACAATTCCAAGTGCAATTGATGAAACTTGTGGATTTGTAAAAATAGTCTGTGAACTTCCAGATAAAAATCCATTCACTGTGCTTAGAATAATAACAGGTAAAGCAATAAAATTTGTATGTAAACCAAAGTGTTTTTCACATTCCATATGAAGCCATGAAAGTCCACCACACTTCTCAGCTTCTTCGGCAACTAGAGCTTCTAATGAATCATTCCATGTTATATGTCCATCACTGTCTTCCATCTATACAAGATATATAAAATTGCCGGGTTTAATCAAAGCCAATGTTAATTTCAACATCTCTTCTACAAAGCGTCTGAGGAGGTGTTGTCTGAAACGCAGTTCGAATTCTCTTAGGGCCATCGGTAGTTGAAGATGATTCAGTTGTATTTCTTGTAGATCTTGAACGACTCAGTTGTTTCATATGAGAATTCATCTCCTTTTCAACAGCTTCACGATTAATCTTCAAATATTCAATCACATTCTTTTCAATAGCCCATCTGAAGAAATTAAGCTTTCCTACTGTTGTAACAAAGGCTTCTGTGCCAGGAAGACTAAACATAATGCGCTCCCTACGACAAAATGGATCAAACAGTTTCTTAGAATATGCCTTTAGCTGACTCTTATAACTCATATAGACCATAAATTCCTGGCCGCCAAGGATATAGCCGATTGTATGTCTTTTCGCATAATTTGTAACAAACCAGTCGATCAGACGTAAACTAATAATACTTGTGCCTTGTAATAATTCCATTATTTCTGGTAAATCCTTTCTTGAAGCATAAAATGTCTGAAGGCTTATAACAATAAGTTCCTGTTTACAATGAATTTTACGCTTTCTTGTTTGAGAATCGGGTAAAGTGCTCTCAACGGCCTCTTGAGGGACTAAGATAACGGGTGCTTCATTCATTATAATATGTTCATACACAGATTTCTTAAGTCATCAGTTAATTAAAGCGCTCTAAAGTAGATAGGGAAGATGGACTCTGGTGGTAGCCTTCTTCCGGATAACCCAGCAGCACGCATTATGCCAGTTCAAGGTGGGGGTGGAAGATCTGAATCAAAAGAGTGGCAATCAGAGCCAGTATCTATATCTGGTGAAAATACACATCTTTCGATAAATACTGGACTTCTGAAAAAATTTCAAACACGTTGGAGACAGACACTTGGACCAGGAATTCCATCTCGCAGAAGACCAAGACAAGATCCTCATATAATTGTTGGAATTCTAAATACCTCTGAATATCGCACATATGTAGTAGCACCTTTACGAAATAATGAATCTGTGGCAAGATCAATATTTTCTTGGTCAAATGAACAATTAGAATCTAATCCAGATATTCATATTGTATTTATGGGACCCTTTTCTGAGAGTAAAGAGAAAACCTATATTCAAAGTGGTCTACTTACTCTTGTAACGACCTACCCTGGACGTGCCATCTGTGTTTCAAAAGATGAACAAGTTATTCCATCTCTTGATGGAATTCTCTTACATGCTGTTCCAGATACAAGCCAGCAGATAGCCTTGGGATTTATACCTGCGCATGATAACATTTATCAGAGATCAAGTCGTGACCTACATTCATTAACAGTTGAAACCTTGCGTGTTCCATATTCAAGAGATAGGGAGGCTGAAGAAGGTGATCATATATATACACTTTCGTTTCATATTCCAAAAACAATAGAACCTCGTAATAAGGAACACGATTCTCAGATAATTAATGGAAATCGTATGTTCTATTCAAGTCCTGGGTGGGTTTCGCAGATCTTTTTTGGAACAAGAGTATCTGAAGATTCTATGGAGGGAGGTGCTGTGCCTTTTATAGAAAATAAAGTAATGAAAGTAACTCTATCAGATAATGAATATAAGATACGCGATCCATCAAATCCATCTGTAATACAGGAATGGGCGCAAGGAAAGTTTAATGAGGAAGAGAAACGATTACTTCGTGATAGGGGATTACAATATTCAAATGATATTTATTCCTTATATCTTAAGGGTCTTATAGATAATCAGTGTTCAACTAATATTAGAACATCAACAAAACCAGGGTGTAGTGTTTTTAGATACATCGAATCAGATCGTTTATATAAATTAGCTCAATCTAAGAATGGAAAACAACCCTTAGGAGTTTCTTCTGCCTCCTCTGAATCTACACCGGTTGCCCCTGGACCTTCTGCCCCTGGACCTTCTGCTCCTGGACCTACACCTTCTACCCCTGGACCTACACCTTCTACCCCTGGACTTGTTGCCTCTGGACCTAGTCTATCTGGATCTAGTCCAATGACGCCTAGTGGAACTAGGAAAAGTGATGTAGCACATGAGATTATAACAAGTGCTGAATTTAATGGATTAACTCAAGATGGTGGATTTAATAAAAATGGAATGCCAGTAATTGAAAGAAAACTTACACAATTTGGAAAAATAGAATATATTATAGATTTAAATAAATATGATTCTGTCTACATAACAAGTGATATTCACGCAGATGTTAGAAAATTATTAAGTCTTTTACTAAAAGAAGGAATTATTAGTATACCTGAATTTGATCCTTATACAGATAATATATATGATACAACTTTTATTGAAAAGATAACATTTAACAAGGAAAAGATGCTTTTTATAATATTAGGAGATCTAATCGATGGAAAGAGACCTGAAAAAGGTAAGACGGTTGATGATAAGATTGGTAATTTTGAATTACTTTTACATACAGTATTATTTAATATTCGAGTAAGTGCTAAGAAAAAGAATTCAGAAATACTATTTACAATGGGAAATCATGATTACGCAAATATTTTAGAAGATTATGGAAATGCTAAAACATTAGTTGATCGTTATTCTCATAGTGTAAAGTATTTTGATCTAGAAAATACTGACAATCTGTTTAGGGCATTAAATCCATTTTATGAATTATCACCTTATATATTTTTAATATTGACAAATGGAGTAAAAGATGAATTCATGTGTATACATGCTGGGTTTCATAATAAAAAAATAAATTATATTGAAGATCTTAAAAAACTACAGGATGGTATTCAAAGAGATGGACTTACATATATATCAGATCCTAAGGGCCCTGCTATTCCGTTAGTAGGAAAATTACTAAAAAATAACGATGGAGCCTTATGGACTAGAGACTATGCGGAAGGCAATATTGATTGTAAAGATTTAAATGGTCCAACGATTGTAGTTGGACATTGCCCAACCCCAATGGACTATAACTCTAATAGAATTAAAAATGTATTACACAATGCAAGCACAACTGCTTCAAAAGAAATTGATTATACTGATTGTGATGATGGTAATAATCATGGGACAAAGGGTTGTGTAGTTGCGGATTGTTATAATGATGCTGAAAAACGTCCAAAATTAATATTTGTTGATACTATGATGTCACAATGTTTTCACGATAATGATATTAATGATCGTAATACTGAATTCTTATTAATTGAAAATAAGGGTAAAAAGATATCAAGAAAACCAGCTGGAAAAGATGAGATTTTATTATGGTCTGTGGCAGTTCCTCCAGCGGCCTCTGCTCCTCCAGCTAATGAGGAAGAATCTTCAGGAGGACCTCCACTACCCCCTCCACCAGGAGGACCTCCACTACCCCCTCCACCAGGAGGACCTCCACTACCCCCTCCACCAGGAG
>Ga0304728_1002851_pt1 | contig 10677 bp, 10 predicted proteins | sample C_130625_MF_Meta_FD_190476 | JGI IMG/M metagenome (GOLD analysis project Ga0304728, IMG submission 190476) | Freshwater microbial communities from Lake Croche, Canada to study carbon cycling - C_130625_MF_MetaG (v2) (version 2) | ecosystem: Environmental > Aquatic > Freshwater > Lake | place... | reverse complement strand
TTCGTGGACAGTTTAGTATTATGGACAAGCATATGTTCAACAAGAAAGACGGTTCTGGGCGACAAGTATTCAGTCCAGAACAGTTTGTTCAATATGACCAAGCTAGGGGAGTAGACCGTTCAGGACTACATGCATTGATGGCAGAGATATGGCCTGGATTAGCAAAAGCATCTAGTGGATCTAAAGGCTATTATTGGGGCGATTTATTATTCAGTCAGCCACTGCAAGAAAAGAATGGTATGTACACATTCAAAGCAAATCCAAAAGGTATAACTTATTCCGTTGTTGCCGGCAGTGATTTGGGGCAATTAATGACTGGTAAACAAGCTGGGATTGCAGTTCATCAATATCTAGCACCAAATGCGATGACCACAGATGATGCTACTTCATTAGACGGTAGTATAGGTACATTAAAAAATAACAGTAATGTTGCTATTGTTCCTAGTGCGATGCCAATAACTCCTAAGATGAAAATAGATACCTCTTTAGTTAAAAGTACTCAAAATTCTATTAAAAAGTACGGTGCAATGGTAGATCAATTTATGGATAATGCACCGCAAGCACGTAACACATTTAATCAATTATTTACAGTATTCATTAATAAACGAATTGTAGAAGGTAACTTAGATGATTTAGCACAGGGTTTTATGGATTTTGTAAAAACTAGATCCATGACAGAACCCATGCGAAAGAAATTATTGGGTTACACTACGTTAGATCCAAAGACAAAGAAAGAAGTACTTGTCCCTGGATATTTACAACAGAATACCGAAGCTATCAAAGGTGCATTTACTATATGGGTAGAGATGTATAAATTGAAAATGTCTATTGTACATCAGCTTAATAAAGCAGCAGAATCTAGTCCTGTTAAAGGTCAATTAGATGATGGTACTGAAACACATGAAGGTTTCGTATCAAACGGCTTAAAATTCGTTGATAGAATGGGATTTAGTCGCCAAAATCTCGCCGGCCGTTAAATCAAAACCGACTTTTTTTCTTGCCAGGACTAAATATATGTATGAGGCAGTAGGCTTCAAATTATTTAAAGGCATTTTAAAATGGCACAATTTACAAAAACAAACGGTGACTTACTACCGGTATTACACTTAGACGCACCAGATTACACAAACAGTGGTGCAAATGCAGTTAGTTCTGCTGCTACAGTTCAACCACAAGGTCCTAAGCTAGATTTCTTCACAGTTACAGCAGCAGGTGCTTTGACTGGTACGCAAGTTAGCTTGATCATCCAAGCTACACAACAATTAGCTACAGTTTACATCTATGAGTACACAGACACAAGCAACGATACAGTTGCAATGGCTGTTTACCCAACAGCAGCATGGACAACTGGTGCTCTTGAAACAGCAGTTGAAGCTGCATTGACAGCCGGTGGCGCTGCTAATAACGTTACTGTTACGGCTACAGCTACATTCACAGGTTAATCAATATCTGTATAAAAAGACCCTAGATTTTCTAGGGTTTTTTTACGGCTGTTAAATAGTAGTATGAGTTACATAATCACTTGTTATACCTTGTTTGATATTACACAGACCAATGTACTCAACCGCCATCGTCCTGATATGGATAAAGAATGGCATCATAAGCGCAATACACAAAGTAATTTTGATACAATACAACAAGCAATTTCACTACGTAGCCAACCTGAAGTTGTTCGTATTCCAGAAAAAATAGAAATAAGATTTAACGAATTCACTGAGTTTGGGTTCTTATTTGAGCAACAAGATAATGAAACTTATCCTTGCTGGTCCTTTGATTTCGAAGTTCAGCACCCTAGTGTATTCTATGATGGAGTAACTGAGTTGGGTGGATTATACCGGGATTGCGACCGTGTCCCAATGATTAAATGTCATACCGAATGGGATCAACTTCCCACATTCTTGGACACTAGCGATGAATTAAGAAACATATATTTTAAAGTATTAACCAAATGATAAGCGACAAACTACTACACAAATTTACAAAAACAATATCCAATCAAGAAATGGAGAAGTTAAGTGAATTGTCTATAATGCAAGGACCTGATGGGTCTTATTTTCTATTCAATCAGTATTCTATTAAAAAAAATAATGATTGTTATATAGTAGAAAAAGATAATATTGCAGGAACCAAATCGTTCAATGTATTAAAAAACGCAGTGTCTTGGTGTACCTTTGACAAACGAAATAGTATTTATGAATCTAATCGTATACTAGATTTGGACAATAGATTGGCTAGCGTAGATAGCGAGATTAATGTACACCAAAAATTAGTAAAAAAAGCTAAAAACTTAGAAGAAAAATTGATTTACCTAGCTAAATTGGGTGAAGAAAAGATGGAACGAAAGCAGATATCCGAAGAATTAGCGGGTTACGTGAATAGTTCCAGAATTTGGCAAGACAAACGATTTAACAAATCCGCATAATAAAGAAAGAAAAGATAAATATATTATATATTTCTCTGGAATACAAATATGAAACTAACCGAATTAAACAACAATCGCCGCACCTACTCTACTAGAGTATTAAAAGAACAGTATGAAATGCCGTTTAATGTAGATAACATGTCTATGTCATCTACACGAACCATGCTTACTAAGGTTCGCGGTTTGATGAATGAATCAAAGCAATCTCCTGACTATCATAATAGTCAATCATCAAGTTCATACATGAAACTTGTATTCATGGAGCAAGCACTTGCTGATCACTACAATGAATTACGTTCACTCCCACAGCCAAGAATCATGGTTGAGAACGAAGAGGTTGAGAAGTCACAAGTTGTACTAGCCGCACAAGACATGGTAGATCAAGTACAGAAGATGCTTGAAGATGTTGGTCAAATGCAAGTTAAAGAATTACCAGCATTGGTATCAAGTATCGAAAGTGAAATTGGTGTTAACGAAAGCCAAACATACAATGACGCAGTTTCTAGTCAACTAGATACATTATCGGCTTCATTGAAAGAAGCATCAAGTGCATTGAAGAATGCATTGAATGGATTAACTGGTCAAGCAGTAGACGCAGCATTTGATGCTGGCGCAGACATAGGTGCAGAAGCAGGTATGGACGCAGGTATGGACGCTGATGCTGATATGGACGCCGGTGCTGATATGGGAGATATTCCTGCCCCAACTGAAGAACCAGAAATGTCCCCAACTGGTGGCGTTGGTAGAGCAAAGAGATAATATGTTCCTCTTTGAACTTGATGGTACTGATCCGTTAAGTACTAAACTTATCGTTCTTGTAAATCAGCTTAAGGCTGATGTTGAGAATGGTAAGATTGATCCTAGTAGTTATACAACGGACGAATTTTTACAATATTTACAAGATAAAGGTGATATCGTTTTAGATGTCACCGACTTGTATGATATGATTAAGAATCCTCCGTTAAATACTATAATTAAGAATATTCAAGGTGATCAGATTATCTTCAAGGGACATGATGATAATCCAGAAAACCCAGACCAATCACAAAGTCAACAAGTAGTAGGACAAATGGCACAAAATGCCATGCCAACACAATGATAACAGTTACAGATAAAGCAACAAACAAAGTAAAACAAACTCTAGCAAAACGAGGCAAAGGATTAGGAATTAGAATAGGTGTCAAAACAACAGGCTGTTCTGGTTTAGCCTACGTTCTTGAATACGTTGATAATCCAATGGCAGAAGATTTAAAGATTGATTGTGATGGTTGCTTACTATATGTTGATCCAAAAAGTTCTGCTTACCTTCAAGGGATGACAATAGATTATGTCCGCAATGGACTTAATGAGGGTTTTGAATTTTTGAACCCGAACGAACGTGACAAATGCGGTTGCGGAGAAAGTTTCCGAATCTAGTTGACATTTGTATTATAATCAACTATAATTGACTATAATGTACAATCCAAACAAATACAACTATATACCCATGAGTAGGGTAGAAATCGAAGGCAAACGTAGATATGCTACACCAGACGGTGAAAAACTACCAAGCGTTACAACAATATTAGATGCAACTAAGTCAGAAGAAAGTAAACAAGCATTACAGAACTGGCGTAAACGAGTTGGTGTTCAAAAAGCACAAGAGATTACAACTGAGGCAGCGGGTCGAGGAACACGAATGCACAAGTTTCTTGAGGATTATATCAAGACAGGTATAGTTACTGAACCAGGCTCTAACCCCTACAGTATTCAAAGCCATAAGATGGCAAAACAAATCATTGAACAGGGATTAGTGAAATGTAATGAATATTGGGGAACAGAAGTTCCGTTATACTTCCCTAAAATCTATGCTGGTACAACTGATTTGTGCGGAGTACATGATGGAAGTGATGCTATCATGGATCACAAGCAATCCAACAAATTCAAAAAGCGTGAATGGATTGATGATTATTTTGTTCAGTTGGCAGCGTATGCTAACGCACACAATGAAGTACACGGAACAAAAATACGTAAAGGTGTTATTTTTATGTGTACTGCTGATGTTGTTTATCAGGAATTTATCATTGAAGGTACTGAATTTGATAAGTATTCTGACATATGGTTCAAGCGTGTTGAGCAATATTACATGAAATTCTTATAGTGGTTAAGTCATAATTATGATAAATAAGTGTAAACGTGAAGAATTACACTTATGGCCATAGTACAAATCAGTAAAATGCAACAAAGAGCAGGCAACTTAGTTGACCTGCCTCAATTAGATAACGCCGAGTTTGGTTGGGCTACCGATGAAAATAGGTTGTTTATTGGCCGAACCGGTAATACTTATTCAGATGAAAATATTGAAGTATTAACTTCATATTCAAGTATAAGTTTTAGTCAAATTGACGGAAGTGCCGGTGGCAACTTTAATGTTACTGCCCCATTGAACGGTCAAGTATTGACATATGTATCAAGTACAGACACATGGGAAAACTACAAAGGTACTACTACTCAATTAAATGGTACTAAACTTCAATTAGGAGATGTATCTAATCTTTCAATGACCGGTGGTGCTATTGGTTATGTATTAGAAACCGATGGAACTGGTAATTTAAGCTGGGCACCTAAAGGTACATTATACACCCACATCACAGCATTATCCAATGCTACCCCTATCATAATGGAAGTAGCAAACACAACTCCATATGTGAATGGAAGTGTAATTACTATTACTGGGGTAAATGGTAACGCAAACGCAAATGTAAATGCTCAAACATTCTATTTGACATTATTGGCTAATTATGCTACTAGCGGACAAGTAGCATTGTATACGACACAATATAGAGATTCACCAAATGCGGCAAATGGTACAAGTTTAACATATACTAATTCACCAAATGCAATTGCTACATCATCCACCGCCGGCGGTGGTAGCGGCGCAAATGTAGGCGGATCAAATACCACTGTTCAATTTAATGATCAAAATGTATTAGTTGGTAATTCTAGTTTCATTTATAATAAAATTACTAATACGTTGACAGTATCAACTGGTAATATTGTTGCCGGGAACGTTAACGCAAACACTAGTGTTACTGCACCTATATTAATTTCTAATGCCAATATTGGTAATGCACCATTAACAGTAACAAGTACAACTCTAGTGCCTAATTTGTTTGTAGCCAGAGCAAATGTTTCTGAGTATGCCAACACTGTACTAACAAGTACTGGCACCTGGTATCCAATCTTTGTTAATTCTACATCAGGTAATTTAGCGCATGGTGCGAATGCAAACTTATCATTTAATGCTGCAACAGGTAATTTAACTACTACATTACTAAATGTATCTAGTAATGCTAATACGGGCAATTTAGGTACGGGTACATTAATTGCTACTACCGGTAATATAACTACTATCAACAGTGGGTTAATGCAAAACAGTACAAGTAATATTACTATTGCTAGTGCTGGTAATATCTCACATTTTGTTGCAGGAAATGGTACAAGTCAACTAACTATAACTTCCACTGGTGCTAACATACCGGGCACTGCTAATGTGACTGGCAATGCTAATGTTGGTAATTTAGGTACTGCAACTGCAATTATTACAACAGGTAATATCACTACAATTAATAGTGGATTGATGCAGAACAGTACAAGTAACATCACTATTGCTAGTGCTAGTAATATTTCACATTTTGTTGCAGGTAACACTACTAGTCAATTAACCATAACTTCAACTGGTGCTAATATTCCAGGTACTGCCAATGTGACCGGCAATGCTAATGTTGGTAATTTAGGTACTGCACAAGTATTGGCAAGTGCTAATATAACTTCTCCACAATTTATATCTAATATTGCAACAGGCACAGCACCATTGGTAGTAACAAGCACAACTGTAGTTCCTAATTTATATGTGTCAAGGTCTAACGTATCAGAATATAGTAATGTTGTAGCACAAACTTCAGGTGCACCCGGAACGTTCTATATAACAGGCGCTAGTAGCAACGCATCTGGTAATTATCAATTAGGTAGTCATCCTAGTATATCATTTATTGTAGGAAGTGCAACCAGTGCAACATTAAGTGCTAATTATTTTGCCGGCACATTAACAACAAATGCTCAACCAAATATAACAAGTGTTGGCACATTAACATCATTGGGTGTTAATGGTACTGTAACAGCAGTAGCATTTACTGCTAATACAGGCGTATTTACTGGTAATGGAAATGGATTAAGTTCTATCGTCGGTGCTAATGTGACAGGTACTGTAGCAAATGCAACATATGCAACTAGTGCAGGTACTGTAACTACCAATGCTCAACCAAATATTACTAGCGTGGGTAACCTGACAACCTTAACAATATCCGGAAGAAGTAATCTGAATGCAGTTGGTAACGTTTATATCAGCGGTGGTACTGCAAATCAAATACTTAAAACAGATGGATCTGGTAATTTAAGTTGGGCAGACCCAACAGGTGGTTATTACCTACATACTCAAACAAGTGCTAACACCACATGGACAGTAGTTCATAATCTTAACAGACAATATGTAAGTGTTGAACCAATTGATAGTAACGGTAATTCATATGTGGGTAGATATGATTTCCCCATAATTAATTACGCTAACGCCAATGCACTTATTATTACATTCAATTCAGCAGTTGCTGGCTGGGCAGCAGTAGTAGGCGGAGGTTTAAATTTAGGTAATGTGTCTGCTAATTATTCTCCTGCTGGTGTAAACACACAGGTTCAGTTTAATGATGCAGGTAACATGGCAGGCAGTTCAGGTCTTGTTTACAATAAGGCTACCGGAACATTAACTGCTACCTTGATTGCAGGATCCGGTGCTAATTTAACAAACATTGCTGGTGCTAATGTGACAGGTATAGTAGCTAACGCAACATATGCAGTAAGCGCCGGAAGTGCAACGACAGCCGGTACCGTAACAACTGCGGCTCAAAGTAATATCACTAGTGTTGGTACACTAACAAGTTTAGCAGTAACAGCTAATATTACTAGTGGTAATGCTAATTTGGGTAATTTAGCTAAAGCTAACTTCTTCCAAGGTGATGGTGGTTTATTAAGCAACTTAACTATATCAGCCGGTAGTTCAATTGTTAATGGTAATAGCAACGTAATTGTAACTGCAAACGGTAACGTTAATACATCAGTAGCAGGCAATGCAAATATATTAATTATAACTGGTACGGGTGCTAACGTAAGCGGTACATTCAACGCTACTGGTAATATAACCGGTGCTAACATTACAGGTAACCATTATGGTGCCGGTAACAACTTATCAAACATCCAAGGTGCAAACGTATCAGGAACTGTAGCAAATGCAACATATGCAACTAGTGCAGGTAGTGCAACAACTGCAGGCAGTGCAACAACTGCAGGCAGTGCAACAACTGCAGGCACCGTGACAACAGCAGCACAGGGCAATATTACAAGCGTCGGTACACTATCATCATTGACCGTAACTGCCAATGTAGCTACGGGCGGTATAAAAACTGACAACTATTATTATGCAAACGGGGTATCTATTAGTTTTGCAGGCGCGTACTCAAATGCAAATGTTGCGGCATACTTGCCAACCTTTTCCGGCACAGTAGGTGCAACCGCATTAACAACTGGGTCAAACACTACAGCAGGCACAATCACTGGTAATTGGGGATTAAGTGCTGGTAGTAAACTAACAGCAACATACGCTGACTTGGCAGAATATTATGAAGCAGATAAACCATACGAACCTGGTACTGTATTAGAGTTTGGCGGTGACAAAGAAGTTACAATTGCTGAAGATGGTACAACAAGAGTTGCCGGTGTAGTATCAACTAATCCAGCGTATGTAATGAATTCACAATGTCAAGGTGAATATATTGTAGCACTAGCATTGCAAGGGCGGGTGCCATGTAAAGTTCATGGAACTATTCGTAAGGGTGATATGCTAGTTAGTGCTGGCAAAGGATATGCTAGACCAATGATTCATCCATACACTGGTTCAGTAATTGGTAAAGCACTAGAAAACTTTGAAGGCGTGGGAGTTATTGAAGTAGCTGTAGGACGACTATAATGAAAGAATACATTGTCGGGTTAAAGGAAGGCATTGACTACGATACTTTTTGGAATGAAATAGAAACAAATGGGTCTGGTAGTACTTATGTCCCAAACAGAGCAGTTGATATTGTTAACGCTAGACCAATGAGCCTTCGCTCTTGTCATTATGCTTTAACAGATGCTGAAGCAGAAATCTTACGTAATGACCCTAGAGTATATTGTGTAGAAATACCTCCTGATCAACGTACTGATATTGAAATTGCACCCTTCTCCTCACAAACTGGGTTGTTTTATAAAGGACCAAATACAGGAACCAACCCAGATAATACATCCGGGATTAACTGGGGATTATTTAGATTAAACAGCACTATTGATAACACTGAAGGTTATTCAGGCACATTAAATTACGATTATCCATTAGACGGCACGGGGGTAGATTTTGTAATTCAAGATAGCGGATTAGAATGTGATCATCCTGATTTTTTTGATGCTAACGGAGTTAGTCGAGTTCAAAAAATAGATTGGTGGACAGCAGCGGGACAAACAGGAAACCCACCTTGGTATCCTGATATCGGCGAATACAATATGCCCGTTGGTTTCTACACAGACACATTTGGGCACGGTACACATTGTACTGGCATCGCAGCAGGAAAAACATACGGCAGAGGAAAGAATTCTAACATTTATGTTATGAAAGTTGATGGGTTGGGAGGCACCGGAGGGGTTAATGCATACTATGCATTTGACTTAATAAAATTATGGCATTATCTTAAACCAGTTGATCCTGTTACAGGGTACAAAAGACCAACAGTAGTTAATATGAGTTGGGGATACATCAGCTATTTCTCTGGCATCACCGGTGGTAATTATCAAGGTACTCCGTGGACAGATACAGTCAAACAACCTCAGTATGGTATGATAGGTAACGCAAGTGATATCTACGGGGCTCAGGTAAGTTCAGTTGATTTAGATGTTAGTGAATTATTATCTGTGGGCGTTGTTTTATGCGGCGCCGCAGGAAATTATTATCAAACAGTCGATGTTCCCACTGGCGCAAACTATAATAATTATTTTAACAGTACTGTATATGGTGATACTTTATACTACATGCGTGGTGGAAGCCCGGCATGTAGCCCAGGGGTTATCTCAGTAGGTAATGTATGGACTGGCGATCCATCAATGGGCTACCCAGAGCAAAAAGCAAATAGTAGCGAATCTGGTCCCAGAGTAGACGTATGGGCGCCCGGTACTTCTATTGTTAGTACAATGTCTACTACTAATGCGTTTGGATCTACTGCTCCATATCCTCCAAACACATCTTATATAATAGGTAGCATATCAGGAACATCAATGGCATCACCACAGATAGCCGGATTGTGCGCTCAATTATTGCAAGCATATCCAATGGCTACCCCTGCACAAATTCGTACTAAAGTAATTAATAATAGTACACTTAATGTATTATATGATACGGGTATTTCAGATGATTATGCAATCCCATATACATTACACGGTGGACCAAACAGATATGGTTATCAACCATTTAATGCTGCAATTAACGCTAATGTAGCCGGACCAGTCACAATGTCGAATATTAGTATAAATACATAATAAGGAATAACTAAAATGTCATCATATGTATACACCGCAAATTCAGCGTTTCAAACGACTGCTAATTTAGGAACAGACAAAATCAGAATTGCTACAACAACCTCAGCCATTCAGTACGACACTGGATCACCCAAAGTAATTGGTACAGGAACTATTGCAGTAGCAACTACATCAAAAACAGTTACTGGAACAAGTACTCAATTTACCACTGAAGTGCAAATAGGGCAATGGTTATCCGGAAACACAACTAATCTTATTCTTGGACAAGTTGCTAGTATTGCCAATAATACTAGCTTAACATTGACTGCCAATGCTTCTATTAATAATGCATCAGTGGCGTATGCTATATCTCCAACATCTGACGGATTCGCTTTAGCAACTACTAACAGTTCTATTATCCCAGCAAACACTACATTGAATAGTGTTATTGTTGGTCAAGGTAATGTAGTTTCGTTCTTAAATGTTACGGGTACTGCTGGTGCATTCAGTGTTACTGAATTAGGTATGCCACATGCTAACATGGCCAATGGATACCTAGTAGGTTAATTTTTACTCCTTGAGATAAATATATAATACATTCGCATTCGGCGAGTTTATGCGGTCCC
>Ga0304728_1002843_pt1 | contig 10701 bp, 10 predicted proteins | sample C_130625_MF_Meta_FD_190476 | JGI IMG/M metagenome (GOLD analysis project Ga0304728, IMG submission 190476) | Freshwater microbial communities from Lake Croche, Canada to study carbon cycling - C_130625_MF_MetaG (v2) (version 2) | ecosystem: Environmental > Aquatic > Freshwater > Lake | place... | reverse complement strand
CAGCAATCTCACGCCATGGTTCAACTGGAGTTACTTCTCCCATTTGTAAAAACCCTCACCACTCTTTTGACCCAGTTTGCCGTCAGCCACCATTTTGCGCAATAGCGCTGGTGGTTCGAAGCGATCACCGAGTTGACTATGTAGATATTCAGCGATTGCCAGGCGCACATCAAGGCCGACCATGTCCGTTAATTTCAAAGGTCCGATTGGGTATTTATAGCCAAGGACCATGCCTTTATCAATATCTTCAGCAGAAGCTACGCCTTCTTCAACCATCCGAATAGCTTCGAGACCAATTACTAAACCTAGTCGGCTAGTTGCAAAACCTGGACTATCACCAACAATAATCGGCGTTTTATTGATTCCGACTACTGATTCGCGAGCAATTTCAGTTGTGGAATTTTTAGTTTTAGTACCGAATACGATTTCGACCAACTGGCTAGCTGGAACTGGATTAAAGAAGTGCATGCCAACAAAACGCTCTGGAAACTTAAGTGATTTTGCCAATTCATTAATTGAAATACTGCTGGTATTCGATGCGATGATCGCATCTTTACTTAGAACGGCATCTAATCTGCTTAGAACATCATTTTTCAGAGCTGGAATTTCCGGAACGGCTTCAATTGCAATCCGGCAATTTGGTAATTCTTCAATGCTAGTTAAGAAAGTTAATCGTGCAGAAACATCACTGAGCAAAACTTCGGCGCCACGATCAATTGAACTTTGAATCAATTTTTTGATGCGGTCGCGTGCTGCAATAGAGGCATCGTTATTTGCTTCAACTAAGTAAACTTCATTGCCGGCAAGCAAGTAAGCATGCGCAATACCCGACCCCATGCGACCGCCACCAATTACTGCAACTTTAGCCATTTTGTTACCTTCCGAAAGTTTCCACGATGTTATTTAAATTAGTAATTGTTTCTTCTTCGTTATCACCCGAACCAACTGTCTGGAAAACAATTTCGGTAACGCCACGATTTGCATATTCAATTTCTAGTTTCTGGTATTGCTCTTGTACTTCGGCAGGAGTTCCGGCAATGGCGAAGTCATTAACCATTTCAACTGGAATCAACTTGCTAATGGCTTCCCAGTCGGCGCCTTTTTCTAAGAAAGTTGCTTTAACTTGCTCAGCAACTTCACCCCAACCTGATTCATTGGCGGCAGCGGCATAACTTGGGGTCGAGAAGTAGAAAGCAAGATTTTTCTTGGCTCGATCACGGGCGACATCGCCATCTTTATCAATTGAAGTAATGCGCCAAACTGCAATTTGTAGTCCACGATTGTGCGCTGCCTTACCTTCATTCATTGCTGGCAGTGCCACCTTGTCTAAATAATTTAGATTAGCAACAAGTGGGTGAGTAGCTACGCCGTCGCAAGAACGAGCTGAAAGTTTTAACATAATTTCATTTACGCCAGAACCCCAGATTGGCACTGGTGTGCGAGCCCCATCTAGATCTGGATAGTTACCTTTGAAATAAGTTCCCTCGTGTTTGAATTTTTTATCAGCTTCCCAAGCTGTTCGCATTACCTGAACATATTCTTCTAGGCGACTTGCTGGGTGATCGAAATCTTCAATGCCATACCAGCGACTGCGCATTCCTTGAGTACCTACCCCGATACCAATTTCAAAACGATTATTTGTGGCAACTGCGATATCTGACGCAGTTGCTGCCATCGCAAGAGGGGCACGAGTAAATGCGTATGTAATTCCAGTAGCAACACCAATTCGCTTGGTATGTAAACCAATAGTTAAAGCTCGGATCAATGCATCACGGCCGGGATTTTCAGTGGTCCAGATCCGATCAAAGTTTCGGTCTTCAGCTGCTTTGGCAACTTCTAAAACTGACAAGAAAGCTGGCGTAGCAAGAACGATTGATCTCTTCATTTCCATTAACTCCTAGCTAATTTGTTGATTAGAGATTTTTACAGAATAGCCAGCGCATTAGCTGGTGATCCCACGCCACCAGTAATGTTTGTCGGCACCGAAGTGAATAAGAATTCCCAACGGTTTAATTCAGCGCAACGAACTGATAACTCTTCAAAGTTAAATAGTTCGCCAACAACTATGCCTAAGCCAGGAAGTATCCGTCTATGTAAGTTTCCTACTTTGGCGTCTCCTGGTGCTACTTCTGCGCCCGGGTTATCGCAAGCAATTGCTGCGATATGCCAATTCCATAACGTGCGCGCCATTGATTCATCGGCAGCTAAGCCGGCATATGAAGGAGAACCAACAATTTCTGAATACGCCTGTTTTTCATCGGAATGGAGTGCAAGATATCTTTTAGTAAAACCAAAGCGAAAGCAGAGAATATCGCCGCGTTTAATCGTCACGTTTTGAGCAGCTGCAACTTTTTCCAATAGCTCTGGCGTGATTGATCTTTCGATGAAGGGGTCATATTCGCCCTCGGCATTAGATAAATATCTTTCGACATCTAACAGAACGCCTCGTCCAGTTATGCCGGTTTTTGCCCAATGTTGGATACCTAAACGGTCGCCAATCTGCGTTGGGTCTTCGGTAACTCCGCCATAAAAACCATATTCGCGGCAACGAATATGACGGAATCCATCCCATTGCGATGATGCTTGCGGATAGAAATCATCTAACTTGTCGTCCCAAGTATTGCGATTATCCAGAATCAAAGTGTGCTTTACAGGTTGGCGGCCATACAGCGGAGGTTGAAGCGCATCAAGTGGCAACGTTAAACCAATGCGCTCGCCCGTTTTGGCTTGCGCTAAAGCTGATAAAACAGTTGCATTATCGAGATTATTTAGAGTGCCGTACTCATCATCTTTTCCGTAAACATCCCAAGAGTAAGCAACCCCAAGAGCCGCGAATTTTGGCAGCTCGTCATATTCTGGAAGTTCGATACGCTTGAAATCAGGCATTAGTTCAGGATTTCAAGTGCCAGATCGCGTAGAGCGGTTGCATGACGCAAGTAAACGTGAATTCCCATTTCCCAAGTAAAACCTAAACCGCCGTGAACTTGAATAGCGGTTTCAATTACTTTGATTGAGGCATCGAAAGCGTAAATTGCGGAATCTTTACGCAATTTTTCATCTAGCGCGCCCATCATGGTTGCGGTCTCGGCAAGTTCGACCAACATTTGTGCATCTGCTAAATAGTGCTTAATGATTTGGAATTTTCCGATTGGTTGTCCGAATTGCTCACGAGTTTTCACGTATTCAACAGCCTTGTTCAACATCGCAAATGCTGCCCCGGCTGCCTCTGACGCCCAAACAAGTGCAAGTTCTTCAGCAGCAGCTTTAGTAAATTCAGTATCTAACTTTCCTTCAGCTAACCGAAGCGAATCGGCGTAGTCATCGGCTAGTGCTTCTAAGTCTTTGGTCGTAACCAAGGAATCTGCGCCACCAGTTAAATTCTTAAGTACTTTAGTTTCGCCATAACTTCCGAAAGGAATTATGCCAAGGTCACCAGATGAGCGCGTCTTAATTGCAAAGGAAACTGGACCGTCGTAGGTGCGAGCTGCAGCTGAGAAACGTTTAGCCATGATTGTTGTAATCAATGGCGAAGGAATAACTGATTGACCCCAGACGTGGCCAATTGCAACTAAATCACGAAGAGTTGCTCCGGCCCCACCATCGGCTTCAGAAATTCCAATAGCGTCCCAACCACCTTCAGAAAATTCTTTCCAACTAATTGGTTCGCCAACTGAATACATTGAAACTGGTACACCGTTAATTGCGCTCTTCAACATTTCGCGCAATCCAGCAGCCGCTTCAACGCCAATTTCATTTAGTTCAAGATCTACAGTTTTGCTCACTTTGGAAGTCCTAGCACTCGCTCTGCCACAATATTACGTTGAATCTCATTCGTTCCAGAATAAATTGAAGCAGAACGACTTTCTAGATATTGATGACGCCAATGTGCGCGGTGTGAAGTACATGAGATTTTGATGCCTAAGTTAGCAATCTCTTTCCAGAGGTCACTCCAATAGACCTTTAAACCAGCGGTCGCAGAGAAGAATCTAATTTGGTCATCTTCGCGCGCAACTGACTTGCTTACTTGCCACTTAACTAGCTCAGTTCGGGTATCAAGGCTTTGGATCAGCTCTTTATATTCACCGTTGCGAGCACAGCAATTAACGAGTAGATCCATATCGGCACGAAGTTCGATATATCGAACTGCACCTTCAACAGATCCGCGTTCGTTCTTAAGGATGGTCATTGAAACGCCCCAGCCATTGCCTTCGCCACCTAAAACGTCGCTGTCTGGAATAAAGACATCGTCGAAATCAGTTTCGCTGAAATGTTGGCTGCCAGAAATTTGTTTGATCGGGCTAAGTGAAATTCCAGGAGATTTCATATCTGCTAAGAAAAGTGAGAGGTTCTTATATCGTGGCGCATTTGCATCGGTGCGAACCAAAAGAAGGCAACGGTGCGAATAAGCGCTATAGCTTGTCCAAGTCTTTCGCCCACGGACGGTGTATCCACCTTCAACTTTGGTTGCCAGAGTTTTAACGTTAGCTAAATCAGAACCAGATGCTGGCTCTGAAAATCCTTGGCACCAAACATGTTCACCCGAGAGAATTGGATTTAAATATTTATCTTTTTGTTCTTGAGTGCCATGTTCGATCAATGTTGGCGCCGTCAAAATACGACCGATACGACCTAGCGCGTCCGGTGCTTGCGCACGTGCTGCAGCTGAAGCGAAAGCAACTTCATGAGCAAGTCCTAAACCTTGACCACCGTATTCGCGCGGAATCGATAAGCCGGAATATCCACCAGCGTAAAGAATGCGATCCCATTCGCCACGAATTTTGACTTCTTCGGTTTCGGAGAGAGCGCCACGGTTTTCGCGCCAATATTGCGAAACGTTAGCTTGCAGCCACTTCGATGCTTCTGCTTCGAACAGCGCAATATCGTGTCCAGTATCGTGACCGGCAGTACCTGCCTGCGCGCTTGCCAGAGTGGTCATAACTTTTCCTCCATAAACCTTTCAAACGGTTGGTTGGGATAGTACAGTGGCGCTAGATTTGGGTCAACAGGAAATGACCATTAATTGAAAAGTTCACCTTTGAGTGCGGTGAGGAAGGGGAGGTACTAGATGAGTCAATTGATCAAGATCGAAACTGCTGATTTCATCACCACCATAACCCTTAAGCGCCCCGAAAAACGTAATGCCTTAAACCGGGAAATGCGGATTTTCATCAAGCACGAGATAGCCCGGCTTAATCAGAGCGATGCCACCAAAGTAATTATTCTTACCGGTACCGACCCAGCATTTTCAGCTGGAGTTGATTTCTCCGAGTTAGATGATCCCGCCACCGATTTTAGTGAAATTGGCCCCTTATCTGGCCCCTTCTTTTCTTCTGATGTTCCAGTTATTGGTGCAATCAATGGCGCCGCGTATACCGGCGGCCTCGAATTAGCATTGACCTGCAATATTTTAATTGCCTCTGAAAAAGCGATATTTGCTGACACCCATGCAAAAAAGGGAATGATGCCTGGCTGGGGTCTTTCGGTTCATCTGCCTATCGCTATCGGCGCAAATCGCGCGCGTCAGATGATGAGTAGTAGCCAGCCAATTTCGGCTAACCAAGCTTATGAGTGGGGCTTAGTCAATGAAATTGTTTCGCATGAACTACTAATGAAGCGCTCTCGCGAGGTTGCTACTGCAATATCTCAACAAGACATTTCGGTCATTCGTAAAATTGGCGTTCTTTACAATCAGAATCGACATGAACGCGATGCCAAAGCATGGCTCAACGAACAAGCAGCATTTATCAAAATCGAGCCAAGTAAATGACCATTGATTCAACTGCTGGCGCTGATACCCTAACGACAATATTTCCAGCCGTTATGGAGGCTCCACTTGGTAAAGAAAATTGCCAAAGCAGAGAAAGCGGTCAATGGCGCCAATCGAGATCAGGATATTCTCGAAGCGGCGATTCACATCTTTGCCGAAAAGGGTTACGTAGGGTCTTCACTACAAGAGGTAGCCGATTCAGTTGGGTTAATGAAGGGCAGCCTGTATCACTACATTTCCTCAAAGGAATCGTTGCTTTATCGCATGTTTCAGGAAGCCCACGAGCAAGCGAATTTAATTACTGCCGAAGTCGACGCCAAGAATTTGGGGCCCGAAGAACACTTGCGAGAATTCGTACGCAGTTTGGCAGTTTTTTACGTGATCAATCAGGAACGAGCAAGTATTTATTTCCGGGAATCTCGCCATTTAACTGGCAAAGATCGCGAAACAGTAAAGCAGCAACAGAAAGATTTCCGGGCATATGTGCGTGGTTTGATCGAGGATGTACACAAAGCTGGATTAACACGACCAGATTTAGATATTCGAATCGCTTCCTACTTCTTGCTGACAGCTGTAAACGGTATTCATATTTTCTTACAAGCTCAGCATGGAGCAAAAGCAGCACAAACAGCAGACGAGATTTCAGATCTAGTTTGTTCAGCAATCCTTACTCGCGATTCGCGAAAGGCCAAATAGATTTAGCAAACTCTTCGCAAGTTGGGTTCGCTAAGTTTAGAGTTAGCAACCAATTGACTGGAGCCACTTCATGAACCAACTGCCACTGCTTCCAAGCCGAGCAGGTATTGCCGCTATCGGAACTCAACTTCAGTTCTGTGCGTTACGAACACCTAATAAAGTGGCAATTGAATTAACATCTGGGCCAAAGCGAACTTTCGGCGAACTAGATCAGCGTAGTAATCGGTTAGCAAATGCGTTGCTTGGTAAAGGTTTAGTAAAAGGCGATCGAGTCGCAATTTGGTTGACAAACACTCTTGAATATATGGATTCCTACATTGCCTGTGCTAAAGCCGGTCTAGTTATTGTGCAAATTAATATTCGGCACAAGCCTGCCGAAGCCCAGTATCAATTAGAAAATTCTGGATCTAAAGCGATTATCTTCTGCGACACGATCGCGCAATATGTTGACGAACTTAGCTTGGCTGGCGACTTCCTGACCATAACCACTGGCAAAGTTCACGTTAAGGGTTCAGTTTCATTTGAGAGTTTCTTAGCGCAAGGGGCAAATGTCATGCCACCGGCGCCGGAAGATGATGACTTATTGGTGATCGGATACACCAGCGGAACAACTGGTTTTCCTAAAGGTGCTGAATTAACTCATCATTCAGTAAAAACATTGGGCCAGGCCAACGCGCTAACAAATCGTTATGCCATGGCGAGCACTCAAGTTTTCGGACTCTCACTTTCATTTACTGCAGGAATTCCAGCACACCTTCTTACTCACATGTGGGTCGGTGGCACAACGGTTCTAATGGATGAATGGGATACCGAACTACTTGTTGAAAGTATTGCAAAGCACCAAGCAACTTTCACAATTATTCCAAGTCCACCGATTGTTGAGTTTTGTGCAATCGTTGATAAAGCACCAAGCAAAGTTGAATCACTTGTTGCGTTTCTGCACTCATCTTCTAAAGCGCCACCAGAGCATCTAGCCATGTTGGTTGATTCGCTTGGACCTCGATTGGTCGAAGGTTTGGGAATGACGGAAAACTCTGGTGGCCTGATTGCTGCAACGCGGGCAAGTGATTACATAAATCCACGTCCAGATATTTTTGAATCAACTGGTATCGCTGCACCTGACACAATCGTAGATATCATCGATGAAGATGGAAATATATTGCCGCATGATGGCGAAGCTGTTGGCCAATTAGTTGCGCACTCAGGTTCACTTGCTCGTGGCTATTGGGGTAATCCAGAAGCAACTGCCAAATCATTTGTTAACGGTTGGTACAACACTGGAGATTTAGGCCGCATGACACCTGATGGCTATATTTACATGATCGACCGCCGCAACGATTTGATTTCAAGCGGTGGCATGAACGTATATCCAAGTGAAATTGAACGTGTCATCCTCTCTATTGCGGGGGTAACGCTTTGCGCAGTAGTTGCTGCACCTCATGAAAAATGGGGGCAGACACCAGTTGCGTTCGTGATTTCAAATAGCGATTCTTTATCGGCAGATGCCATTAAGGAAGCTTGCAAGAAAGAACTAGCAAATTACAAGTTGCCTTCAGAAATTCGCATCGTAAAGCAATTGCCGACAAATACCAGTGGCAAAATTCTTAAGCATGAACTACGCAATCAGTTAGAGAACGAAAAGAAGACTCAGTGATTAAATCGACTCAGGTAACTACCGCAGAGCCTGGAATTGGTTTAGCGGTAGTGCTTGGGTTGATGGCTGGCTTTTGTTCCCTTCTTTCAGCCGGCGCTGCAGTTGTTCTTCCAAAGTTGGCGACTGACCTTAATATTTCGACCACACTTTCAGTTTGGGTAATTAGCGGATTCTCGCTTGCTTACGGCGTAACTATGGCCGCCTATGGTCGCATCGCTGATTTAGTCGGACTACGTTTACCGTTAACCGTCGGAACAATCATAATGTCAATCGGTGCGTTACTTGCCGCACTTGCAAGTAACTTTGGAATCTTGATGGTGGGCCGTGTTTTGCAAGGACTGGGCGGTGCAGCAGTACCAGTTTTAACCGTTGCTATCGTGACAAGTTTTAATGATCATAAATTGAAAACCACTGGCCTAGCTTTAGTAACAGGCCTTTCATCTGCCGGAGCTGGCATCGGACCACTGGTAGGTGGATTACTTGAATACGTCGGAACTTGGCGTTTATCAATTGGCATAACTGCCTGCAATGCGATTTTGCTCATGCTGATCTGGAAACAAGTCCCGCATAAGAAATCAGCCGCCAAATTTGATTTAGTCGGATCACTTCTATTTACCGGAGTGGCAGCTGGCTTGGTCGCAATTATTCAATCTGTATCAACTGGCATGACGGTTCGAATTATTGGTTTCACACTTTTAATCGTGACTCTGCCAGCACTTCTGATTTGGGTTAAAGGTCACCCAAGTGGTTTCTTACCGGTTACCGTTTATAAAAATAAAGAGGCAATGCGAGCAACATTTGCCACCATATCTATTCCGGCTGCGTGGTTTTCAACTTTGGTTGCCGTGCCGATTTACTTACACAGTCAAGGTTTAGAACCAATTGAAATAGGTATCGTTGTTGCACCTAGCGGCTTGATTGGATTTCTTAGTGCGAAATATTCAGCGCGAGTAATTGCAAAGTTTGGTTCAAATCGAACTTTAATTTTTGCGGCTTTCTGCTCTATTTCAGCGCTACTTATTGCCTTTTATGGATCGCACTTTGTCCACCCATATGTAATGGCAGTTTCAATTTATCTGGTGACACTTGGTTTTGGAATGGCGCAACCAGCCATGGTTTATCGAATTAATCAAGTAGTTACTGAAGAGGTTCGTGGAATCGCACTTGGTATTTCTATCATGACAATTTTTGTGACAGGCAGCATCGCAGCAGCAATGATCGGGGGTTTTAGCGATGTTTTAGGTATCGACTACACCTTGCTAAGTTTGCTAGTCGTGCCAATCTTTGTGCTTTGTTTAATTTGGCCAACAAAAAATCGCCCTCGTTGGTAATTTAATTAATCGACTTGATATGCGCGAGTAGATAGAAAAATTTCCCAGCTGCCATCGATGGCTACAACACCGTCAGACTTAGTAATTTCGTACCCAAATTCAACGCTACCGGCAGGTCGTTTAGGGTGAGGCTTAATTGAAAGAACAGTAAGGATGTTATGAATAGTCTCGCCAGGCAAAACTGGCTTGCGATAGTTAATTATTTGGTTTGTGATTGCTAAGCCAGTACCAGAAAATAAACCGAGTCGTTCGTTTAGTCCCGATGCGATAGCAACAACTGCTAAACCAGGTGGAAATAGTCCACCGAAGATTCCATATTGTTTAGCAAATTCATCATCAACATGCATTGGGTTCATGTCGCCTGAATACATCGACCAGAAAAGTCCATCAGCAGCAGTGAAGGTCCGTCCTTGAGTTTGGAATTTGTCACCAACTTCGAAATCTTCAAAATATTTCGCATTCGGCCCAACTGGTGGCATAGGTGACATCAAGGATCCTTTCGTGCTCTGATAATTTCCTCTATACTCCCAAACGTTAGGTCAAAACGCCAGCGCTTATTGGAGAATCACATGGTTAAAGGCAATGCATCTGCACTTCTGGTATCTGAGGTTGATGGCGTCCTTTGGTTAACTATTAATAGACCTGACGCTCGAAATGCCATCAATAGCGAACTAAGCGATTTGCTACTAGAAGCGATTACGGTAACTGCGCAAGATCCCAAGATTCGAGTCGTTGTAATTCAAGGTGATGAGAAAGCATTTTGTGCTGGTGGCGATATCAAGGAAATGGGTGGCGATAGAGCAACTTTGGCCAAGAAATTGCGCCAAGCAACTCTCATCGCTGGCGGCATCGCAAACATAGCAAAACCAGTAGTTGCAGGCGTTCGAGGTTATGCATCGGGGGCCGGTTTTAGTCTGGCTATGGCCTGCGATCACATAGTTGCCCAAAATGATGCCACTTTTACTTCAGTATTTAGCAAGCGCGGATTAGTGCCAGATTTTTCTGGAACATTTTGGTTAGCCCGGCAAGTTGGTTTGCATCGCGCCAAAGATATTGTTTTTAGTGCTCGCCCGGTTGGTGCGGTCGAAGCTCACAATCTTGGCTTAGTTACTACATTGACGACAGCGCAAAGCTATCAAGCTGACTTAAACGAAGTTGTGAAACGTTATGCCACAGGCCCAACACTTTCTTATGGTTTAGCTAAACGTTTACTAAACCATACTTTTGAAAATGATTTAGCTAAAGCTCTTGAA
>Ga0304728_1002839_pt1 | contig 10708 bp, 12 predicted proteins | sample C_130625_MF_Meta_FD_190476 | JGI IMG/M metagenome (GOLD analysis project Ga0304728, IMG submission 190476) | Freshwater microbial communities from Lake Croche, Canada to study carbon cycling - C_130625_MF_MetaG (v2) (version 2) | ecosystem: Environmental > Aquatic > Freshwater > Lake | place... | reverse complement strand
ATGGCCACCCTCAGGGGTGCACAATGACCGTCGTGCCAATGTCGGCACCGAGTTTCGGCCGGCTACTGGCGGTCCTATTGTGGTTGTCGTTCCTCTTCGGCTGCTACAACGGCGCGATGGTGGTGTTCCTGACCGAGGTCATGCCCGCAGAGGTTCGCGCCACCGGGTTCTCGCTCGCCTACAGCCTGGCGACGGCGATCTTCGGCGGCACCACACCGCTGATCGCCACCTGGTTGATCCGCCAGACCGGCGACCGGGCGATCCCCGGCGCGTGGCTCTCCCTGGTAGCCCTGCTGGGCCTGTTCGCCTCGATCATGCTGACCAGGACCAAAACCTCTGTCGACGCGGTGCCGGTCTCAATCGAGTAACACGCCGCTACGAGTGAGCTGGCCGCCTCACGCACGAGCGCAACAATCCGCGTCGAGCGATAGACGAGGTCGGCGGTCGCTCATGCCATGCTGTCGAACATGACTGTTGTGCTGGTTCATGGCAATCCGGAGACTGACGCGATCTGGGGCCCGCTGGTGGATGCCCTTGGACGCACGGATGTGGTGCGATTGTCCCCGCCGGGTTTCGGTGCGCCGCTGCCCGGAGATTTCCCAGCCACCTACCTCGCCTACCGCGACTGGCTCGAAGGCGAGCTGGAGAAGATCGACAACCCAATCGACCTCGTCGGCCACGACTGGGGTGGCGGTCATGTCGTCAATGCGATGATGCATCGGCCCGAGCTGGTACGCACGTGGGCCACCGACGCAATCGGCATATTCGACCCCGCCTACGTCTGGCATGACCTGGCGCAGGTCTGGCAGACGCCGGGCGAAGGTGAGCAGTTAGTCGACGCCATGATGGGGATACCCGTTGAAGATTGGGTCGCCCAAATTGCCACGGTCGGCATGACCGCTGACATAGCAGCTGAAGTCGCACGTTCGCATGGCCCGGAGATGGGTCAGGCAATCTTGCGGCTGTATCGCTCAGCTCGTCGACTGTCCGAAGCCGGTCAGTCGCTGGAGATCGCAGCGGCGCGTCCCGGCTTGTCGTTGCTGTGCACCGACGACGACTTCGTCGGTTCGGAAGAGATCCGTCGGCGCGCGGCGGGACGGGCCGGAGCCCGCACGGAGGTACTTGAAGGCCTGAATCATTACTGGATGATCCAGGATCCGGAAGGCAGCGCTGCCGTGCTCACGCGGTTTTGGGATTCCCACAGCTGAGGTCCCCGCGATCCGTCACGCGGATGATTTCTCCGCTGTGATCCTCCGCGCCCTAAGCCTCGGCATCGGAGATCAAACTGCCGCGGCCGACCTGTACGGCGCGCTGAGCGCCCGCCGCGAACAGACGTAAAAATCCCCAAAATCCGCAGTCTCGGGAGCGTTGTGCGTCTGCTCGCGCAGGGATCCCGGGCGCAGGGATCCCCGGGCGCAGGGGACGAGTGGGCCCATGGATACTCAACCGGATGAGTTCACCTGACTCCGCGGCGCTCTCGGCGCCAAGTGCAGCGCTGCAGCCACCTCTAGCGATTGTCACCGGAGGAAGTCGCGGCCTGGGATATGAAGTTGCTCGTGGCTTAGCGGCAAAGGGTTATCACCTTTCCTTGATAGCGCAAAATGCGAATGGTCTAGCCACCGCCCGCGAAAAGTTACTGAGAGATTTCCCGAGCGCGAAAGTTGCAACACACGCGATTGATTTTGATGTCAGCAAGCCAGGACAGTTAGAACAAGTGCGCCAAGAACTTAATGATCTCAAGTCTGCTCTTGTTACTCCAGCTGTGCTTGTAATTGCGCACGGAGTGATGAGTGAAAGGATGTCTAAGACGTTGCGCACCAGCGCTAATGAATGGCGTCGCGTCATGGCGATTAACCTCGATTCGGTTTTTATGCTTGTCAATGAATTAGTTCCTCCAATGGCTGATGCACGCAGTGGTCGAGTAGTTATTTTCTCAGCATGCCTTGGTCGCATGTCTGGCCCGGGAAATGCTGGTGGACTTGCGCCATACCGAATTAGCAAGGCGGGGGTGAATGCACTCGTTCGAAATCTTGCACACGAGACTGGACTCGGCTCTCGCGGACTACTCGTAGATGCAATCTGTCCTAATCATTCCCGAACAGATATGGGCGGACCTAACGCGCCGAGAAGCGCCGAGAAAGGTGCTGAGACCGCGCTCTGGTTACTTGAACGTACCTTTAACTCACAGAGTGAGAGCGTCATTGAAAAGCTCACGGGTGTCTTGTGGGAAGACCATAACGTTGTGCAGTGGTAGTCGGCATGGACGTTTAGCCCCGCAGTGTCTCGATGTCCGCGCTGAAGTCTAGTCCGACGTGGTCGGTGGCGAACTCGGCGTAGATCTGCGCAGCGTGACTGCCGAGTGGGGCCGACGCGCCGGTGGAGGTCACCGCGGCCATCGCCAATCCCAGGTCCTTGTTCATCAGCGCTGTGGCGAAACCGGGTTTGACGGCGACTATCTTTTATCTCCAACCCGGTCCGTTCCCGGCTCAGAAATAGCCTCTCATTGGGTTGTTTGTAGGGCGGGCGGGGCTCGAACCCGCGACCAACGGATTATGAGTCCGCGGCTCTAACCAACTGAGCTACCGCCCCCGGTCGTTCAACACGACGACGATACGCGAAGGCGCTTCTAGAACCCGGTGATCCACCGGCAGACGACGGGGTTCTGCATGCAGGCGGCGTTGATATCGGGCAGCGCTCCCGAGCACGGCAGGCCGTTCTCCTGCACGCAGCCGGGCGGCATCGGCGGGCAGACCGTACCGTCTGGTCGCACGCATATCTGGTCGTACGGCCCGGCGTAGGCGGGTACCGCCATCGCGCCAGCCACGCCCAATACGACGCCGACTGCCGCGCATAACAATCGAATGGTCCCCACGAGTCCTCCCCCAGATCCGCTGGCCTTCCCCGTCCAGCACTGCAGCCGAGACTATCTCGCACCGCCGACAAGTCGACCCGGTATCGGCTCAGTCCGTGACGACGCAGAACTCGTTTCCCTCGGGATCGAGCAGGACGATGAAATCCCCGATGGGGTCGGCTTGGCGATCGGTCACCTGAGTTGCCCCGAGTTCGACGCACCGCGCAGCACCCTTCTCGAGATCAGTAACCAGCACATCGAGATGCACCCGGTTCTTGCCCACCTTCGCTTCGGGCACCTGCTGGAACGACACCGTCGTGGAGCCGTCGGCCATAGTCACGGCAACCCACTCCGCCGATTCGCGCACCTTCGTGCCGCCCAGCACCGCGGCCCAGAATTCGGCGAGTGAGTCACAGTCGTGGCAGTCGATTACCACTTCGGACAGCCTGCCGACCGCCATCAGGAGTAGACCGGCTGCCCGTCGGCGTCGATGTAGTACAGAGCTGTGCCCTGCTCGACACGGGGCGCATCAGCCTTTAGCGCCACGGCGATCTTGTTGCTGGCGTTGCGCATCACGTCGAGTGTCAGCTCGCGGGCCTGGACCGGGGAGAAGTGTCGCAGCACATCGGCAGCAACGGCGGGATCGATGTGTGCCGGCGACCAGATCAGCGCGTCGGCATAGCGCAGTGCCGCCTTGTGGCTGTCGCTGAGCGACTCTGAATCCTGAAAGCGGTCGATATCGTCGTAAAGACTCTCCGAACCGCCCGAATCCAGCGCGGTGCTGTCGCGGAGCGACTTGCACAGCCGACAGTTGTGCGCAACGGCACCGCGGAGTCGCACCACTTCGGTGGTGACGGGATCGAGTGATCTCAGGCGCGCGATCCCCGGCAGTAGATGGTTGAACACCACATCCGAGGCGTCGGTCTCGGGATCCCATTGCGGATCAGGGGATATCCAGGCCACGGGTAGGCCCAGCGCGGTCAGCCCCGCGGCGACCCGGGGCAGGAAATCGGCGACGTACATTTGCATGACCACACCGAACGCATCCCGGCCGAGCGCTCCGGTCAGCGCCGCGCGCTGGGCGTCGGTGACCATCGAGACGTCGAAGCTGAACTGCTCGGCGAAATCGGCAACGACGGTCTCGATGTCTGACTGAGCCTGTACCGCAGCGAGTTCGGACGGCAATGCCGACAATGACACGGCATCCGCACACGTCGCGCGGATCAGTCCGACTATTCGCTGTTGCCCCGCCGGGGATTGCCACGCCAGTCTGCTGAGCCAGGTGTCGATCTCGTCTGCGGGCACAGTCAATTATTGCGCCTGGCTGACCGAGGACATATGGAAGTCGGGAATCCGCAGTGTCGGCATCACCGCTCGGGTGGCCCAGTCACCCCACTCGCGCGGCAGCGTCGCCTCGGCGACACCGGCCTCGCTGGCCCGGCGCAGAAGGTCCAGAGGACTCTCGTTGAACCGGAAGTTGTTGACCGCGACGGTGACCTTGCCATCCTCAATCAGGTACACCCCATCACGGGTCAGTCCTGTCAACAGCAGCGTGGTGGGGTCGACGGTGCGGATGTACCACAGCGTCGTCAACAACAGGCCGCGCTCGGTGGCCGCGACCATCTCGGCCAGCGACGCGGTGCCACCGGTCATCAGCAGGTTGTCGGCGGGCACCGCGGGATTGGTTCCGAATTCGGCGGCCGCGGCCCGCGGGTAGGTCAGCGCGGCGATGGTGCCCTCTCGGATCCAATCCACCCGGTCGATGTCCATGCCGTTGTCGAACAGTGAGATCCGGTCCGACCCCGACGCGGTATGCACGAACGGCGCGCACTCCTGGCCGGGCGCAAACGGATCGGAGTACATCGTCAGCGGAAGGTCGGTGAGCTTCTCCCCCACCCGCGTTCCGCCGCCGGGCGCCGACAGTGCGGTGCGGCCTTCCTGTGCGCCGCGGCCGTCCATGGACCAGCCGAGGTAGATCATCATGTCCGCCACGGTCGAGGGTGGCATCAGGGTTTCGTAGCGCCCGGCGGGCAACTCCACCGTGCGCTGCGCCCACCCCAGCCGCGTCGAAAGGTCTTCCAGCAGTGCATCGGTCGGCACGTCGGCGAACCAGGGTGAGCTCACCCCGGCCCACGCGCTAGCGTCGCCGCGTTTGGCGTTGATCTCCACTGTGCCGGTGGGTTGGGTGAAGCGGCGTCGCAAACCGGACGAGGTACCCAGGAACGTCGTCTCCACCAGGTGGTGCGCATAGCCGTAGAGCCGGTCGGCGCCGGCGAAGCCAGCCGACAGCGAACGGGCGAGGTCACCGAATACCTGCGCGCCGGTCTCCGGGATCGGGGTGTCCCAATAGTCCGGTGGAGCCCCGGATCCGGTCAGCAGTGCCGCGCTGTCGCGGGCCTGCGGTGCGGCGTGGGCGGCCTCCTCGGCGGCAGCGACAAGATCGGCAATCGCCAAAGCGTCAACCGCACTGGAGCGCAGCGCCCCGACATGTGCGGAATCACCTTTGCGCACAATGGAAATCACCGATGTCGACCGCGAGATGGACACACCGTTGGTGGTCATGGAGTTGCCGGCCCAGCGCAGCGAGGCATCTGCGACCTCGGTGACGATGACGATCGTCTCGTCGCTTCGGCGGGACTTCGCTGCGGCCTGCAAAGCCAGTTCGACGATCTGCTGCGCAGGGATCAGTGCGCTCATCGTCCGGACTCCTCGACGGTGTTGAGCACGTTCACTTTTCGGAACAGCGCCGACGGGCAGCCGTGGCTGACGGCAGCCACCTGGCCCGGTTGGGCCTTGCCGCAGTTGAACGCCCCGCCGAGTCGCCACGTCGAGGTGCCGCCGACTGCTTCCATGGAGTTCCAGAAATCTGTGGTGGTGGCCTGGTAGGCGACGTCGCGCACCTGCCCGTCGAGGCGACCGTCACGGATTCGGTAGAACCGTTGGCCGGTGAACTGGAAGTTGTAGCGCTGCATGTCAATTGACCACGACTTGTCGCCCACGATGTAGATGCCGCTGTCCACCCGGCTGATCAGATCGGCGGTGCTAAGGTCCTCGATACCGGGTTGCAGTGACACGTTGGGCATCCGCTGAATCGGAACGTGATGCGGTGAGTCGGCGTAGGAACAGCCGTTAGAACGGTCCCTACCGAGCCGCTTAGCGAAGACCCGGTCGAGTTGATAGCCGACAAAAACACCGTCCCGCACCAGATCCCAACTCTGGGCAGCCACGCCTTCGGCGTCGTATCCGATTGTGGCCAAACCGAATTCCGCGGTGCGGTCGGCGGTGACATTCATCACCGGCGAGCCGTAGCGCATGGAGTTCAGCTTGTCCGGCGTGGCGAACGACGTGCCGGCATATGCGGCCTCGTAGCCGATCGCCCGGTCGTACTCGGTGGCATGTCCGATGGACTCATGAATCGTCAGCCACAGATTGGTGGGGTCGATCACCAGGTCGGTCGGACCGGCCACCACGCTGGGCGCTTTGGTCTTCTCGGCCAGTAGAACCGGAAGTTCGACCAATTCACCCGACCAGTCCCACACCTCATCACCGGCCAGCGCCTCCCAGCCGCGGCCGGTCGGCGGAGCCAGCGTGCGCATCGATTCGAAACTGCCCGCCGCCGCATCCACGGCGACCGCCTCCAACGCCGGCATGGTGCGCACCCGCTGCTGGGTGATCGACGAGCCGAACGTGTCGGCGTAGAAGGTCTGCTCCTTGACGCTCATCACCATCGCCGACAAGTGGTCTACGCCGTCGGATGCCAGCAGCCGGTGCGAGTACTCCCCCAGCAGGGCGATCTTGTCGGCGGTGGGGACACCGAACGGGTCGATGCGGTAATCCGACACCCAGACCGCGCCGGCGTAGACGGGTTCGTCGGCCAGGTCGATCCGCTCCGCGTTGAGCGCCGCCAACGTCGTCGCGACTCCGACGGCATGCCGGGCCGACTCCGCGGCGACCTCGGGGCTCAGGCCGGCATGCGAGGCGAAGCCCCAGGTGCCGTTGACGATGACCCGCACCGCGAGGCCGATCTCGCGGTCCAGCACGGCGGACTCCAGTTCACCGTCGCGCAGGTGCACGGTCTCGGTGGTGATCGCGTGCACCCGCAGGTCGGCATAGCTGGCACCGGCCGCCCTGGCCGCCGACAACGCGGCATCGGCCAGCGCACCCAGAGGCAGGGCCAGGAAGTCGGAGTCGATGCCACGTTGAGTCACGGCGCAACGCTAACGCCCCGCCGCGGCTTAGATGCCGCCGACGCCCCGGATCTCCAAGTAGACCGCCAGCACGCAGAGCACGGCGCAGATGCCCAGCGCCACCCAGTCCGCCCGGCGTGGCCGCGATGGCGCCGCGGAGATCTGGCCGGTGCCGCCGCGTGCGGTGATGGCGTCACCCATCTCATCGGCACGCCGCAGTGCGACGGTGATGCCGGCGGCGAGCAGGTCGATCAACTCGCTCGACCACCGCCGTCGGGTGGTCCGACCGTCCGGCAGTACCGGTCGCGGCCGCAGGCGCCGGGCCGCATTGAGCAACCTGAACTCGTCCATCAGCATCGGAAAGGCGCGCAATGCCAACGCCAATGCCACGGCCCAGTCCTCGACCGGGATGCGCAGTAGGCGAAACGGCCGTCCCAGAGTGGCCACCGCGGGAGCGACGTCGGCCACGTTGGTGGTCCACGACACCAGCGCGCCCAGCGCGATCAGAACGACCGACAGCGCGGTGAAACGCAGGAACTTCAGCAGACCACCGATTGGGAGATCGGCCGACCACAGGTGCAGCACCGGCTCACCGCCACCGAGGGTCGCCGTAACACAGCCCAGCAGCACCAGCAGCCACAACCACCACGGCAACGACGGCAGCGCGCCGCGGGGAATCCGGGCCAGCCATACCGTTACCGCCACCAGCGCCGCCATTAAAGCGATCGCAGCCCAGCCGGGATAGAACGCCAGGACGAGCGAAACCGCAAAGACCACAATCAATTTGGTGCCGGCCCACAGTCGGTGGATCACCGACGTACCGGGAACCGGACGCAGCAACACCACCGACCGGCGCTGGCGTGCGGCCCTCACAGCGCGCCCTCCACGGCGGCTGCTACCGGCAACTGCGTGCCCTTGTCGAGGTGCAGAATCCGCGGGCAGAGTTCCTCCAGACCGGCGAAGTCGTGCGAGATGACCACCAGTGTCAGCCCGGTGTTGCGGCGCAGGTCGGTCAACAACCGCAGCAGTCCGCGGCGGCTCACGGCGTCCAGACCCGCCAACGGCTCGTCCAGGATCAGCGCCTTGGGCCAGCGAGCGAGCAGACCCGCGATCACCACTCGGCGCATCTGCCCACCGCTGAGTTGGTCGACGCGTCGACGGGCCAGTGACCCGTCCAGGCCGACGGTCGCCAGCGCGGCCACCACCCGATCGGTGTCATGCGGGGAAAACCCTGCGGTGGAGGCGACTTCGAGATCCACCCGGCTGCTCAACAGTTGCAGACGGGCCGCCTGGAACGCGATCGCGACCTGCCCCACGCATTCGTCGGCAGGTTGGCCACCCACGAGACAGGTGCCGGTGCTCGGTGTGATGAGGCCGGCCATGATCCACGCCAGTGTGGATTTACCGGAGCCGTTGCCGCCGTGGATCAGAAGTCCGTCGCCCTCGTTGACGGTGAAGTCGATGTCATGCAGAGCGGTCTTGGCCCATGGTGTGCCGCGGAAGTACTCGTGGCCGACGCCTGCGAGTTGCAGCACAGGCACGCTGCTGTGCGAGGTCTGGATCACTGTCGGCGCGGGCGCAGCGGCGTCTTCGACCATGACCATGTTGTCCACTGAGTCGCTGAGATTGACTGTGCGGTCGGCGATCTCAGTTTCACTGTTGTAATGGGTAATCTGGACAAGTGCCATCCGGTGGCGCTCGGCGAGACCGGACAGCACGTCCATGAGACCGTCTCGACCGCGTTGGTCGACCATGCTGGTGATCTCGTCGGCAATCAGCATCGACGGCTGGCGAGCCAGCGCCCCTGCCACCGCGAGCCGCTGGAGTTCGCCACCGGACAACCCGCCGGTGTCGCGTTCCTCCATGCCGGCCAGCCCCACTTCGCCAAGCAGTGTGCCGACGTCGGTGCGGGTTCCGGGCGGCAGGCCCCACACCACATCGTCGGCCACGCGGCTGCCCAGGACCTGGCTCTCGGGGTGCTGCATGACAACCGCGGTACCGCCCAACTGTCCGAGGCCCACGCCGCCGGGTCGCGTGATGGTTCCGGAGGTCGGCTGGCGCCCGGACAGCAGCAGCATCAGCGTGGTCTTGCCCGAACCGTTGGCACCGGTGATGGCGACGTGTTCGCCGGCGTCGACGGTCATGGTCAGCGGCCGCAGGGCGTCATGGTCGGCATCGGGATAGCGGAACCGGGCACCGGTCAGCGCCACCGGCACCGGGCCCACCGGACCGACCTCGACTGGGGCGTTCAATTTGTGAACGTCGGGGATGCCGCGCAGGCGGTCCAGCACGCGCGACAGCGCCCACCACCCCACCAGCGACACCAGCACGATGGTGAAGATCGAGTACGCCACCATGAGCACCGGCCAATACTGCAGCGCGATCTCGAACGTCGCCCTGGTGTCCTGAGCGGACTGACGAAACGGTTCGAACTGGGACATCACCGCCATCACACCGTCGAAATTGGCGGTGATCGCCTCGAAGGTGACGGTGCGCAACCGGTGCAACACCAGCAGGACGCCGACGATCCACAGCCCGAGGGCGGTACCGGCGACCACCGATGCCGCGATGACCATCGCGATACCGCCTCGCCGGCGCTTGATGATGCCGGTCATCCCGCCGACGTAGGCGCAGTTGAGCACCACCATGAAGCCACTGATGCCGGCGATCAGGAAGCTGACGGTGCAGGCCGCGAATGTTGCGGCCAGCAGCACGCGCAGCCGGTACCGGTAGCCGAGAAGTCCCATCGGAACCGTCACCAGCAGTGACAGCCCACCGGCGAACGGAACGATCACCGACAGGATGGCCAGCGCCGAACTGAGAGCCCCCATCACGGCGGCGTGGGCCATTTCGACCGGGGACAGCGCGCGCGCGGGCCGCCCAACTGTCGAAGTCACTCCCCGATTCTGCCAGTCAGCGAGGCCGAACTTCGCCGACGGGCCAGCGCATAGATGTCCTATGTAACATCTCCGCCATGACGCGGGGCGCACCGGAGATGCCCGCCGCCGGTGTGGGATCTGAGTTGCTCACGGTGGTGGCGAGGCTCAACCGGTTGGCGACACAGCGAATCCGGCTGCCCCTGCCGTGGGCTCAGGCCAGGTTGCTGGGGACCATCGACGACCGCGGCGAGGCGCGGATCTCCGACCTCGCCGAACTCGATCACTGCTCGCAGCCGACAATGACCACCCAGGTGCGCCGCCTCGAAAGCGCCGGCCTGGTGGCGCGCACACCCGACCCAGACGACGCCCGCGCGGTCCGCATCCAGATCACCGCAACGGGTTCGGACATGCTCGCTCAGGTGCGCGCGGATCGCGCGAAGGTGATCGACCCGCGCATCGAGGGACTGTCGGAGGACGATCGCGATACCTTGTCGGCGGCGATGGACGTCCTGCGGCGCCTCATCGACGACATCTCAGCGCACCCGGCCTGAGGCGGCTGCCGTCACCAGTTGTTGGACGGAAGCGTGTCGCCGGGGGAGAACGGATTGTTCGCCAGGTAGCCCAGGCAGGTGCCGATCCGGCCCGGCATGCATGGCCCCCCGCCGATGGTGGGTGAACCGGTGCCGGCCATCTGCCAGCAGGTGCCTGAGTTCGGGTCCGCCATGTATCCGGCCACACAGTTCGATCCGGGGCTCGCGGGAACTTCTGGGACGGCTGCACCGGTCGCCGCA
>Ga0304728_1002829_pt1 | contig 10735 bp, 9 predicted proteins | sample C_130625_MF_Meta_FD_190476 | JGI IMG/M metagenome (GOLD analysis project Ga0304728, IMG submission 190476) | Freshwater microbial communities from Lake Croche, Canada to study carbon cycling - C_130625_MF_MetaG (v2) (version 2) | ecosystem: Environmental > Aquatic > Freshwater > Lake | place... | reverse complement strand
GTCAACGCGAAACAATTCCTCTTGAAGAAACATTTGAGCCTCTTGATCAGCTACTGCAGACTTCTCTTGTTGTCCTTCAGAGCGAAGGTAGTCAGCATACGTTGCGTGAGCAATATACTGAAACCATTCGGCAGGAATCTCTGTAGTATCTCCAGAATCTCCACCATATTGGGAAGATCCTGATTGAGCAGAGTCGGTCTTTTTATATGTAACAAATACTGAAGTAGGACTTAAAGATCCAGATATTAGGCTAGCACCTTCGGATCCAACATGATAGTCGAATTCTTGCGCCCCCACGTTAGCGTACGGACGCGTCCTGTGCAGCCTGACAAAAGTATCAATAGTTGGTAGCAAGCCGGCAGAGTCAACGTATGGCACCAAGGTGATGCCTGTTACTGAATCAGTTATTGCTGTACGAGACTCACCAACAACTACAAACCTCGGCCAGAAGTTGCTTGTTCGATACGCATTGAAGGCATGCCGATTGATAATGGCCTTAATCCTAGGGATTTCAACAGGAGCAAATACAACGCCACACAGGGCTTGTATCAAGGCAAGTAGCTGTGTGTAAGGTCGAGTTGGCATTAGTAGTTATTGCAAGCCATCGAAGGCTCCATCTTTCTAAAGTCTCTAATAAAACCGGGGTCATTCCAGCAATCATTTCCGTACTTCTCTCGAATCAAGAAGAACTCATGACTTGGAACACTGGCAATCATCTTGCCTAATCCGAGCATAGACTTGTGACCGCGAGCCTCGAAGGCTTCAGCAGCACAATCTTTCTCTCTAAGTTTTTGCTGAGTTTCCATCAGCATTCTTCCACTACACAGCTCATTGATTAGAGCGTGGTTCATTGCAGCGTCAGATAGTACCATAAGGTGTAAAAGAAAGAGCAGGTGGGGGATGGAACCCCACCCACTCAATTATACATTAGGCGTTAAGGAAGCGACCGATGTCAGTAATACGGAAGCCAACTAGCAACTCACCAGTAACCTCGGTTGAAGTAGGAACAGCCGTCAGCTTAAGGTAGATCGGAACCACCGTGGCACTCAACGACACAGGAAGCGAACCAGCTTTAATCGTGCTAGCCGTAGCTTGTGAATACGATGCCCCAGGAGCCAGCACAAAGGCCGAGCCAGTATTAGCCACTGGAGTGAATGCGGCAGGAGTGCCACCAATCGCAGCAGCAGCAATCAGGGTGTCAGCAGTTCCCGAGTTGGTACCAACACTTGCGCTGATCGCCGTGCTATTGGTGAACATCGTAGGACGAGCAAGAACAGCAAGATCCAGACCACCATGAATAGGGATGGAAGTGATCTTATACGTGCCAGCAAGCAAGGCCACGCTGTTGTAGATCATGTCTTGATACGTCAAGCGGATCACGTCCGTGAACGGATTTTTTTCGTTATTGGATAGGATAGCCATATAATTATTTTGTTTTTTGTTTTGAATTAAGCAGTGTAAGCGATTTTTCCGTGAGCACCCGGATGTTTGCAAACCAGCGTGCCAGTCATGTCAACATAACCACGTGCGCCGCCACCTTGGTTCTCAAGGCGAGTAGCACCCATTGGAATAAGAGTGTTGAATTGCAGATACGATGGGTTGATCAGATAACCACGAGCAAACGTAGCCATACAGTCAGGATTTCCATTGATCACCTTCACGACTCCGAAGTCGGAATCATAAAGTTGAACGGAATGTGTTACCTTCTTGCTCTCTGCAATCTGTTGAACATTGTACACCGCTTCAGAAGCAGCGGAGCCACTGGAACGGGTGAAGTTACTAACGAGCTTGCGAAGCGCCACGTTGGCAACCAAGGTCAGCGAGTTGGCTTGGCCATTCACCGAGAAGATCGAGGCGATCAGGTCGTTGAAGGTTGTTTCAGTCAGACCGCTGGCAGTAATGCTAGCCGCAGGAGTACGATACGCCACAGGAACGTCAGAAGGGCCAGTAGAGTCAAGCCACGCACCAAGACCACGGAGCGCATATGGAGTACCAGCACCGTCTTCGGACGAGCGAGCATTGTCGGAACAGATTGTCTTTTCAACGTCACGCTTCATTTCACGCATCGACTTAGCTTCAGCCTGCGCAACATTGGCTGGACCAACGCTGGTGACAGCTTCTTGCAAGTTTGACACGAGGAAGTCGCGGCGGAAGATCTGAACGTAGTTACCAAGACGGGCACGATCAGCAAACTTATCCGAAAACGAGTTAACATCTGTTCCTTCCGAGATACCAGCAGTCACAGGAGCCGCTAGCTTGTCAGCAGTCCACTCAGTGAACGTCGACTTAGCCACGCCCTTAGCGCAAAGCGAAAGCAGTGGTGTTTCTTCAGGGGCGAGTAGGGTGAGCTCATTGCTGAGGTCCTCACGGTTTCCAATAGCAGCTCCAGTCGTAGACCGACCAGTAGGGGCATTTGGACTATAGGTGTTTGAGATAGGCATATTTTTAGTTTATTTGATTTAGAAATTATTTATACTGAGCGATTCGAGCCGAGATCCAATCATCTACAGAATGAGATTGTTCAAACTTGTTGTACGCTTCGGCATCCTTTCTTGGTCTCACCGAACCATTGCGAGTAGCACTAGAGCTACTTGGATTTGAAGACGGATTTACCTTCAATTTACTTCCAAGTCTAGATGCGTTAGCCAATGATTTAGTCTTACCGAAAATGGAGCTTGCGGCGTGAGCTAGAAGATATTCTAACTGCGCACCAAGTTCTGGAATCTTATCCTTTACCTGTTGAACGATAGGGTCATTCATCATTGCATTGAAACGAGCACCAACCTCAGACTTTGCATCTGAAATATCTGGAATCTCTTTTCTTGCAGCAGCTCCATAGTGTTCTGCCATCTGAGAAAGCTTTCCGATCTTTTGGATCTTTTGCTCCTGTGCCGGCAAATACTTTGTAATGCCATCACGGGCATTCCTGTTTGCTTTGCGGATTTCCGCCTTGGTGAACTCTCGATCACCCACTGTGATAATATCACTTGGTGCGTAGTCTTCGTGATCCTCTAGGATTGTGTCCGTGTCTTCTAGGACTTGTTCAAGTTCCTTACGCTTTGATTGGATTTCAGTTACTTCACTAAGGCCGCGGAATGGATTGTCAGAGTCAGGGACTTCCCGAATGGGCTTGGAAGTCTCCTGAGATTGCAAACGATCCTCAAGTGCTTTCTTTTGTGCTGTAAGTTCACCGAAGCGTTGCAGCAATCGGCTCCTTCCGTTCTTAGCAAGGAGTTGAATTTGTTCCGTCGTAAGACTAAGCAAATCTAGCTCTGCTTCAGATTCACCAGAATCATCATCCTCAGAATCCTCAACAACATCGTCGTGTTCCTGTTCATCAGGTTGTTCAACAATGTCTTGAGTATCCTCAGACTCTTCTTCCGGGTCCTCTTGATTTGACGAGTTTACCACTCTTTGAGCGATGTACTCTTCAACTGATATATTCGACACTGGTTCTTGGCCCCCAGCGATGGGCGATGATTCAATACTCATGTTTATGGACGCTCATAACGCTAAGCGGTGCGATGCCTGATAAGTGATACAATGCAATCACAATGTCAATACAATATATTTCACAGGATGGCCATTTTTAGCACTTCGTCTAGTGTGGCAATAGATCCGGCCAGCTTCATGACGTCATTTGGGTTTTCTGCTTGGCGTAATTGTGAGATGAATGCGTCTTTTTCTTCAGCAATAAACTCCATAAATACAGAGAACTCCTGATTATCTTGCAATATATTGATTGCTTCTGCGAGTGTAGGGCGTGGTAACATATTATTTGACTGATTTAGATCCTTGGCAGTGCCATTTCTTACGTGATAGGTTGTTTGGTGAGTTAGGATCTGACTTCCAATCACCCTTGATTCCAGCAGATCGAGCGCAATAAGAGTCTCCTTTGGCTGTTCCGGGAAGAATACGATCCTTCCCGTCATTCGCCTTGCCGACTTGACCGTACTTCACGGTTTTCTTGCGGCCCGTATCTGGATTTATGACAACTTTCTTGAATCGCTTTTCCATTATTGGTTCATTTCTTGGGTTTGAACTTGTCCCACGGTGGCCGGAGCCGTACCAATCTTGCCAATTTGGGCATTCTGTGCCTGCTGCATCTGGAATTGATACTGGCCGGCGTACTTCTTGAGACGTTCACCGAATGCCGAGTCTTGCTGGCCACGCTGTGCGATGTCAGGCTGCTGTGCGTAGGCTTGGAGCATCTGCATGGCAATCTGTGCGCCATTAGGCTGTGCTGGCACCTCAATGCCCGCGTAGATCTTCGCAAGGTCATCAGTCACCTGCTTCTGCACCTTCTGCGCGGAGGCCTCAGCTGGCTGCAATACGTAGTCAGCAAACACAGGGTCAATCGACATCGCGGCGAACTCAAGGAACTTGTCCATGTCGATTCTACCATTGCGATCAAACTGAATCAAGCTACCCATCTGCTTCATGCGTGCGTCAGCGTTTTCTGGATCCGCACCAATAGAATCAAATGATACCGAGAACGAGTAGTTCTCATCAGGGCTCCCCTTCGTCATCGTCTGAGGGTTAGGGTTGCCTGTGACTTGGAAGAAAATCTCATCTGGACCAACCGTTTGGAACAACTTCCAAGCTAATCCTAGAACTTCCTGAACGTGACTCAAGTACTTATTAACGAAGAATTGTTGGCGAACGCTCGAGATCGGGCTATTCAGATCCAGTCCAACCGACTTGTCAGCCTGCAAACTCATGGATTGTTCAAGTTCCATCGAACCAGTATCATGCTGTGGGACAGGTCCGAAGGCAATCTCACCCAGTCGACGATACGGAACACGACGTCCCGGTCCCCACTCGGCCGGAGGCCTGCCAGCAGGATGCATTAGAGGCGGCAATGTGGCCAAACTAGCACGGTCAATACGACTATCACGCTCTGTCTTTATCTGCATCTGCGCTCCTCGAAGTATGTCAGGGAAGGTTTGCACCTCATACAGGCGTTTTTGATTGTTTGATAGACGAGTGACAATAAACGGATAGTTATCGTATCCATTCATCAACTCAGAAGTGGCATATCCGGTCACATGAGGGTTAAACACCGTACAATAGATACCTTCAGCACCATCCTCGTCAATCAGGCGTTGGTATGCATGCACAACCATCACCAAGTCATTGTCCTTGGATAGGGGCATATTGGTGTATTTCTTGACTTTTTGGCCATCAATATAGTACGAGTCGCGACCGCGGAGTGTGTCAATAGCTTCAAATACCCAGTCTTCATCCCAACCCTCATTTGTCACTTTTTTCTCAAGCTCCTGTGCCGTCATAAACGTGCGCCAGAAGACGTATGGTGCCGCCTGTGGGTCAATGGTGTACGGTGGGAATAGGACCTCTCCATCAGCCGCTAGAGAGCGAATAATAGGGCAGTCAATCGACTTCCTAGGCTTAGGCAAGCTGGCCTTGCCATTCTTTCGAATCTCCTTGAAGAATTTCTTCACTCGCTTCGAATCAAGATCAGGAAATGCCTGTCCCATCAAATCCATGAGCAGCTTGTCATCATTGTGTCGAACAATCAATTCAGCCATGTCAGGTGATGCTTGAGCGATCTGCTCAATAGTAACCTCCTGAAGATACGTACGCATCTCACGATTCCATCCTACGTACGTGACCATAAGCCCCTTTTCAAGCAGATAGTTTGCACCAAGCTCCATCTGGTTCTTGAAGTCAGGAATGTAGCTAGATTTCATCCACTTCAGGAATGAAGAAACCAATGCTGCACGTGGAATGGAAGACGTGCTAGTAGGAAATGCCTTTACGTGACTACGAGTCAACGCTTGGTCTAATATAGATACAAACGCATCAATTCGTTCCCCAATGACATTAACCTCCATATCAGAAGCTCCATCCCAAGGAAACGCGTCTGAACCCTGCTTGCGAAGGTCTGAAGTCTTGCCATCCCAGATATTACGCCGATCGTCATAACTCCTACGGCATAGTTCAAAGTATTGATCAAGCTGCAATACGCACTGGTCATACGCTCCGCGCAATGCATCAACATCTGGCTCAACTGCCGCATAAATCAATGTCTCTTCATCATGTTGATCGTCTACTTCGCTTTGATTGCTTGCTTCGCGTGCATGAAGTGACTTCATGTCAAACGCTGTGCGTGATTCTTTTTTTGTTTTCATGGTTTGTAAGTGTAATATGTTTCACCATTCTCTTCTAGAAGTGATACTTTGACAGTCTTTCCCTGTAATTGGTTTGCCATTTTAGGTTGGCACTCTATAGCGATACGGAATCCGTTCAATGCTCCATAAACAAATTTAGGATTGTTTGCTCTTCCAATCACCAGCACCTCAACCTCAGCGCTTGCGGGATCTGGATTTGCAAGATGCTTCTTGAACATCCACAAAGCATGGTCAGACCACAGAATAGTAGTTCCTTTTTTCTCCCAATGCTCTCCACTTACTAGGTGTTTATCTCGAAACTCACGAGTCTCTACTGGTGTCGCTCCAACTTTCTGAGATACCTCAGACTGCTTCCATTGCTTAATATCCGCCATTTCCTTGTCGTGTTATTTGTGATTTTTCTTCTCCTACGTGATCTAAGTCAGCAATAGCTGCATACCTCAAAACATCAATTGGATCCTTCCATGCTTCCTTCAACCCTTGGTCTCCAGTGTACTCAGCCAAAGCACGTATGATGTTTTCACAGTCGCTTGCAATATAAAAGTGTGGCCGATTGACAGAATCTAGCGGTTTGCTAGTGTCATAGCTCATCTTGCTGATCAATGCCTGTAAGCCATCCTCGATTTCAAGGCCTGGGGCTGGGTTGCAAATGATCTCCATATCAGCTAGATCCTGCATGATAGACGATGCCCCATCCGACGCCTGATAACGTGCAGCACCCAATCTAGGGTCGATTAGGCGATCAAATATCTCTTCGTCACCCTCAAAGTCTTGAATCAGCTCAACATAATCACGGATTCCATAACCCAGACCTTTAGATCCTTCTCCTGCAACCCATTTGCCACTTTTCCACTCGGCCCAATCTCCAACGTCAACGCTAGGCCACTCCCTATACACGTAATAGGTTCCAGTCTCGTCCACGGCGACCCAGCACATAAACCAGTTCTTGGCGCCGGCAGGATCAATCACCTGATAGCGCGTGACGTTCTCAGTTGGAATAGCTGATTTATCAATGACGTTGACGATGGTGTTGAATTTTGGAAACTTGGTAGCCTGAGATTTGACTGGAACACCATACGCGCGAATTAGTATTTCTTCCCGTGTACTTCCTGACAGGGTTTCTTTGATTCTGTCATATCCACCAAATGGATTGTCCTGAGAATGAAAATAATGAATGCTCGCATTGCGTTTCTTTGATCTTTGAATGTATGGGACCAATTCACCCTTGAGTAGCTCCGCATGTCGTGATTCTACGGTCTTGGCGCCATCTAAGAACTCCTTAATGACTTCCGTCCACCCGTCGATAGGTGTGAACGTAACAAGCATCTTGGCAGACCGTGTCGCCAGACGAAAGCGCAAGGTGTTGATAAGATCAGGCCCCAGAAGATACTCATCTAGCCAAACACCAACATTGTGCCACACTGGATTACGGCTTCCCAACTCAGCACCTTCAAGAATTGTAGGATTGTTTTGATACTGAGAGTAAGTCTTGAAAATGATCTGTGACCCATTCGGAAGAATTAACGAACTGTCAGTGAATCCATTCTTTTTACTGTAAGAAATGTACGCGCTCGACGACGTCTGCTTGGTCTTGTGCTCTAGAGGTAGCCAATCGTACACAGCACTTTGCTGTTGTCGGATTGAAACCTCAGATGTTTGCGCAAAACAGAATATCTCAGAATGAGGATTCTCAACTGCTGCGCGAACAATGGAATATGCACCAAAAATTGTTTTTCCGCTACGATTTCCGCCTAGAGCGACGATTTCCGTCACCTCTTTCATCGCTTCCTCGGCCTTAATCCAATGTGGAAGTTTGAAACCGTAACGAAACGGGTCTTTCTCAGCATTCTCTATAGCCTCATGGTACACTGTGTGAAGTTCGATGAACTCACTTGGAGTCATCTCAGCTACTTCGTCGTCAGTAGGAGGCGTTAGGATCTGATGGGCACGCCACTTCATGGAATATCAATAATGGTTCCAGATATGCGCGTGGCAACGTTCGCTTTGGCTTGAGCAATCATTGCAACCGCATCCTCGATAGAATGCCCACGTCGATGCTCGATTACCACACCAGCCATTCCGGCAAGCTGGGTAGCCTTATCCGTCATGATGCCAATCGTCAATGCCAGCCTGTCAGGTGAGATGTTCTTGAGTTGATCAGGGTCGTCTGCCAGTTGTTCAGCCTTTGCGAATAGCAAATCAGTGTATTCTTCCGCTGCAATCGCGTATTTGCGAGAGAAGTCCTTGCGCTTTGACTCGAGTGTGTCTTCATGCCTCCATTCAAGCTCTCTGACGGTCTTCCTGTCCATCCCGGTGGTCTTGGCGATAGAAGAATAGCTCTTGCCCTGTGCCAGCATCCAGAGTGCCTTAGCGGCTCCCTGTGGGTTCCAGAATTCGACACGTTTACGGTCTCCATGAATCCTGGCTCGTTCCAACACCTCCGCAAACCATTCTTTTGGCTGAGTTTCTGGCGTTAGCTTGTCATTCATGCAAACTATATGACTACTTATTTTGATTTTGCAACAATGGAAGTGGAATGTTGTTGCCAAATTTGTCAATTACTGGAGCCTCAGGCATAAGATTTGCTTTGATGCTGTAGTAGCTATTAGGGCTCAGTCTAAGATCAACGGCAGTGTGATTGGTAACGTGCAAGATATTATCTAGCGAGAACGTTCGATACACTCCATGAACCTTTTCAATTCCGATACTGGCTAGTGACGTGTTTACAAGTCCTTGCGCACCAGTTAGCAATCCATACGTGGCATTTGCAAGATCCTTGTGTTCGCTAGCCTTGTTTCCATACTTCTTCTCAAAATAAGCATCAGTTGATTTTAAATCTGCATGCAAATTGCTAGCTGCGTGAGCATCAACGCGAAGTTCAGACTCGCTATATCCTAAATTTTTAGCAGTTCTAGTGCTGGCAATGCGTTTGATGTTGTCGTTCCATAAAGCAATATCCAAACCAGCTATCAAAACTCTACCTGTTTTAGTTACTTGAACACCGATAGGCTTGAAATGATGAAATGTCTCTCCTAATGAGTTTTGAATCGTTCTACCTTGTTCCAATGGAGTATAATGCAAAACAGTGGTTCCACCACTTCGGGAATCCATCAATCCTACCAATGTTGCAAAATCACCAATCATGTTTGGATGAATGGCTCCACTTTTCACGATGGCAGCAGATTGACCAGCATCAGGAATGCCTGTCATCTTCTTTGCGCTCGGATCTAAGTTGTTTTCAGGAGTGGTAATTCCTGATTTCTTTTGCAAAGCGTTATATTCGTTGATGGCCTTCAATCCATTAGTTACTCCCGGTCTTTCTGATTGACTTCCTTTCGGCTGACTCATCGTATAACCATCTTCGCTTTTGACTGGCGGATTGTTATCACCAGCCTTAGAGTCTTCCTTGTTCCCGCGAGTCTTGTTGAACTTTACTTCTTTAGTATTGTTCCTAGCCAAACCGGCTGACTCACGATACATCTTGCGAACCATGGACTGCACGCCAGCAGACTGTGTGAATCCATCATTCAACAACCCACTTCCCATGACCAATCGTCCAGCATTGTCAATGGCTCCACCTGTTTTGATATGAAGCTGTTTGATAATTGCAGTTTCTCCAAAGTAAGCAGAAAACCTTGATTTGATATTGCGAGATAATCTGCTTTCCTTCGCGCGTTTGGTGAGTTCTCCAGTGCTTATATCTGACTTCAATACTTCTGCGGCCTTGTCAGTGAAGAACTCAACTGCTAGATCCTTAACTCCAATAGGTGGTTTGTTGATGGCTGCCAACCTGTTGTTGTACTCAGTGGAGAATTTAACAAATTCAGGATCTAGTTTTCCACCGTTTCTATTCAACTCACCAAGTCGAGTGGGTTGTTCAAGATGAATATCACCAAGCATCGCAGAAACGATTTGAGGTTGAATTTGATGCTCATTCTGCAATACGTGAGCAATCTCATGTCCGGCAATAGCGTCCGCAAATGATCTAGGATTATTCACGTTCAACGTGATATTATTGCCATGAGCAAAACTTGGTCCAGACTCAGTGAATGTGAACTTAGTGTTTGGATACGCACCACTGTACGACGCCAACATATCCTTAGTAGATGGCTGAACACCTCTATCGTATAGATCAAATTGACCAGCATCACCAGACTTCTTTAGATTGTCATTGAAAATCAATCTATCGGCAGTACGTGTGGCAACGAACTCGGCCTGATCTCCAATCTTCGCGCCTTTGAAAGCTCCATGAGCACCACCAAACACCAATGAATCAGCAGCAGCTTGTTTCAATACGTTTGAGTCAACGCCATCATTGTTTATCGCCTCATACATAAGGCTGGGAACGGCTACACCAGCCACTCCGGAAGCTAGCTTCTTTGCTCCAGCATAGATTGGAGGAAGAGCATTGTCCATGTACCCAGCAAACGTCTTGCCAACGGGCGTAGACATGTCAGCAGCGACATTACGCCAGAATGGGATTGTACCTTGCTCCTTTAGCATGTTCTCTCCAATGGAGTCTAGCAATCGACTAGCACCTTTCCATAAGTTCTTGGATGCTAATGTTGATTCTACTACTAATG
>Ga0304728_1002828_pt1 | contig 10736 bp, 8 predicted proteins | sample C_130625_MF_Meta_FD_190476 | JGI IMG/M metagenome (GOLD analysis project Ga0304728, IMG submission 190476) | Freshwater microbial communities from Lake Croche, Canada to study carbon cycling - C_130625_MF_MetaG (v2) (version 2) | ecosystem: Environmental > Aquatic > Freshwater > Lake | place... | reverse complement strand
GAGGTTACCAACGACACGCAACCGCTGATGGTTAAGGCTGGCTGACAATTCAGTGAAATCCACCTTCAGCACATCTGATTCAATGACTGTGAGTTGTGAATGCGAACGCAATCGCTTGGCCAAATCACGGTCTAATTCAATCACATGCATATGACCCAAACGTTCAACCAGCGGTTGCGTCATGGCAGCCAGTCCCGGACCAATTTCCACCATGCAGTCGCCAGGCGCAGGCGAAATCGTTTGGACAATCTGATCTATGACTGCGTGGTCGGTCAAAAAATGTTGACCAAAGCGTTTACGTGGCTGATGTTGCGCCATCAGTCTGGCAGGTATTTATTGTGGCGGGTCACGGTATTCCACGTAAGCACGACCGCGCATTTCACGTTCCCAATTTTTCATGGTTTCATCGAACTTGCGTTCACGCAAAATATTGCGTGCCAAGTCTTGTTTATCACGTATGGACAACGGCGCTTCTCGGCGCTCTAACACTTCGATCAAATGCACACCAAACCGTGAGACCAGCGGATCACTGATTTCGCCCGGGTTCAAACTGTCCATGACTTTTTCAAACTCGGGCACCATGGTGCCAGGATTGGCCCAGCCCAAATCTCCCCCTTGAGTCGCACTTCCATCTTGAGAATACAGTTTGGCCAATTCTGCAAAACTGGCTTTGCCGTTTTCGATTTGTTTTCTGTAGCCTGCCAACTGTGCGCGTGCCGCATCTTGGCTCAGCTGATTACCGGGGCGCAACAAAATATGTCTGGCATGGGTTTGCGTCAGGGTTGAAGGTAATTCATTGGCTGATTTACGCTCTAATAATTTCAAAATGTGAAACCCTGCGCCGGACCGAATCGGGCCAGCCAAACCACCTACGGCCAAGGGAATGACCGCTTCCACAAACAAAGTCGGGTATCTGTCTGGGCTGCGCAATCCAAGCTGGCCGCCATTGACGCGATCTGGCGCTTGTGAAAACTCGGCGGCTAATTTTCCAAAATCAGCACCTGATTTGGCTTGTCGCAATAACTCGTTGGCTTTGTTGAATCCCTGTGTGACTTCATTGGCATCGGCCTTGTCTGGCAAGGCAATCAAGATATGTGCAATATGAATATCTGACTTGCTGGTGTCCTCGGCCTTGCTGCTTTCCAGTAAGAACGCCTCAACCTCTTGGTCTTGGATTTTGATGCGGCTCGTTACCTCTCTCTCACGTACCCGTTGCAACATCAATTGACGTTTGATCTGGTTACGGTACCGCTCCCATCCAATGCCTTGAGACATCAGACGATTTTTCATTTCTTCAACCGTAATTTGGTTGCGCTGTGCCGTGTTGTTTATAGCCAGTTGCAATTCTTCTGGAGAAATTTGAATATTGATTTGTCTTGCAATTTGTAACTGCGCAGATTCATTGATCAGATTTTCCAGTGCTTCGCGCAATAAATTTTCACGCCCGATCTTATTGGCGGCCGGGTCCACCATAGATGCCAAATTATTCACCTCTAAATTGGTGATGGGCTCGTTATCCACGACAGCGACAATATAGTCTAATGATTTGAGTACGTCGTCCAATGGCTCAATGGTGATCAAGCCTGAGGGCCTGCGCAAATTCAAACGCTCAGAAGAACCATTGGGAGAAACCGGTTTAACCAATTGTGCGTTCGCGCACAACACGGTTGCTGACAAACAAACAAGACAAAATACTCGCATAGTAAAACGAAAAGCTGGACACATAGGGTCAATCATATTGAGCAAATGGGCTGGGTGAAAACCTGAAAGATTCACGCAGATTCTGATAACGGGAAATATTTTCTTTGGCTGAGTTCATGCTGCCAACCCCAAGGCGGGAAAAGTCATTGAATTCCAATTGGAACATCAAACTGGTCGTGGCCGTTGACAATGTCAGTTGTGTGCGTTGCAATGCAAATCGGCTGACCCAGCATCCTGCATCGTATTCCACGCCGAACATAGATTCAACCAGCCTTTGTTCCAATAAGCTGAAGTTCAATTTGCCTATGCTGTAGAGTTTGCCTGCGCCCAATCCTTGACCTTGCTGTTTGTCTACGCCGTAATCGCGCCACAAGTCATTGATTGGCCACTGCCAGCTTACATCAACCACTTCGGATGACTCGCGTTGGTAACGGTAGGACGCATTGACCACACGGTAGCCACTGGGGTTGTATCGCACCCCAAAAGATTTTCTTTCTGTGCGATTGTCTTCATTGTTGTAATCCAATAAGCTATCGAGTGTGATGCGAGGCGTCAAATACATGCTGGCACCAGCCAATATGTCACTGTTTCCGCTTTTTGATGCAGATGTAGTTGGCGTCAATTGCACGTTCTGGTCACTGAACCTGTAGCGCTGTGCCAGTCCAAATCTGGCGCCTTCAGCACCCGTTTTCGGGTTAATGAATCTGGAGGTCGCGCCCAAGGTCAATGTATGAGAATCAGAAAACCGGTCTTGTCCTGAAAATGTGTTTTCGGTAAATACAGAAGCAAAATTGAAGTCGTTTGCGCCTGTATCAAAATTCGGTAAATCACTTTGGTAACGGTAAGGTGTTTTGACATAAAAACCCCGTGGTTCTAAGGTTTGTACCCAATTCAATCCCATCAAGGAAATGGGCCTCTCCAAAGTGGCGCCTGTGTCCAGGCTGAACGATGGAACCACCACTGCGTTTGTATCCGTACCTACAGACTTATTGAAAGTCCCGTAATACGTTTCGTCGTACTGGTATTGGCGCGCGTTCAGCAAGACCTTGGGTGTGATGTATCCGTAAGGTGTGATGAAAGGCCTGCTGAGTTGGTTGTTCACCACCATGCGCACACCATTGGGCTGGTAGCAATAAGCACTGCTTGAATAAAATGAACAGTAAAAATTGCGGTCAACGGTGAAGTGGGTCAATTCACTGTTGACGGTCCAATCAAACCCGCCCATGTCTGGGCGCAAATAATTGACATTGATTTGTGGCAATTTATCGTAGGAAGGCGCAATTGCCGTACTGGCGTCAGTGCCTTGTAAAGTCTGTATTTTGGTCACGCTGAAACTGGTTGACCATCTGCCGTAAGCCCAGCCAACACTGGCTGAGTTCGTCAGTGCGCGTTGAACCAGTGGATCGGTTGGGACGGTTGTGAAGTCTTTCCAGTAGTTGCTGTCGCTGACGCGATTGATATTCAGTGTCAAGCCTATGGGCTGGGTGGCATTGGGTAGGCCCATGTGCTGGTAACTCACGCCCCACCTTGAAGTATGTCGCAACTCGTCTGTGGGCATCACGTCAAGGCGAGCTACTCCCCTGAAAGGGGGTTGCGGTTCTTTTCTTTCCAAATACCTGAACTCATTGCTAAACAGCACACCTCGCTGCGTCATCGGTGTGGTGGTGATGGTCATATCTCGGTTGGGCGCAATATTCCAATAATAGGGAAGACTCATCTCTACGCCACCCAGGTTATTGATATAAAAGGTGGGCGGTAAAAAACCGGAATGTCTTTCACTGTTGAGCGGGAAACTGAAATAAGGGGCAGCCAATATAGGCACGCCGTAAAACATCAATTGACCGTTGGTGGCGATACCTTCATTTTCATCTTGGTCAAAACTGATCCGATCGGCTTTCATGAACCAGTCCGGTAACCAGTCTGGTCCAGGTTTACGTTTGCAAGTACTGAAAGTGGCTTGGGTGGCATAGGCTTTTTTGTCATTCAAGAATTGCATACGTTCAGCTTTTCCCACACCATTGCCTCGTAAAAAGAAAAAGGTCGGGTCTAACATATAGCCATCCATTGCATCAAGTTGCATTTCCAACTCACTGCCTGTAAAACGGTTGCCGGCACGGTTGATATAGACATTGCCCGTCGCCTTTACCAAGTCGCTGGGTTGGTAATAATCTATCCGTTCAGCTCTGATCAATGTGTTTCCACGGCGAATTTCAACCTCTCCTTGCATCTGAATGTCAATATCGCTGCGTCCGCCTATTCTTTGCGCATGGATATAGCTTGGAAATTTTTGCTGCGCAGTGACGTTATTGTTTTTGTATAAATCACTGCTCTGCTTAAGTACGAGTGGCTTTGTCGGTTCAAGGCGGCCGTCTGCATCATGGGAAGGTTCGGTAGATTGATCCAGACTTTGTAAAGCGTCTGTGGTTGTCAACCATGGTGTTTGCGCTTGCGCCAAGCTTGCTACAACGCTTAATAAGCAAACGCTGAGTGAACACCTCAACAAAGAAAAAGACAGGCACATGGGGGCTTCGGGCGCAGTCAAAGCGCTGTTTGTAGAATTTAGATTATCCATGAGCACAACCCCACCCGATTCCAGCGCTGTTTTATCTGTTTCCGCTGCTGTCCACGCCTTAGGCTGGGACCAGCTTGAGCGTGAGCTTGCCTTTTGTCGTTGGTTACAAACCAATGCATTGCAGCATGATTTTTACCCTGAAAGTGTGCAAACAGCCAGCGCCGATGCGAGTTTCAGGCGATACTTTCGCGTCATAGGTAAAAACCGCTCTTTGATAGTGATGGACGCGCCGCCCGACAAAGAAAACAGCCAGCCCTTTGTCACTATTGCCGCTTTATTTGCGTCTGCAGGTTTAAAGGTTCCTCAGATCTTTGATTGGGATCAAGCACATGGATTCATGCTGCTAGCAGATTTAGGCACTCAAACCATGATGCAAGTGGTGTCCTCTTGCGATTCAGACACCCGGTCATCTTTATTTAACCAAGCCACTGACTCCTTGGTATTGCTCCAATCTTCTTCCACGCCGGGTTTATTGCCGCCCTACAACCATGCTTTGCTGCGGCGAGAGCTAGACTTGTTTCCCGAATGGTATGTTTCTCAGTACAAGCAATATGCGCTATCCAACGAACAACTCAACAAGCTTCACTTGGTATTTGAGCAGCTGATTGCATTCAACTTGGCGTCCCCCATGGTGTTTGTTCATCGCGACTTCATGCCGCGTAATCTGATGGTGGCCGACCACGGCGATGACTTGCGCTTAGGTGTTCTTGATTTTCAGGACGCCGTATACGGGCCCGTGACTTACGACATTGCCAGCTTAATGCGTGATGCCTTTATCAGCTGGGAAGAAGATTTTTGTTTGGACACGACTGTTCGGTACTGGGAAAAAGCCCGCAAAGCAGGCTACTTAAACCATGAGGATTGGCACAGTGACTTTGGTGCTTTTTATAAAGCTGTTGAATGGATGGGCCTGCAACGCCACCTCAAAGTCGCTGGTATTTTTGCCCGTTTGAGTTTGCGCGATGGAAAAGCTAAGTACTTGGCTGATACGCCACGTTTCATAGGGTATATGCGTGTCACTTGCAGCAGATACCGTGAGCTCTTTCCTTTGTCACGTCTGTTGGATCAGATAGAGGGCCAAAGTTCTGCCGTTGGCTTTGCTTTTGGCCGGGTTTAGCAGCGGTGGTTAGAGTATTTTTCAACTCGCCTTTAAAGTCTGAGCAGGTTTACCGACTTTGCGATGATGCGGCGCGTCATGTGCAAGTGTTGCGCATGCAACCAGGTATGTTGCTAGATGTGTTCAATGGCCTAGGCGGGTCTTACCGCGCGATCATTGAAGACATGGGTAAACACAGCGTGACTGTTAAGGTTTTATCCTTTAATTCGACAGACTATCCCCCTGCTTGTCAAAGCCATTTGGTGATTGGCATGCCTGCCAATGAACGCATGGATTGGTTGATTGAAAAGGCCACCGAGTTGGGTGTGACGCGCATCACGCCCTTAATGACTCAGCGTACGGTGTTGAAATTGCATGGTGAGCGCGGCATCAAAAGGCAGCAACACTGGATGGGTATCGCTCAATCAGCCTGCGCTCAAAGCGGTCGAAACCAATTGCCGCTGATTGATATTCCGGTCTCTTGGGCTGATTGGCTGACTTCCCCGCCATCGAATCCTGGTCTTCGCATGGTTTTATCGCTTTCAAGCGGGTTACCTTCTTGGCGTGATGTGTGGCTCACACCGCCTAGCCATTTGACATTGCTCAGCGGTCCAGAAGGGGGATTGACGCCTGAAGAAGAAGCTCAAGCTTTGTCTATGGGTTTCAAGGCCGTCTCACTCGGCCCTATGACTTTGCGGGCCGAGACTGCTGCCATCGTTGTTTTAGCCCAATTACTTTGAGCTACTTTTTTTTAAACCTGATTTAAAACTCTTACATTTCACTTTCACTGTATCGTTTATCTAACCATTGAATCATTTTTTGAAATACCAAATGCTTTTCTGGATCATTGAAAATCTCGTGGTACATGACATTGAAACATTGGCTTTGAACGTAATGTGTGGAAGCATTTTTTATAAACGCTGTACTTCCTTGCGGATTGACCAATTTGTCTTGTCCCGCGTAAAGTAATAAAGCTGGCATTTTCCATTCGGATGCTTGCGCTACGGCTAGCAGCCCCTGCTGAATAATCCAAGAAGCCAAGCCAGCAGAAATTTGTTTGTGAACCAGTTTGTCTTCCTTGTAATCTCGTACCACCTGGGCATCTCGGGCTAACCAATTCAGTTTCAATCCATTATCAACACGCAAATGGGGAAACCATTTGGGTAAAGTTGCCAATAATATTTTTTGTATGGGGTTGGTGAATGCAGCCAGCGCAGGTGAGCTCATGATGATGGCATCGACTCCCGGTATGTTGTCTGCGACGGCTCTTTGAACCACCAAACCACCCATGCTGTGACCCAATAAAACCAGTGGCGAGGAAGCATTTTCTTGCTTATGCATCATCACGACGCGCTTTAAGTCATCGACCAGTTGTCCAGATGCCGCCATGTCGCCGCGAACACCTGTGGATAAGCCATGGCCTACATGGTCATACCCTGAAACGGCATAACCTGCTTGATTCAGCGCTAATGCTACATGGGTGTATCGCCCCATGTGTTCACCTAAGCCATGAACCATGATCACATGTGCTTTGGGCGTATTTACCGGCTTGGGCCACTCATAAAAAGCAATGGTGTTCTCACCTAACGTTATTTTTTTTATGTCAGGTTTAAAAATATAAGGTGCAGTCATCGTGTTCTTTTGTTCCCATGTTTATCTGCCGTCAGTTGAAAGACAGCGGTTGTTGCCCTGAGATTAGGTATCCATCGCACAATATTTTCTTCATTCAAACCAAAAGAGGCTTTTACATGTAATTTCTTTTTTCGGGTGAGTGCTTGAAAGTCGGCAAAAGTACCCACGCGGATATTTGGTGTGTCATACCATTCGAAAGGCATTTTTCGAGTCACAGGCATGCGTCCTGCCAGCACACTCCACCTGTTAAACCAATGCGCAAAATTGGGAAATGTAATGATGCCCATTTTTCCCACTCTCAGCGTTTCCATCAACATGGTTTCCGCATTTCTTAAGTTTTGCAACGTATCAATTTGCAGCACTACATCAAAACTTTGGTCTGCAAAGATGCTGAGTCCTTGATCTAAATTGAGTTGTATGACGTTCACACCTCGTTTGACACAAGCGGCTATATTGTCATCATTGATCTCTACCCCGTATCCGGTACATCCACGGTTTGTTTGTAAATAGCTCAGTAAGCTGCCATCTCCGCATCCTAAATCCAGCACTCTGCTGCCATAAGGAACCATGTCTGCCAATGTTTGTATCACGGCTTTATTACTCATATGCACTCTCCCGCCGCTTTATTGATGCGTTCAAAGTACAAACGGACAATATTGAGATAGCGCGGATCATCTAATAAAAATGCGTCATGACCGTGTGGCGCATCAATTTCTGCATAACTGACATCGCGTTGATTGTTGATCAATGCTTGAACCATTTCTCGGCTTCTTGCAGGTGCAAAGCGCCAGTCGGTGGTGAAACTCACCATCAAGAATTTCGCCTTGGCCTGCGCCAGCGCCGCGCTCAAGTTGTGATCAAATTCTTTGGCGGGGTCAAAGTAATCTAGAGCGCGGGTGATGAGTAAATAAGAATTGGCATCGAAGTAGTCGCTAAATTTTTCACCTTGGTACCGCAAATAACTCTCTATTTGAAATTCAATGTCCAACGTGCTGTATTTGAATGCTTCGCCACTTTGCAGTGTTCGTCCAAATTTTATGTTCATCACATCGTCACTTAAATAGGTGATGTGCCCCAGCATGCGCGCAATACGTAATCCTCTTTTGGGAACCACTTTATGCTCATAAAAATGACCCTCATGGAAATCAGGGTCCGTGGTGATGGCACGTCGCGCCACTTCATTGAATGCAATATTTTCAGCATTCAAATTGGGTGCACTTGCTATCACCACAGCATGCCTGACACGGTCTGGGTACTGCAAACTCCAACTTAGCGCCTGCATACCACCCAGACTGCCTCCCATGACTGCAGCCAACTGATCAATGCCCAATACATCTAGCAAACGTGCTTGTACGTTCACCCAATCTTCTACTGTGACAACAGGAAAATCTGCGCCATACGTCTTTCCAGTGAGGGGGTTGGTGTGCATGGGGCCTGTTGAACCAAAGCAGGATCCTGGATTGTTGACGCCAATGACAAAAAACCGGTTGGTATCCACTGGTTTGCCTGGTCCAATCATGTTGTCCCACCAACCTTCGCTTTTACCGATATTTTGATAACTTCCCGCCACATGGTGTGATGCGTTCAGCGCATGACAGATCAACACTGCGTTGTTTTTTTCTGCATTTAACTCGCCATATGTTTCATAAACCAAATGGTAATTTGACAAACGTCCACCACTCTTGAGCGGCAAGGGTTGGTCAAATTGCATGGTTTGTGGTGTAACTATCAATGGCATGACTGTTCCGGCATTGCTAAAAACGCAAGCGGTTGGCATGACGTGTTTAGCTGTACTTGTTAAAGCGCCCGCAAGCGATGGCAAATCGGCGCTGTCTTTTTATGAGTATAACCAAGCGTACATTTTTGACTTCACTTCTTCATTTTTCCCATTTGCTATTTTTTTAATCAGCATCGCAGCTACCGCTTTGGTGCGTTATTTGCTTCAAGTTGGTGCGCGGGCATAATTCGTTTAAATATGCCCTTTTTTTGTTCATATTTCACCAGGAGCGAGCATGGACGCACTTAAACAGGGCGCAGACGCTTTGTTCATCTTACTTGGCGCTGTGATGGTATTTGCCATGCATGCAGGTTTTGCATTTTTAGAACTTGGTACTGTGCGACAAAAAAATCAGGTCAATGCTTTAGTGAAGATACTGGTTGATTTCAGTATTTCTACTGTTGTTTATTTTTTGCTTGGTTACTCCGTAGCGTATGGCACCGATTTTTGGGTGAATGCATCGGTACTGTCCGAGCGTAACGGCTATGACTTGGTGAAGTTTTTCTTTCTGCTGACCTTTGCTGCTGCCATCCCTGCGATTGTTTCAGGCGGTATCGCCGAACGTGCCCGTTTTTTTCCTCAGCTGATAGCCACCGCAGTGATTGTTGGTTTGATTTATCCACTGTATGAGGGCATGGTATGGAACCAGCATTTCGGTTTTCAGGCTTGGCTATTGAGCAAAACAGGTGCAGAGTTCCATGATTTCGCCGGCTCCGTCGTTGTGCATGCGGTTGGTGGTTGGATTGCCCTGCCTGCCGTTATTTTGCTGGGCGCACGCAGCAATCGCTATCGCAAAGACGGCGCCATTTCGGCTCACCCCCCTTCTAGTATTCCTTTTCTGGCTTTAGGTGCATGGGTTTTATGCGCAGGCTGGTTTGGCTTTAATGTCATGAGCGCTCAAACCTTAGACAAAATTTCTGGGCTGGTGGCCGTCAATAGTTTGATGGCCATGGTCGGCGGTACGCTGGCCGCGTTGTGGCTGGGGAAAAATGATCCAGGGTTTGTGCATAACGGCCCCCTTGCTGGTTTGGTTGCCGTTTGTGCAGGTTCTGATGTGATGCATCCTATTGGCGCCTTGATGGTGGGCGCTGTCGCAGGCGCTTTATTTGTTTATATGTTCACGCTCACCCAAAACCGCTGGAAAATCGATGATGTCTTAGGTGTCTGGCCCTTACACGGTTTATGTGGGACTTGGGGCGGTTTGGCGGCAGGTATTTTTGGCAGTACAACGCTAGGCGGCATAGGAGGCGTCAGTTTGACTGCTCAAGCGATCGGAACTTTGGCAGGTGTTGTCTGGGCTTTTCTCAGCTCCTACTTTTTATACGCCTTGATCAAATGGATTTGGGGTCTGCGGCTAAGCCAAGAAGAAGAGTTCGAGGGCGCAGATATGAGTATTCATAAGATCAGTTCCAGTCCTGACCGTGAGACAAGTTGGTAAATATTGTCGTTTTTTAGGGTTTTCATGCATTTACTGGGTATAAATACCTGTTCGTTTATCCTTAATCTGTTTGATAATGGTAACAACTGGCTTTCACTTTCGAGTGTTTGTGCAGTGTGCGGGTGATAGGTTAGTTTCGCTTCTTGACTTTCGTGGACAGGTGCAATCGGGACTCCATCGCTTTTTTATTCGTTTTTATGGAGTCCCTGAATGGGCAACAAACTGTACGTTGGCAATCTGCCTTATTCCGTTCGCGATGGCGATCTGGAACAATCTTTTGGTCAATTCGGCACTGTCACCAGTGCCAAAGTCATGATGGAGCGAGACACAGGTCGTTCTAAAGGCTTTGGTTTCGTGGAAATGGCTTCTGATGCTGAGGCCCAAGCGGCCATCAGCGGCATGAACGGTCAACCTTTGGGTGGTCGCAGCCTGGTGGTCAATGAAGCACGTCCTATGGAGCCGCGCCCCCCACGCAGTGGTGGCGGTGGTGGTTATGGCGGCGGCGGTGGCGGTTATGGCG
>Ga0304728_1002826_pt1 | contig 10737 bp, 15 predicted proteins | sample C_130625_MF_Meta_FD_190476 | JGI IMG/M metagenome (GOLD analysis project Ga0304728, IMG submission 190476) | Freshwater microbial communities from Lake Croche, Canada to study carbon cycling - C_130625_MF_MetaG (v2) (version 2) | ecosystem: Environmental > Aquatic > Freshwater > Lake | place... | reverse complement strand
CATCAGACCTGGGTTCAATTCCCAGCAAGACCGCCAAGGACAGCAAGGTTGCTATACGATGTGGAGACGTCCGGATTGTATATTTGGGTTCAATACCCATTTGTCCTACATGCTCAAAAAAACGTCTATAATAATATCAAGGTCTTCATCGCTGAGTGATGGTAATCGGTTGATTAGAATGGTTCGAATATCGGAAAAGTAGGCAGGGTTTAAAGGTGTCATGTATTTATCTAAGATTATTTTCAAGAGAATCTAACAAACGTTTTTGTGCCTTTGCTTTTGCTAGAGTAGTACAATAAGCATGTATTTGTCCAGATTGTGTATTATAGACACGCCAACAATCTTTGTTTCTAACTTTTCGTATCAAAATAGGCATACTATATAAGATAAAAATATTTATATCTTATATAATGGGCATGTCGGAGGTGTTCTGGACAGGCTTATATTCTTCCTTAATAGGATTTGCTATTGCCATCATGGCGAGTTGTTATAAGTCAAAATGTTCTAAGATTGATATTGGTTGTATTCATATTACACGTGATGTTGAAGCAGAAGAAGAAATAGATAGACAAATTCCTCAAAATCCTATACAATCTCAAGCACGTCTTTAACGAAATTTAAGAGTACGCATTTGTCCGTGACCTGAAGCAGTCATAACGTCTTTTTTGTAAGCACCCATACCCATCATTTTCATATCCTTAAGTTTTCGACCGTATTTCTTTAGTCCAGTGAGTCCCATTCGAGCTTTATGAGGCATGGAAAGTCCACAAGCAATCATTTGAGGCGATGGCATAACTATATATAATATTTTATTTTTCTTTTCGAATATTCAAAACAATAAGAACGTTCGTGTCTAAAGCAGTTAATGGATTGAGGGACTGGTCTAACAAACGAATGGTCATGGTTGAGTATTTACCAGGACGAAGTTTAACCCACTGTTCATACGATGGCGTGTAGTTGATATTGCTTCCAAACGACGACGTGATTGGAATTCCAGTTAAAATATCAGACGGCATAGCAACAGGATTGCTACACAAATTACAAGACATGAGAAGTGAATTAACCGCACTTCCTACAGGAGTTAAAGTAGAAAGCACTGAAATATCAGCACTGGTTACAGAGGGAAAAGTTCCAGTTGCAAATCCAATAATAGAGTTGAAGGTTGCTGACGAACTACTTAATGTTATAGTTGGGGTAGTTGCAACTGCAGGATATCCAGCAAATGAGGTAGGAGCAGAATAACCACTTGGAAGAGCAGTCGGAACAGTTTGGGCTATAAGCTGTACTTTATAGTATGTGGAATTTGTGTAAAGAGCCAAGTAATAAACATTGACTCCAGATGCATTGATGAGATAAAGTTTATTTGTAATACAAAAAGTTTGGAGAAGGAGATTTAAATCAGATACGCTATAGAATCCAGCAGGTATGGTCCATGTAAAATTGGTCGGTCCAGACGGCCACGTTACAGTGATTGTTTGTGTAGTTGTAATGTTGTAAAAACTGTAGGGGATGGTTGCTTGAGCGACACAAATTTTATCTCCCTCTTCTACTAAAAAGTTGCCTCCAATGAAGTTGTAGTTATAGGTATTAGCATTACTTCCTACAGCATTTGAAGAATTTAGGATAACGTTGAACGACATATTATAGATATATATATTATTTTAAAATGTACAACTAAAGTATATGACAACAAATAATGCTCCTATATATAATTTTGGGTCTTTTAATAATGCCTTCTTTCAAGGTTCATATTTGAACTTTCCCATTGCGCAAGGTACAGAAACGATTCCTAAACTTTTAACGACAACTGTAGATACAATTAATCCAGCAAATAGCGTTACCTTATTTGACTCTACTACGACTGGGCATATTGAAATCGGTGCTAATCAGTCAACAGGTGATATTTTTTTGGGTTCGTCCGCATCTACAGTTAATTGTTTAAATGGACTTACACTTGGAAGTGGAAGAGGAATTACATGTGGAACAGCGTTGTCTTATACTCCTGCAATTACTCAACTAGGTTATTCAAACACAAAATCTACTTCCGTTCTTACAGCCACTACATCAGCACAACAATTTTGTAGCATGTTCGGATTGATTAAAGGCGTATATATTTTATATATCAATGCCTTATCAAGCAATGCAAGCAATGCAAGTGCTATCTGTCAAATCTACCAACAAAGCATCTCTGGATGCAATACAACATTAGATCCGTATAATGTAGGATGTAATGGACTTAATGCAGTTATACCAATATGCTTCATTGGAATTTTAAATGTAACGAGTAATTCACAATCAATTGTATTCAATTGTGCTATGACTCCGACTGGTACCATTCAGTTTAATAACATAAACTGCACTGCAGTGAGGATTGCCTAATTAATAATCTCATGGTATAGTATGACATCCAATAGCGCTCCATCTCCAAGTTTTACAGGAATTGATTTCAATGATATTTTTTTCCCATCTGTAGTAGGTGCTTATGTTGATTATCCAACAGCTCAAGGTCCCGTCTCTATAGCAACATTGTATTCTTCAGTCATTGATACTTTATCAGCAGGAACGGCATTTAATTTTCTGAATACTTTGACAGCAAATTTGAATATAGCAACAACAGGAACCACTGGGCAAACGATTCGTGTTGGTGCATATACAGGAGCTTCGATTCACTGTGCGAATATCGACCACCAAGGCAATTCTATCAACAATGCAACGAATGCTTCAGGAGGAACGCTTAATCTTTGCAACAACATGACTGGAGGAACATTAAATATAGGAACCAACACGGCACGTACAGGAAACGTAAATATTGGAAATGGTGTAGGAGCAACAGGGTCTGTAAGTATTGGTAGTTCAACTTCACCTACAACTGTAGGCGGAACACTAACTTCAACCGGTCAGATAACAGCAACTGCTGGAATATCGTCGTCAGGAGCAATTACAACAACTGGCAATATTTCAACAACTGGTTCAGGTAATATAACGTCTGCAGGGTTAATTACAGGTCCGTCAGGAATATTAAGTGGCAATTCAGCGTTTGGTATAACTACAGTTTCTTATACAATTCCATCAACTATAAATCGTGATTATTATTTATTTTGTAATACAAGTGGAACAACCTACACAATTACACTACCAGCAAGATTAGTAAATCAATATATACGCTTTAGAAATTTCAGTGGTCAAACACTAACTATTACGGCTCCAACAACAACTCCAGCAACCGCAATTTATCCGTCAGGTTCAACCACTGCTTTTACTACAACATGGCCGTCGTTTTTAAATAACACAGTTCTTACTTTATATTGCGACGGAAACAATTGGCTGGGGTTCTAAAATCCGTTAGAATTTATATAACTGTATAATATATGACATCCAATAGCGCTCCATCTCCTAATTTTAACGGAATTGATTTCAATGATATTTTTTTTCCATCTGTAGTAGGCGCTTATGTTGACTATCCAACAGCTCAAGGACCAACTACGATTAGCACATTGTATTCTTCAGTTATTGATACTTTATCAGCAGGAACGGCATTTAATTTTCTAAATACTTTGGCAGCAAATTTGAATATAGCGACAAATGGTATCGCAGGTCAAACGATTCGTGTTGGTGCTTACACTGGTGCTTCAGTTCATTGTGCGAATATCGACCACCAAGGAAATTCAATCAATCATGCAACAAATGCTTCAGGAGGCACACTCAATCTTTGCAACAACATGACTGGAGGAACATTAAATATAGGAACAAATACATCACGTACAGGAGCTATTAACATAGGGACAGGTGCTGGTGCTGGAAACACTGGATATATCAATATTGGAAGTTCATTTGCAGGAACACAAATTGGAGGAACACTTTTTTCAACAGGTCAAATTACTTCATCCAATGGACTTTTATCAATTGTATCAACAGCAGACAATCTTATTGGAAATGGAACAAATAATTCGAATGCTTCAGGAAATGGAGTTTGTAGCATTAATAAATTACAAGTAGGAAATACTACAACAGGAGGTGGTATCGGAACAGGCACTGCTTTTAGATGTGTGATTATTGGAAGAAACGTAGGTTCAACTTCGGCAGCATCAGGGTCTATTACAATTGCAGGAGCTCCCACAGGTGCAGGTAATCCACTCGTATTTGCATCTCTTAATGCTAATACAACTAGCAACCCTTATTTTTTATCTGTTAATCCAACAGGAACAAATACATTTGATTATTACAAAGTGTTTTATAATAGAAGTGGTACTACATTTAGTAACGTAATAGTAGGTGCAACAGGAGAAACATTCAATTACGTTGCCATTTGGTTATAATACGTTCTTTTAGCAAAAAAATATAATCTGTACATTATATATGGAATTTATTGGAGGTTCAATGTCTGATTCAAGCAAGCGTCTTTATCTTCATAATCTTAAGAAATTGAACGACGGCAAGGAACTTAAGGACTTTAACTTTTTGAAGAAAACAGAAGATATCATGAAGAAGATGCCAGTCAATCGCAACACGGCAAGGTCATACATTATTGCTACAGTTAATGCATGTAAGGGTCGCAAAGGATTCAAAAAACCTCTTGAGTTCTATACCAAGAAGATGGATGAAATCAATGCAGAACTCAAAGACGCTACAAACAAGACGGATAGATATAAGGAGAATGAAATGAGTTGGGAAGAAATCTTAGATGCTCGAGACAAGTTACCAAAAGACAGTGTTGAATACGTATTGATGTGTTTGATGACAATGACTCCTCCTAGACGTAACTTGGACTATATCATGAAAGTAGGAGCTCCACAAGAAACACATAATTGGTACAATGGACATTTGTTTTATTTTAACAACTACAAGACTGCTGGTAAATATAAATGTCAAATTATAGAACCACCAATGGCATTAAAAAACGTGATTGATGAATACCTTGTTGAACGTCCATTTAAGAGCAATGATTTACTTATTAAACGTTCTGGAAAGCCATTCACCACAAAAGACATCCAACTTACACTTAATAAAATTTTAGGAAAACAAATTGGGTGCACAATGTTAAGGAGTATTTTTCTGTCAAGTAAATACGGAGATATGATGCAGGAGATGAAGGACGATACGCAAAAAATGGGTACGAGCACAGCAGTCGCAGAATCCAACTACATAAAAAAATAAATCTATGTTATAACTATGGATGCCAACAAGATATTGTGGAATTCTGTTACGATACGAGTACCTGAAAACATGATTCATTACACTCCAACAGGAAGGATAACATTACAAAAGTCTTTGACAAGGCTAAACAACGTTTCAAAAAGACGACGCATTCAATCTATCAATCTCGTACCATCTGCCGATAATAAAATCCAAGTTATAAGTCAAGGAAATGCATACACACAAGATGCACTGAGACAGCAACTTCAAGCCGGACCGATTCAACCCAGAATCAATCCTGAAGTAAAGGGCTACTCATGGGATAATCAAAAGCAAAAGTGGAAGGCGAGAATCAAGATTAACCAACGGATCCGACATTTAGGATATTTTGATACGGAAGAACAAGCACATGAAGAATATTTAAAGGCAAAAAGAGAACTTTTACATTAAAATTGATTTAATATGTCAAAAAGAAAAAAATACAATGTTTAAAACTGAGAAAAAGTGCATTCATAATAAACGCTTAAGAAATTGTGTTGAATGTGGTGGATCAGGAATATGCATTCATAAAAAACGCCGTAGCACATGCATTGAGTGTGAAGGATCGGAAATATGTATGCATGAAAGACGTAGACAATCATGCATTGAATGCAATGGATCTTCAATCTGCGAACATAAACGTCAACGTAGAAATTGTAAAATATGTACAGACCCAATTCATATTATAATTCGAGAATGGATAACTCATTCAAGAAAATCAGATATTAAATTCAATCGCTATAATGAACAAGCATTTATAACATATAATTTCTGTCAAAAATTAATTCAAGAATCGCATAATCAATGCTATTATTGTTCTATACCTTTACAAATGTTAATTCGACAAAATGATATGATTACAATAGAACGCATCAATAATGCTATCGGTCATATAATTGGAAACTGTAGGATTGCTTGTTATCATTGTAATTGTTCAAGAGTTGGACAACGTATTTAACGGCGAAACGGCAACTTTAAATATTTCATATACTATGTACGACAAAATATATGAAATGCTAGAGAAAATAACTCTCTACAAAAAGAAAAAAGATGATAGAACAAATCGTTTAGGATTTCCAGAACATAGAGGATGTGTATGGGGTATAATAAAACCTAGATTCAAATCAAAACCTGAGTTATCCAAGTATTCTAGAAAGTATCCTGAAATACATGAAGAAATTTTTAGAATCGGAAAACTAATTTGTCCGTTTGAATTCAAGACGGTTCAGTGCAATAAAAATTGTCAGTGTCCGCCACATAAAGATAAAAAGAATCAATCAAGAAGTATCATTGTTTCTTTCGGAGACTATACAGGAGGAGAACTTGTCATTGAGGGAGTTGTAAATAACGCTTACCACAATCCGATTGAATTTGATGGAGTCAATAACATGCACTGGAATCTAGAGCATACAGGAACAAAATACTCGCTTATTTATTTTTCGTAAGACGAATTCATGTCTACCATCTTTACGAATATTTATCTTTCCGTATTCTGAAAAGGCTTCTGCTAAAGCCATCGTCTCCTTTTGTATTTCATTCATTCTTTCCGTTTTGGTACCAATCCCTCCAACTGAAAAAAATTTAGTTTTTACTCCAACCCTATTAAATCTCAAAACAATTCCGTCTTTTATAAAGTATCTTAAACTACGTTCCACGTCTTCCTTATTTCCTTGTTTTGAAATGATAATGTTCAAATCATGGTCGTGCCTATTTATGATTCCGTAAAAACAACCTATACAAAAATTCAGACATGTAGATAAGTTAGATTTATTATTTCTAAAAAAAGGATTCCATACAGGATTAATCCCCCATAAATATGAGCCTTTTTCTCGACATTGTGTGAATGCATTTTCAATAAATTCTTTTAGTGTGTAAGGAGTCATACTTAAATCAATCGTTTCTAAATCATCATCCATATAAACAATGTTTGTATTCTCTGGATATTGTTCTAAAATAAATTGTCTTTGTTCTACAATACCTTTGACTCCAATTGAAACAATAACCCACTCAGGCATGATTGCCCTATATTCATCGTATTCTTCGGCGACTACAAAAACGGTTGCTTGTTTAAGGTCATGTTTTTCTAACGTTGCTATAGTTTTATCACGACATATTTTTGCTCGTTGGTACGATGGAATACACAACATGTATTCTACAAATATAAAAAAAATTGAAATCAAATTGAAATCATAATTCACACAAACAAACATGATGAAAATGGTATCAACCAAAGACAAGGTCGCCGAGTTGAAAGAACATGTGAAGGACAGACAGAAAACTCGTGGAGAGACTTTCTTCTTCCGTCATGCGACCCAAGACGAACTCATGTGGGGAAACAACGATGAGTTACGAGAGCAGATGAAGATATGGCGTAAGCAACGCAAACAAGGGGTCATTGAGATACATGATTATAATAATCGAACGAAGCAGATTGACGGCAAGGACTGGCACATTCTTGTCGTTCAACAAACAGGCGACGATTTAGGTCCTATTGATACACTTGGATTTGGGTTTGACAGCGTATATATGGTATCAGGATTCATCTACTGCTTCAAGAGAATAGAAAATAGGGACGCAACCTATAAATATGTCATGGGATTGTCATAATGTATCGCCGAGTATAGAATCTATACTAGCATAATGTATCGCATTTTGACAATTCTCCATTAAACTTTACATAAATCTTTTTTGTCATTAATCTCAATGATAAAAAACACTATGGAAAAATCCCATAAATAACGACAATAAAGTGTAATTTGCAAATTATGATGTTTTGACTATTATATATTGAGATTAATGTTGTTTTTTTCTTTAAACTTTTACATTTTTCTTGTTTTTTTTAATGGAATGAGATTAAAGTTATGTTTTTCCGAATGGAATACATTAAGATGTTTCATTATTTGTCCTAAAGACGCTGAACGGATCCGTTACTGACATTGAGCACGATTTGGTCGTTGTAGATGGTGAAGACAAGGATGTCGATTGCCACGTTGGAGTTGTTCGTGAAACTGATATTGAGATTGCGAGCGGTCTCTTTATCAGCTCTAGTGCCTCGTGAAAGGTCGCAGTAGTAGACTTTATTATTTTCAAACCACTTCTGATTGATAAGTCCAGCGGATAAACCGAGAGTACCACTTGTAAGGTCACGAGCAAGGGCGATTTGCTCAATGAAATTTTCCCATGTATAGTTCAACGCACCAGTTCCTTGGAATTGCTGTACGCCACCTAGGAGAACTTGGAAATTAATGAGAGAGAGACATGGCTGGAAGGTTGCAGGAAAGGTATCAAACGCTGAACCCCAAGCACTGTATCCTTGGACATAGGTTGAAACAGTTGCAGTTGTTGCCGCTGCAATACATGGAACTACAAGTACGCCAAGAGGAGCACGAATACCTGATTGAATCAACTGACTGAAACTTTGTCCAGATGAAATATTCGTGTAGTTGTTGGTAATGACACTCTCGTAGACAATACGCTTGTTAAGATTGGATTCAAGATAGAGACGTGCTTTTTCAGGGTCAATTTCTACAAGTGAGTAGTAAGCACGACATGCCGACATACCACTTGATGCAGAAGCAATGACTGTTCCAAACCGTGTTTCAGCAGGAGATTTTGCAACGTAGCAACCTGCTGCGATTTGTGTGGTTGATGCGGTCAAAGCACTATCATTAAAATTAATAGTTAGCGGACAGGTATTGGTGAATGTTGATGCCGATTGTCCAGTGTAGTAGTTAGAACCAGCAGTATTAGCAGTACCGCCAACAGTTGCCACGACTGAACCAGTGTTCACGTAAAGACGAAGCAAGATGTCCATTTTCTTTACAAGTCCCATTTGTGCCATAACGTCGCACAAGTCCTTTACACGAATGATGGCGTAATCGTACCAGATAGCAGTATTGGAAACGATTTCAAAAAACGGACGAAGTTCATTGTTTAACTGAGAACGAGTAATAAGAGTGCTAAAAAGATTGTTGGCACTGGATGACGTATCAAGGTAGCGTCCACAACGAGCCTGAAGAGCAGGATTTATAGTATTTAAATTTTGAACTCCAACTACGTTTTGAACACCTGAACCGACAGTTGCTCCACGAAATACTCGGTTATTCGTAAGATAAGAACCACTGCTATTTGGGTTATTACCGGCGGCAGCAATACCTGCACCTGCAGTATAAGTATAAGAGTTTGCACCGTCAAGAACATCAGAAAATCCTAAAGTAGTTCCTTGATTAGAAAGGTCGTTAGCAGTCATTTGAGAAAGCATTTTGAAGTGCTTGTAAATGTTGATGTATGGTTGCATATCCTGTACGCATTTTCCATTTGAAATTACCTCAATTTGATGAATAAGATGTGCGAAATTCGACTTTAGAGTTACGTTAGAGAAAGCAGAAGTTGGAGGAGCAACCTGAGCAGTTGCTGCAGGACCGCCTGAACCATAGACGGCAGTCATAACAATGGGCAAAACTAGGAATAAATCTGCAGCATCTGAAAATGCAGAGGAATTGTAGATGCTCGATAAATCGAACTGCACCAAAGTTAATCCGTTGTTATTATAGACACCAGAATTAATATCATTTATATAAGCGTATGTTTTACTCTTGTAGGGAGTATTGTCCTCAAGGGATTGGGGGGCCGAAGCCTTCTCAAATTCGAAGTTATCCGAGTTCATGCTCATATAACCTTACTTTAGAAAATAATTTTTCCTAAACATTTTAAAAGATTGTCAACTAAAAACGTTGTTTTTTGAATAAAAAATATAATATCTTGTTAAGAATATGGAGCGTATTAAGAGAATCAGAAATCCTTATCAAGACCGTATTAACGCTTTGAATGCTAGAGACATGGATGAAGCACTTAAGATTGATAATTTCCTATATAAGAAGCGTGAACCCATTCCAGATGACATTAACAATGAACGATTTCCAATGACGGATGTACTTATTCCTAATACTCTTAAACCTGAAGAATTGAGCATGAAGGATTTACTCGACCAAATCCAAACCCAAACCATTCTTAACAACAACATTGCCCCTTTTGTAAAGAAGGAAATCAAAAGCGAAGTCACGCAAGAAATGATTAAGCAGTTTCAATTTGAAAGTTCAAAACCGGTTGAAATTAATGGAACATTGTACAAGTATAAACCACCAGGAGTTGACATTAACTTAACTGCTGTGCCTCCTCCTTTTCCAACTCAAGCAGAATATGAAGGAACTCTAAGAGCATTATATCAACAGGAATTGAAAATTGGTAGAGAGCTTGAACGCCGACGTGTTGTCTTAAAGACTGAGATAGAAAGAAAAGAAGCTCAATATAATGATGGACGTATTTCTCATGAAGAATTTCGAGATGCAAATCGGCGATATGAAGATGCAATGATTGATTTATCCGATGCCATGATGGAAAATGATTCAAAGTTATCAAATCTTAGTGTTGATTTTGATTTGTATGATGAATATAAACTTGATTATGATACCAAGAAGAATTTGATTGAAACAGAAAACAAAAAACAACTTGCTCTTTATGAAGATGAACTCAAGTCTAGAAATACAGGAATGGAAGTTGCACAAG
>Ga0304728_1002824_pt1 | contig 10742 bp, 13 predicted proteins | sample C_130625_MF_Meta_FD_190476 | JGI IMG/M metagenome (GOLD analysis project Ga0304728, IMG submission 190476) | Freshwater microbial communities from Lake Croche, Canada to study carbon cycling - C_130625_MF_MetaG (v2) (version 2) | ecosystem: Environmental > Aquatic > Freshwater > Lake | place... | reverse complement strand
AAGACGATTGCCGCTTTATGTTTTTAATTATTCGACTAGCGTTACAACAGCTTGTTCTGCATAGGCGCTGATACGCGCAGCTTGCAAGCTCGGACGCTGCGCCACTTCCACGCCTAAACGCTCATTGGCGTTTTGGTGCAAGCCGGCCAGGATGGAATTTCGCGTGATCGGCGCACGGGTGTCGCGGTTCACATGCAAGAACGCAGCTTGGGGCCCAGGAATATTCAGGGCAACGTTAGGACGCGTTTCATTGCGTGCAGCGGGCGTCAACACAGTTAGGTAGAGGTCGTCTAGGCCAACAGGGCCATAGCTTTTGAGCCCGGTATCTTCAAAATATTTACCAACCATGTCGAGTTGGTCGAGCGCACTGCGTCCCAAAATAGCTTTGGGATTGGACGCAAAGCCAACGCTAGCGGCGCCGCGGTCAGGGCCGTCACAGAATTGGATGATGCCAAAGCATTTGCCGTTATTCGCTTTGGGGTTGAGGCCGTCGCTTTCCATCAAAGACAGGCGCGCAAAGTCGTCTGGCGCAAAACGGTGTTGTTGCGAGAGCTGGATGATTTTGTTCATCACCGCCTGCTTGTCCTGGGCGGGGATAAAGCCTTTGTCTACCGCGCGGTTGAGGGTTTTTTCTAAAACGGGGTTGCCGCCTTGGTCTACGCGGGACAGCAATTGGAGTTGGGTGGTGCTATTTACCAAGCTTTGTTTGTTCACACCACTGTTTGTGTTGAGACCACTATTTATATTAGTTGACGCATTGAGTTGACCAGTAGAGGCATTAGCGACTAGCCCTTTATTTATATTGGTGTTGTTATTGGTTACGCTGGCAACTACAGCTCGGTTGGCCATTTGGGATTGGGCCAATGTGAGGTTCAAACTCTCTAAGTTGATGCGTTGGCCGGGGTGAATGAGGTTGGCATTGGGTAATTTGTTCGACTGCGCCACGGTTTGGGAGAGACGTAAGGCCTCGCTGCTAGAGATATTGACGCCACGCGCGGCCATTTGGTCGCGCACGATGCCGCTCAATGTTTGTCCTGATTGGACGCTGACGCTCCAAGGCGCTGCGTTGGATTCAGGCAGCAAAGAACCCGCCTTGGGCTGGTAATTGCTGGGTTGGGATGAGGCGTTTTGTTGCGCTGACGCCATCGCTTGGCTAAAACCCGAAGCGGTTCGGGTAAATGCCAAAGGGTTGCGCGTGATGATTGGCATGCCCGATGGGTCTAACCCACTCACCGTGGGTGTGAAAGGCGGGTCAAGTCGCATAGGGACTCCGTAATCGGGGCGTTTAAAAAGTTGGTCTCGTTTTTGCTATCAGGTTAGAACTCAACAAATTTGTCAAAACTTCAACACCTGACCCTTTTTTATATGCAAATGCTGTGCCCAATAATTCCCGACACAACCCGTGCCACATGGCTGCGGTGGGGGGCGGTTTTGGCTCTGACAGCGTTGCCTTTGGCGACGGTGGCCGGACCATTTGAAGATTTGGAACAAGAGGTCGTGCAATGGGCAAACTCCACCCCCGCTTTTCAAGGACGCAACATGCGTGTGGCGCCTTTAGACAGCCGAATTGCCTTGCAAAACTGTCAACAAAAACTGCAGTTTGACCAGCCCTTCCCTGTCCAACCCTCGGTGCGGGTGCGTTGCAACCAACCGCAGTGGCAGCTGTTTGTGACCCTCACCAATGGTGCTGAGTCAGCGTCACCTAACCGTACAAGCCCCATGGGGCCTGCATTACACAAGGTTTTGGTGTCCAAGGAGATGCTCAAACGCGGGACTTTGATCACCCCATCCATGTTTGTGGAAGCCGAGATGGCCATCCCTGGCATGGAGAACCAAGTGATCGTGGACTCAAAATTGCTAATGAATATGGAACTGGTGCGCGATTTGACACCCAACTCGCCTTTGCGAACCTATGACGTGAAAGCAGCGATCATGGTGCGGCGTGGGCAAGAAGTGCAGGTCAACGCAGGCCAAGGACAAGGTTTTTTGATCACCATGCGGGCGGAAGCCCTGCAAGATGGTGGTTTAGGTGAACAAGTGCGCTTGAAAAATAGCGAGTCGGGTCGATCACTAATAGCGGTGATCACAGGACCCAACACAGCCAGAATTCGTTGATATGAATTTAAAAGTATTCAAAAAAGTGCATTTGCAAGTTTTTGAAAGTATTTTGGTGAATTAGCCTCAAGTTCTAAAACTTGGTGCCGATTTGATTGTTGTGAAAAGGTTTGACCCGCGTTTCGGGTCTAGAAAGTGAGAATGATATGAGCGATCCCATCTCGAATTACGGTCGTATGACCCAATCGAGTGCTGCTGCCCGCAACGCGATTGAAAAAGTCGACCCAAAAGGCACTTCTGCGGCTGCGGCCAAAGAAGAAACTGCGCCTGCGAAAGCTGCGCCTGGTGCTGACAAGATCAGTTTGAGCAATGTGGCCCAAAAGGTCATGGCCCAGCCTGAGTTTGACCGCGCCAAGGTCGAGTCGATCAAGCAAGCGATCAAAGACGGCAATTACCCCGTCAATCCACGCCGCATTGCCGAGAGCTTTGTGGCTTTGGAAAAACTGATCACCAACTGATCTGACTTAAAGCGCGCATGACCGACATAGTAATGACGGAAGCAGCGACGATAAGCCCCTCAGCAGAGCATTTGGCTCAGGCTGAGGCGTTGGCGCGCGAGCTCTTCGATATGTTGGAGCTGGAGTTTGAACAACTCAAAGCGCAGAACTTGGACGCTTTTGAAGCGTCGCAAAGCACTAAAAATGATTTGCTGCAACAGTTAATGCAGCTCGCCCACATTGATGGCCCCGAATCAGCCGATGCACTCGGGTCTGAGTGGGATGAATTCAAAGAGCACATGGCGTTGTGCCGCGATATGCATAGACGCAACGAAGTGCTGATCAGCCGAAAAATTGACGCTATTCGTGGCGCACTGCAAAGCTTGAATGTGTTTGACCCGACTAGTTCAGTCGAAATGTATGACCGATTGGGCAAACTCTCGCGCGTTCGCCGTGGCAGAGGCTACGCAGAAGCATAATTTAAGCGACTTTTTTAGCAGCCTCGTCTCCTGGCTGCATGCCTCTAAGCCAATACACCCACGCCAGAATAACCGCCACTGCGGTGAACATATCTTCTGGAATTTCTTGCCCTACATCTAAGCGACTGAGCATCGCCAGCAACCTAGGGTCTTCAGACACATAGACGCCTTGGCGTTTGGCTTCAGCAATGATGCGAAGCGCCAACTCGCCCTCCCCTTTGGCGGAGATAACTGGCGTTTTGTTTTTACCGTATTCGAGGGCAACGGCTTGTTGGTAAGGGGTGTTTTTCATCTACACCTCCGTATCGATCAGCACACCGTGCTTGGGCGCATCGCGTTTTTGCTTGGCATCAGGTCGCGGCGCGTTATAGACCTGAAAACTGCCTAACACCAAGCCGGCGGATTCAAGCTCATAGGTCAATTCAGTGGCGTTTTCTTTGGCTTGGGCGGCAATGTCAGAGCGCAGTGCCCACATGGTGAGGTTGACGTTAGCGCTGTCGCTGATGCTGGTTTTAAGCCAGACCTCGCCCAAGACGCGGCTGTTGGTGTGCATGTTCACGACCAGTGGGTTTTTAGGTTGGCCTGGTTTGTCGCCTTTTTTCTCGAACTGCATCTCTAGCGGATCGGCATCGGTAAACGGTATAACAAAACTCAGATTGAGGTCGCCGTTGCGCCAATCTTTGACGGCTTGGAGTTGGGCCGCTTCGACTTCGTCTAAAGCATGCTTTAAGGTGTCTTGGGTATCGCTCCCTTCAACGGCACCCATGCGGTGGCGCTCAGTCATGAGCAAACGCAGCAAGGCTTTTTCGTCGTCTTGCACCTCTTGCGCTTGGGCCAAGCTGGCCTCGGAAGATGTGGTGTGCTTCAAGACAAATTTACGCAGGGCCAAGGGCTGTAAATTGGCCATGGTCAAGCGGTGCGCTTTGACACGTTCTTTGAGTTCACTGGCCACGCCTGCGGGCAAAAGTGCTTCCAAAATACCGGGTCGTAACAAATTAACCCAATTGGCAAAGCCTTCGGGCTGAACCAACAAAGCGTCAAAGCGCGAGGGTCCCAGAGCTTGCGCTGACACTTGGGCGGTTTGCGCCGCCAATGCGGCCTGCGCTGCTTGCGAAGTTTGCAAACCCGCATAAGTGCCGGTGTGCAATAACTGCAAACTCCATTTGCCATTGGGCAACATCTGGGCGCGCAGTTGCGCGAGATCGCCTTCTTTGATGTAGGGCGAGAGCGGCAGGTTGAACACATGCTCACGCATCGCGAGCTTGAGTTGGTCTTGGTGCAAGGTGACCACCGCTTGCACCACTTGGCCGTCGTGCAGGCCTAGTTCTTTGGCGACGGGGGCATCTACAAAAACTTGACGCAGGTCGAGCGTGACCGGCGTAATACGCGAAACTTGGTTGACGCCCTCAGGCCCGAGCAACGCCACGGCATGCCCTTTAAGGGAAACGCACCCAGTTTTTACGCTCGTTCATGTTCAGGTCGGTCGTGGCGTAGCCGCCTGCGCCAAGGGTAGAACCCGATGAAGTGTTGGGGCCTGGTGCAGAACCCTGTGCATTTTTAGGTAGCGTGCTTTTGCCAGACTTGAGATACATGGCGACCAAGCTGTCATGGTCGGGAATGGTCAAGATAGAACCCGCCATCAAAGTGCGTGGAGGTGTTTTTGTAAAAGCTTGTGGGTTTTGCTGGATAAACGCAGTGCGCAACAACTCAATTTTGAGGGGGCTGTCGGCCATGGTGGCACGGATGACTTTGTCCAAGGTGTCACCGGAGACCACGTCGTAAGTTTTGAGTGCGCCCTTGCCCTCTACATCCAAAGCAAAAACGTGTGGTGCGCCCATCAGCACCGCCGCGCATAAGGCGAGTCGAAAGTAAGCGTGGATGTGGGCCATTAAGTTCTCCAACGGTTTGCGTCATTGACGTTAGTAAATGTAGGGCCAAGCTACCCAGCCGCCCTGAAATGTTTGTTTTCTGCCAGCCACCTGGCGAATCTCTGCTTGGTAAGCAGAGACCGATTTAACTTCGGCCAGCACGACGGCGTCAAGTGCCCCCGCTTCGATCGCCCGGCCAGGCAAAACACGCGAATCCGCGAGAACAATTTGGTCACCCACCCGCAGACCTGAAGCGCGACCAGCGCGCAACACCAACTGGCCATCGCTATTTTGCTGCACAACAAAGCTTTGCGGATCACAAGCCAGTTGGCGGTCTAAGTCGCGCGCCATTTGGGCCACGTTGGTTTCGATCGCCAAAGTGGTATCAACATCGAGTTTGGGGGTGCCATAGGGGCTTGGAATGGTCACGCCAAAAACGGTATTTTGGGCATCAAACCATACCGTGCCGTTTGACGTGTACTGGACTTGCCACATCAAAACAAACGCAGGGTAATTGGCTGTGTTGAGGTTATAGCGTCCCGGCATCACGGTCAGTTGCAAACGCCACTCCGTCGCTTCCTGCTGGAGTTGCCATGGCATGGCCTCTTCACCTAGGCCGTTGTAGAGGCGCTCATAGGTGCGGTTGTAAGTTGAATCTGTGGTCAAACGCCAATGGCGTGATTCCGTAGCCGCACGCACCGCCTGTTGACGTGCGGCAAAGCCAATTTTCTGTGCTAAAAACTGCTGAGAAGGTGGAATACGCGAATCAATGTCCATCGATACGCGCATCACGTGCTTCATGGGAGAACGGGCTTGCGGGGCATCACAACGCACCGGGGCGATGGTCTCGGTTGTCTTTCTAGACAACTCAACGGTTTCTGTTGCACTGGTTTTTTTATATTGGTCGATTTGTAAATCGCGTAACCGGATTTCTGAGGAGAAGCGGTTAAGTTGCAACAAGGCGCCGTGGGTGTCCATCCAACTACTAGAGCTGACACGAATATTTGATTTCTCGGCCGCCTCGACCAAGGCGGTGCGAATGGCCTCTAACCTTTGTTCTGGCTTCAAGTCTGATGCGTGCGAACCCAAGTTCAGCCCGAACAGCAATAGCAAAGCGGTGCTTGCGCCAAGTCTCCAGCGCAAGCAGTTTGTCAAAGTTGGACGGCTAAACATAGGGGCAGACTGGTTGTGTTGACACGCGATGGAAGATGGCAAAAACGAAACGAATGCAACCGTTGTTGCTTAGTAACGCTTGGAGCTCAGCTGCGCAATATAGAGCGAACGTAAGTCATTGACGATACGACGGTCCAAAGACAAGGTGGTCTCGTACGTATCGTCACCTACTGGGGTGATGCTGACCAAGACAGCGCCGTAGACCACACCTTCCACGCGCGCACGGAAGGTGTCGCTCATCACCGTCATGTCGGCGATGGTGGTGTTGGCGTCTAACTGCTGACCATAGACCTGCTCGGTCAAGGCGCGGTAGGCGTCAAGCTTAGAAGCGCGAATCGCCAACAAACGTTGCTGCGACGCATTGCGGTGGTTTTGAATGCTGATGACGGCATAACCAGTCGCGACCAAGGTCTCGCGCTTTTCGGTCATGGGCGTGATCATGTTGGCAGACTCATCTGCTTTAGGTTGTTCAGCTGATTTGAAGGGAGGTAAGGCGCAAGCAGTTGTCAGCAAAGTGACGGCTACTACAGCCCAAAAAGTGGTGCGTTTCATGGTCGGTGTCCTTGTGTAGGTCTCCCACACGATTCGTCAGTTGGGGGCACATCTTTAACCTGACAAATCGATAGTTTGGTGATTTACTGATAGTTTTAGTACTTTTGTTGTCTTGCGTGAATTTATCAGTATTAGACAATCCATTGTAGGAATTTTTGACATGAAGCCCACCACCCAATTTATCGGATCAAGCGAGTCTGCCAAAACGTTGCGCAATTTGGTCGCAACGATGGCCAATTCCAATGCGACGGTGATGATTACGGGTGAAAGTGGCACCGGTAAAGAGCTTTTAGCCCGTATGCTGCACGACCAGTCAGACCGTTGTGGCGCGAACTTTGTACCTATTAATTGCGCTGCCATCCCCAAAGATTTACTAGAAAGTGAACTTTTTGGTCATAGAAAAGGCTCTTTCACGGGCGCAGTGGCAGACCGGATTGGACGCTTTGAGTTAGCCCATGGTGGCACGATCTTCTTGGATGAAATTGGCGACATGTCGCTCGATATGCAGGTCAAATTGCTACGTGTTTTACAAGAACGCACGGTCGACCCGATTGGTGGAACCCGACAGGTGCAGGTCGATGTGCGTGTCATTGCCGCCACCCACCGTGACTTGGATACCGAGATTGAAGCCGGTCGTTTCCGCGAAGATTTGTACTATCGACTTAATGTTTTGCCCATGGTGACACCAGCGTTGCGTGAGCGCAACACTGATGTGCCTGAATTACTGACATTTTTTGCAAAAAAATGCGCCTCTTTTGGCAAACAGCCCGTCACCTTCAGGCCTGATTTTTTGACAGCACTACAAAAGTACCCATGGCCAGGCAATGTGCGTGAACTTTCCAACTTAGTCGACCGCTTCAGCACCTTGTATGCGGGACAAGAATTGGATTTGCGGGCTATTCCACCTACTCTATTGCCCAAAGGATTGTTGTCGTCGCAAGCTGAGTTGCAAGCCAAATCGCCGTTGTTGGCCAGACTAGAAATGACACCCCCGCCAGAGGTCTTGGCTGAGGCGGCTGGCATGCAAGACCAGCCAGAACCGGAAGACAACGAAATCGAGAGCATCATCATGCTCGCGCAGGGCATGCCGCATTTGCCGCCTGAGGGTTTGTCTTTGAAAGAGCGGATGGCGCAGATTGAGCGCAGCATCATCGAGCAGGCGCTTGAGCGCAATTCGGGCAATGTGTCGCGTACCGCGAAATTACTGAACTTACAGCGCACTACGTTGATAGAAAAAATCAACAAATACGAGCTACGTTCGGCTTAAAAATTATTCTTGGTCGTTATAGAGCACCGTAATGCTCATACGACGGTTACGCGGATCGCGTTTGTCTTTGGGGTTAAACGGATCGGTGTCTGCTACGCCCTCGATGCGTGCAAAGCGACTCTCAGGAATACCGCTTTTTTCCAGCATTTGACGCGTGACTTCTGCGCGTTCTGCCGATAAAGACCAATTGTTGCGGGTTTCAGTGCCGTCTTTGTTTTGAAACGGCACGCTGTCGGTATGGCCACGGATCGCGACTTTATTGGGCATGCTGGCCAAGGACGCAGCGATTTCCTTCATCAAGGTAGCAGCTTTACCTTGCATGCCAATGCCACCGCTTGGAAACATAGCAAAGTCGGCTTTGTCGATGATCTCTATACGCAAACCTTGTTTGTCTCGGGTGATCGAGACTTGGTCTTTCATGTCGCTGAGTTTTTTGTTCTCGGCGAGTTTTTGTTCAATTTCTTTTTCTAGTTTATCGAAGTCTGCTTTTTCTTTGGCTGCAGCAATTTCTTTTTTCTGCTCTGGTGATAGTTTGTCGGGGTCAGAGTAAGGATTCTCGTTTTCTTGGGCGGGATCGGTATTGGGGTTGGGGCCACCCTCAGAGCGTGGGGTGAGGCGCTCTAACAAAGCCGTTTGCTTGGCAGAAAAAGGGAAACCATCTGGGTCAATGATGGAGCGACCGCCAAACATGCCGTTGGAGCCTGCCAATTGGCCAAAAGGGACCAAGCTTTGTGAGGCAGGCCTGAAATAGTCGGCAATACTTTTACGTTGGTCATCATTAGAAGCGCCCAACAGCCACATCAACAAGAAGAAAGCCATCATCGCCGTCATCATGTCGGCCAAGGCAATTTTCCAAGCACCACCGTGCGCACCGCCGTGGCCATCATCAATGATTTTCTTGATGATGATGACCGGAGCCAGCGCTTCCGCTGGCGCGTTGGGGTCTTTTTCGTCAGCCATTACTTCCTCAGCGCGTCGAAGATTTCACCAAAGGTGGGCTGGTTATGGTGGCTAATACAGACGCGTCCTGCTTCGATGATCAAAGGCACGGGGTAGCCGTGCATATTGCCCAAGATGATTTGCTTGGCCACGTTGAGCACTTCGCCGTCTTCGTCAATAATTTGCTTCAAGCGGCTACCAAAGGGCTCAAAAATACCGTAAGCCAAGAACACCCCGAGGAACGTACCTACCAGCGCGCCACCAATCAAGGCACCCAACACAGGTGGAGGTTGGTCAATCGCGCCCATGGTCTTCACCACACCCAACACACAGGCCACAATTCCAAGCGCTGGTAAGGCGCCAGCCAGTGTGGCAATCGCGTCAGCGTTTTTCATTTCGTTGTGGTGGTGTAGTTTGATCGACGCGGTCATCACGTCTTCCACTGCGTAGGGGCTAAGGGTGCCAGAGGACACCACCATCAAACGGATGGTGTCGCAAATTAATCCGATCAAACCATGGTCGTGCAACATCTTGGGGCATTCGCCAAAAATCGCACTGGCCTCCGGGTTTTCGACGTGGGATTCCATCGCCACCGCACCCTCGGCTTTCAAGGTTTTCATGAGCTTGGAAATAACAGCGATGATGGCGACGTAGTCGTCTTTTTTGTACATCGGGCCTTTAACCACACGACCAAAGCCGCCCATGGCGCCCTTGAAAATCACACTGGAATTACCCGTGATCATGCCGCCGACACCGGCACCCGCGATGATGAACATTTCATAAGGAGCGGCTTTGATAATGGGCGCCAAGCTGCCGCCGGCGATCACGAAACCGCCGAATACGCAAATCATCAAAACGACCAAACCAATAATTGCTGTCATCTCTCACTCCAAATGCAGTTCGGCACATCCAAGAGGCTTCTCGGATGTGCCTGCTTAACTTTCCAACCCCACTAAGGGTAACTGATTTCTCAGTTCACCAAGCTCAGGGGCTTAGCCATCTGAGGCACCAAAGCCGGTACACCATCCCAGGCGTCACGGATTTCGCGCATCAAACCTTGGATCTCATCCAAGGCGACCAAGTCATTGTGGGCATTGACGTGTAACAAACGGCGGGTGACGTAGCCATACAACTCATTGAGGTTGTTGGCCAAGTCGCCACCTTTTTCAAAATCCAAAGCGCCTTGCAGGCCCAAGACGATGCGGCTTGCGCGGGCAATCGATTTAGATTTCTCTTGAATATTTTTGTGCTGAATGTGGCCACGGGTCGCCGACATGCTTTCCAACAACCCATCAAACAACATCTGAATGAGTTGGACGTTGCTGGCATTGGCGACACCGGTGCCGACTTTGACATCACCGTAACTTTGAATAGCTCTTGAATTAGCACGCATTTGAGGTAACTCCTGTGAATCTTTTGCTTACACAGAGAGTATCGGAGGCGTACATGCAAACTTGAGGTCAAAGACGCGGTTCATGGCGAATCGATCAGGCAGGTTTGGCTTCGAGCACTTCTTGCGCCATTGGAGCGACGTCCGTGATAGTGTCAGCGGCAATTTCTTGCCGTTGCAAGTCTTCGTATTGCTGCACTTGCTCCAACCCTTGGGCAAGTTGATCTGCTTGCATACGGGCCAATGCGTCTGCGTCCAATGGATTGACTTGCGCAGATTCGTCGGTGAGTGCCAGAACAGAGTCGTCTTTGGCTTCGTCAGCAACTTCATTTTCTTTGGCCAAGTCGAATAGGAATTCGGAGAAGGGAACTTCCAATGGAATATTGGCGCGCTGATACAACATGCCCGTGACGCTGTCGACGGTTTGCTTCAAACGGTCGAACACTTGGGATTGCGGGTTCTTTTTATATGACCCCGCAAACTCCAATGCCGCACGGTAAATACCGCCCAAATGTTGGGGTG
>Ga0304728_1002813_pt1 | contig 10771 bp, 10 predicted proteins | sample C_130625_MF_Meta_FD_190476 | JGI IMG/M metagenome (GOLD analysis project Ga0304728, IMG submission 190476) | Freshwater microbial communities from Lake Croche, Canada to study carbon cycling - C_130625_MF_MetaG (v2) (version 2) | ecosystem: Environmental > Aquatic > Freshwater > Lake | place... | reverse complement strand
ACCCGAACGTACGATATCGGTAGAAGATTTAGAAGTTGCAACACTTGAAGACAACGGAGCACGTCGCACATTCACACGCTTAAGCGATAACCGAGTTAGTGAACTCCTCGGCTGATAGAACAGCAAGAGGGGAGACTGCATGCTTCGAAGAATCTACGGAATAGAAACCGAATTCGGTGTCACCTTCACGCTTCGCGGGCAGCGTCGACTAAGTCCTGACGAAGTATCCAGATTTCTCTTTAGAAAAGTAGTTGCGTGGGGAAGATCCTCCAATGTCTTTCTTGAAAACGGAAGCCGGCTCTATCTAGACGTTGGCTCACACCCCGAGTTCGCAAGCGCGGAATGCGATTCACTGCACGATGTCGTGGCCCAAGATAAAGCCGGCGAGATGATTCTTCGAGAGCTGGTTGATTACGCTCAGCAGCAACTCGATGATGAAGGCATTCGTGGTGAGATATTTCTCTTTAAGAACAACACCGACTCAACGGGTAACTCGTATGGATGCCATGAGAACTACTGCATTGAACGAATCGAAGATTTAACCAGGCTCGAGCAAGTATTTATTCCATATTTAATTTCTCGCCAAATCTTCACTGGTGCCGGAAAAGTTGTAACAAATACCAAGGGGACGAGCTACTCAATGAGCCAGCGAGCTGAGCACATTTGGGAAGCAATCTCTTCAGCAACAACGAGAAGTCGTCCAATCATTAACACGAGAGACGAACCACACGCAGATCCTGAACGATTCCGACGACTTCACGTAATCGTTGGTGACTCCAACATGAGCGAATTCGCTACGTATCTAAAAGTTGGAACAGCTTCTGTAGTGCTCGCAATGATTGAAGATAAGCAAACGGTTCTTCGTGACTACAACATGGCTTCACCGATTAATGCATTGAGGGACATTTCCTACGACCTATGGAGCAAAGAAACCGTAAAGCTTGTCAATGGTCGAGACATGACGGCGCTCGAGATCCAAGAAGACCTCTGTGAGCGTGCTGAAGCTTTTGTACAGGGTCACGACGAGCTACCAGAGGATCAAAAAAATGCTGTGCGACTCTGGCGTGAGGTTATTGAGCAGTACCGGAGTGATCCAATGCTCTTGAGCGACCGAGTTGACTGGATTGCAAAGTTGCAGATTATTGAGCGAGAACAAGAGCGTTCTCACATTGCCCTGTCTGATCCAAAGATTGCGTTGATTGACCTTTTGTATCACGACACCAATGTCGACAAGGGCCTCTACTACCGACGCCAAGCAAGAGGGCACTACACACGCATGGTCAGCGACGAAGACATAAAAGAGGCAACAACCACGCCACCGGCAACAACACGTGCTCACATGCGAGGAACGTTCATTAAAGCTGCAAAAGAGTGGCGACGTGATTACACCGTTGACTGGGTTCACTTGAAGCTAAATGATGAGATGCAGCGAACAGTTCTATTAAAAGACCCCTTCAAAAGCACAGACGATCGTTTTAAGAAATTGATTTCGTCGCTTGAACGTCACGACTAACCTTGTTCTGTGACTGATGAGGACAACTCAAATTTAGAAATCGATATAAACGATTTCGACTGGTCTCCCTACGTCGTTTCATTCGCCGATGAAAACACCGGAATGGGCTTCGGGCAAACTGAAGAAGACATTCATCGACTCAAAAAAGCAAGAGGCAGACGCAAGAGGAGAAGGGCCGGCATTGAGTGGGTCACAATTATTGGGATTGCTCTCTTGGTATCAGCCTTTGCCCGTGTGTTTGTCTTTCAGACCTATTACATTCCGTCTGCGTCAATGGAGCCAACACTCTTAATTGGTGACCGAATCATTGTTGACAAACTCAGCGTGACCTTTGGAACAGTCAACACTGGAGACATCGTTGTCTTTAAAGCGCCTGCAGCTGTAGCGACTCAGTGTGGTGACGCAGTAGCCGATCTCGTAAAGCGTGTTGTTGGAGTACCGGGTGACAAGGTTTCTTCTAAGGGCGACACGATTTTGATTAATGGTGTTGCCTTAAAAGAAAACTGGCCGCACAATGAACCATTGGGTGCACGTGTTATTGAAAAACAAGTTGTGCCAGCTAACTCGTACTTCGTGATTGGTGACAACCACCCTGACTCCTGTGACAGCCGCTACTGGGGTTACGTGCCACGCGAAAACATAATTGGCAAGGTATTTGTAAGAATTTGGCCGTTTTCACGCCTGCACTGGTTCTAGGAGAGGGGCGAGCACATCGCCCTACAATGTCTAGGTGTTCGATTTAAGCCCAATCAAAATCATTGTCATTATTGCTGTGGCGCTACTGCTCCTGGGACCAGACAAACTCCCTGAGGTTGCTGCGAAGCTTGGTTCTGCATGGTCATCGCTCAAAAACATTCAAAAGAAAATTGAATCAGAAGTTAGAGAAGTTGTTCCAGACCTTCCTAGCGCTGGAGACATTGCGCGAATTGCAAGAAACCCAGTAAACATGTTGAATCAACTGGCTCAGAAATCAGATGAGAAAGAACTTACAGCAAAAATTATTGCTGATCTTGAGGCAAAGAAAGCTACTGGAGAAGAAGAAATTCCACTCGCTGAGGCACTGCCAATGACTCCGACTGATCTATCACCGGCCCCTGACACAACACTCATTCAAAATACGCCGCCACCTAATGATCCGTCGATGAACTAATTATGGGACGTTTTAGTAAAGCCGCAACAGGAATGTCACTAGCTGAGCACTTGGCAGAAATTCGTCATCGTTTTTTTGTTGTAACAATCAGCGTTTTCGTATTTGGAGTAGTTTCATTTCTTCTGTACGCACCAATCCTTAAATGGCTGCAACATCCGTATTGCACAGTGAGTATTAGTAATTGCAAATTTCTAATTACAAATCCATTAGACGGTTTATCTCTTCGAATTAAAATCTCTGTCTACGGTGGAATGATTTTCTCACTTCCTGTTATTTTCTGGCAAGCCTGGCGTTTCATTAATCCTGGATTAAAGAAGAACGAAAAGAAATACATAATTCCGTTCGTAATCGCAGCCGTAGTTTTCTTCATTATTGGAATGATCGTGGCGTATGTCAGTTTTGGTCACGCACTTGCGTTCCTGCAGGCGGTTGGTGGAAACACGCTGATTACTCAGTACAACCCGAATCAGTACCTATCGCTGATAACGCTTATGTTGTTCGCCTTTGGACTTACCTTCGAATTCCCAGTCGTACTCGTTGCGCTCCAATTGGCGGGAGCTGTTACACCTAAAACGTTGCTTCATAACTGGCGATACGCCTGCATTGGCATAACAATCGCCTCAGCTGTGTTCACACCTAGCGGTGACCCACTTTCGATGTGCGCTCTAGCTGTTCCACTGGTTATTTTTTACTTTGGTTCAATTGGTGTTGGCAAGCTCTTTAGAAAATGATCACCGGAGATTACCGGAGCAGGTTCATTGATGGACTTGGCTTTGGACCAGACAACTTTCAGCTAGACGCGATTGAAGCCATTGACCAGAACGTAAATGTTCTCGTTAGTGCCCCAACAGGCGCAGGAAAAACACTGATTGCTAACTATGCGATTGGACGAGTTCTCGAACGTGGGGAACGAGCCTTCTATACAACGCCTCTCAAGGCTCTTTCGAATCAAAAATTCCACGAGCTATCAAAACTCTTTGGAAAAGATCGCGTTGGGCTCTTAACTGGCGATACATCAATTAATCGCAACGCCGAAATTGTTGTTATGACAACCGAAGTACTTAGAAACATGTTGCTCACAGAATCAACTCAGATTATGACGTTGGGCTTAGTTGTCCTTGATGAAGTCCACTACCTTCAAGATCAGTTCCGCGGAGGAGTATGGGAAGAAGTAATTATTCTCACCCCATCTTCAGTTCGATTTGTTGCACTCTCTGCAACCATTGGTAACGCAGGATTTGTAGGGGAGTGGTTTGAGTCAGTTCGAGGACCAACCACGGTGATTATTGAAAAGACTCGTCCAATCGAGCTCCACAATCATTTTGCAATCGTTCGTCGTGGTCAGCCATACGCCGAGATTTCCGACCTGATTCACGAAGGTCGACTTTCTGATGAAGCTCGCAAGGTTGACAACATGATGAAGAACACGAGACGCTTTCGCCCGGGTCCTAAGTGGAAAGGCCCGAAGTCATCAGCACCGCCGCCACCTTTTAGAGCACCGAGACGAAGCGAACTACTTCAGACGTTGGAGAAAGAAGGTCTACTTCCAGTCATTGTGTTCATCTTCTCTAGAGCCGCCTGTGATGAGGCGGTCAGTCAGATCAGACGTGACGGACTCTTATTCACCACGCCCGATCAGCGACGTGAAATTGAAGACATTGCACAAAACCGATTACTCAACTTCAGCGAAGACGATCTAAAGGCTCTCGACTACAACGAATTTATTGACTGCCTACGACGAGGCATCAGTGCTCACCACGCCGGAATGGTCCCAGCCTTCCGCGAAATTGTTGAAAAGTGTTTCGAGGATGGACTGCTCGCTGTTGTATTTGCAACCGAAACATTGGCGCTTGGTGTGAACATGCCAGCACGCTCGGTAGCTCTTGAAAGGTTCACAAAGTACTCCGACTCTGGTCGCAAGTTCCTTACTAGCGGAGAGTTCTCTCAAATGACTGGAAGAGCTGGTCGTAGAGGACTTGACGACGAAGGCCATGCGATTGTTTGCTTCACTAATGAAGTTGAATTCCATGATGTAGGAAGAGTGGCCTTAGCTCCACCTTCGGAACTGCACTCGTCATTTAGACCTACGTACAACTTCACATCGAACCTCATCAATCACTTTGAATTCGAAACAGCTCTTGAAGTGGTGCAGTGCTCATACGCTCAGTTCGAAACTGACCGTCGTGCAACGCCATCAAAGCGACCTCTTGGCGATCAGATGATTGCTCGCCACAAGGTTTTAGAGGAACTTGGTTACGCCGAAGGCTGGAAGCTAAATAAGCAGGGACAACTGCTTCGCTCGATTTATCACGAATGCGACCTTTTGATTGCCGAATCAATCACCAGTGGCGTCTTCGAAGACTTAGAGCCGGCTCAACTTGCTGGACTGCTCTCATGTTTCGTATTTGAGTCAAAACGCTCAACGAGAGCACCACACGCTGGCAAGAACGTAACCACCAAGAAAAAGAGCATCAATGACCGACTCGGTAGTGAGCGTCGAGCAAACATCACTGATCGACTTCACGAAATCCAGACCAACAACGCACTCATCAGAGAAGTCGAAGAACGATACAAAGTTCCACACACCAAGGAACCAGACGGCAAATTTGCAACGACTATTACGGCCTGGGCGAGAGGGTCTTCACTCAGCGTGGTCCTTGACCTCGCAGATGCTGAAATTGGTCAGACCTCTCCGGGTGACTTTGTTAGAAATGCCAAACAGGTGGCAGACCTCTGTGAGCAGTTGGCACGAATGAGCGACCTCACGGCAGTGGCTGAAGTAGCCGCTGAAGCCCGTGATTATGTGCTCAGAAGCGTGGTTGCTGGGGCTTCTAGCGTCCACCCTTAAGGGAGCTTTGCGCTCTAATCTTTTCTATCCATGCACTCTTATGCCGTTGAAGAATTCACAGAAGAAGAAGCAACAATCCTTCGTCGTTATTTCACGAATCTAGAGTCACCTGTCTTTGCCCTTGTAAACCTCCCAGAGGTAGTTAAAGGCGCCTTATTCGCTCGCTACTCACGCAGCACGAAGAGTCTTCGCAGGTTGTTCCTTGATGAGTTCATTGGTGACCTAGACCTCACCGGTGACATTGGCATTGACGCAACAATTGGTCTTGATAAAGCTGAAAGCCTCTACGAGAAGATCTTCTTTGAATACGGAGATGACTCCGTTGCACAGCTTGGTGGAGTTCACCTCGCATGCGAACAGGCAAGCAACGTGCTCACCAAAGTTCTCGAGTGGGGAAGGCTCATGAGTTACCTTGAGCAGTCAACTCGCTACCTCGGATACGACAAGCGCCTGAGCAATGGTCACTACCGCTACTACCGAGACCATGACGTGACCATGTCATCGTTTGGCGCTCGCTACGTTGGCGAAATGGACCGCATGTTCGATACGTATGCGGAACTACTGCCACAACTCGTTGAGTGGCTAACTAAGAAGTTTCCAAAGACTGCAGACGACACTGACTTTGTTTATCGTCAAGCTATTAGAGCTAAGGCACTTGATGCCGTTCGTGGACTTCTTCCAGCCAGTGCGCTTTCAAATCTAGGAATTTACGCATCGGGACAAGCATATGAATCCTTGCTGCTTCGTATGCGTGCACATCCGCTTCCAGAAGTGCGCGAGTACTCAGTACTCATGATGGATGAACTCGTCAAAGTTATTCCATCATTCTTGAAGCGCGTAAACATCGCCGAGCGTGGAGTGGCGTGGACGACTTACCTTGCTGAAACCAAGGGTGCCACAAAAGATCTCATTTCTTCTATGTGGAACGACATTGAAGCTGAGCCAGGCGAGCATGTTCGACTCGCCGCATACGACAAAGACGGTGAAGCAAAGATTCTCCAAGCGATTGTCTTTGCGAACTCCACAATGTCCCAAGAAGAAGCTTCAAAGCGCGTTGGCGCAATGAACGCGGGGGACCGCTCAAAGTTGATGGCAACGTATGTAGGCGACCGTAAAAATCGTCGTCACCGCCCAGGACGCGCATTCGAATCAACAATGTACCGATTCGAACTTGTAACTGACTACGGCGCCTTTAGAGATCTTCAGCGACACAGACTGCTCACCATTGAATGGCAGCCCCTGACGGTCGAGCTTGGATTCGATGTTCCTGACGTAATCAAGGAAGCCGGGCTCACAGAACCCTTCGTAGCGTCCCTAGAACGCTCTGCAAGCCTCTATTACGACATGCGCGAGCAGTTCCCAGAACAAGCGCAGTACTGCGTTGCACTGGCCTTTCGGATTAGATACGTCATGGAAATGAACGCTCGAGAAGCAATGCACCTCATTGAACTTCGCTCCGGTCCGCAGGGTCATCCGAGTTACCGCAGAGTCGCTCACGAGATGGCCAGACTGATTCGAGAAGAAGCTGGACATCAAGCAATTGCTGACTCTATGAGTTACGTTGATTTCTCAGATACCGACCTGGAACGACTCGAAGCAGAGCGAAATGCTGAAAGAAAACGCGCAAATACCTAAATAATCGAAGTATTACGATTTTTTAAGGAAATTGACACGTAACCAGCACTTTTACGACCTACACTGCCAACGCTACAAATAAAGAGTAATTAAGGGAATTTATGTCCGATGACGGAGAAGATGAAGTATTCGACGAAGGCGAACTTGCCGACGGTTTCGAAGAAGAGATCATCGAAGAAGGCGCTGAACTAGAAGACGGTGACGTCCTAGTTGCCGGCGAAGATTCAGACGAAGAAGAAATAGCTGCAATTGAAGAAGAAGAAAACGCGGTGCCTGCCGTACCTGAGGAAATCGAAGATGTCGCTGACGAAGCTGACGTCGAACTAGCTCTCGATGAAGTTCTCGCCGAAACTATTCGCCGAGACACCACACCTGAAGACGATGACGAAGCGCCGACAACAGAAATAGATCCGACGCTTGATCCGAGTGACATTTTGCTTCCTAAGCAGGATGACGAATTCCGCTGCACATCATGTCGACTTCTAAAGAAGATGTCTCAGTTGGCTGACAAGCAGAAGACTCTTTGCCGCGACTGCGTTTGATAGAGATTTCATGTCTGTCACTCTGAGTTCAACAGTGACTCCAGAGATTGAAGCTCTTTGGAGCGAGTCTCTTGATGAAATTGAAGATGCCAGAGGATCTGTTGAGTTCCTGGAGCAAATAAGCAATGGACTCAGTAGCAACGATCTTCTTTCATTCAGTGTCGCTAACGGTCAGCTTTGGCTCCATGACGCGGGAGCTGGTTTCGCACTTTGCCGTGACTCTGTGATTCTTGGAATCTACGTGCGGGCGTCTGAGCGAAGAAAAGGAATTGCCAAGCAAATGATTACTGAGATGATCAGTAACGCTGGGGCAGTTGATGGTTTTGCACTTCCAGGCGACAGAGCAACTAAGTCGCTCTACGAATCAATTGGCTGGAAAGCTCGTCTACTTACGATGCGCGGCGATTAGCCGGACGTCGTGGTGCGCGTGATGGCGGTGGTGGTGGCGGAACTGGCATTCCAAGAAGCTTCGCAAGTTCAGGAATAGCACCAGCGTTCTTAATCGCAAGAGCCTTGCTTACATCGTTAGCTGGAATTCCAGCCGGCTTGATGTTGCGGCGAATTGAAGTATCAACAGCCAATGTCACGATTTCGTTCCAAGCGGCTGCATCGAGGTCGGCAGTCAAGGTCTCAGAAGTCATGGTGACAACTTTTGCAGCCATTTCGGCGCTCACACGAGTTGACATGTCTGGTGGGCGAGCAACCAAGCGGAGTGTTTCGGCAACGTTCTTAGAGTTAAGTGCTGCTTCAAGCTTTTCGTTCCAAACGGTGCGAAGGTGATCAACCTTCGAAGTTAGTGCGGTCTGGAGTTCTTTCAGCTGCTGGCGACCTTCGTCGTCAAGCGAAACTGTCTTTGCTGAAGTAACAACGGCGCGCAGGTCACGGAGACGAAGTTCACGTCCAGCACCAATGGCGCCAGCTGCCTTGTCCTTCCATAGAGCAAGGTTTGTCTTGCCTAGAAGTTCTTCTGCAATGCGGTCAATTGTCTCGGCGTCAATTGTTGGACGACCCTGAGCAGTGGCGTTCTTGTTTTGCTCTGCAACAGCAGTTCGCACCGCAGGCATACCACCGCGAAGCAATTGTTCTGCGACTGGAAGTTGCTCTGGAGAAAGTGTCGCAAGAAGTGCGTTTCTGTAAATAGTTGTTAGCGGTGCGACAACTGGTCCACCAGTGCGCGCACCAGATGGGCGTGCTGGACGGTCGGAACGTGCTGGACGGTCACTGCGTGCAGGACGATCGCCGCTCGCTGGTCGCTCAGTACGTGGTCCGCGCTCAGACTTTTCACCAGTTGGTGCTCCACCGCGGTCTTTTGAACCCGGACGGCTAGACGAGCGCTTTGAATCTTTGCGGTCACCTTCACGACGCTCACCATCACGGCGACCACCACGACCCTTAGGGGCGTATGTGACAACAACGTCAGGGCCAGATGCTGGCTTTACGATTATTTCGAGCTTCTCGTTACGAGGGTCGAGTGGGGAAGCGGTCTTTGGCGGAAGAACAGAGATGACTTCAATTCCGTCCATGTAGTTTTCTACATCGGCGCGGTAGACGTTTCCTACAACGGCTCCACCTTGAACCAAGGCAGCGCTGAGCGTGCCCTTAGGGAGTTTTGCCCCCGCAGCACGCCATGTTGCCACGTCACCATTAAGGCTCGTTATTTCGATCTCTATACGTCTTGACACAGAGATAAATCTTAGTCGCTCCAAGGGTATTGAATTATCAGCCTGGATTTATTCGATTTTTAATCTTTCGTCCTAAGGTAGAGCCCATGAGCGACGAGACTCCAAGCCAGCAACCAGACGAACGCACCCTCGCTGAGATTCTGAGAGATGTGGTTGAGAAATCAGCAACAGAACCAATCCTGAGCCAACCACAGGCTGCTCCATCACCCGCACCAGTTGAAGCAAAGGTCATTGTCGATGAGGTTCCGCTCGCGTCACAAAAAGCAGGACCGAAGTCAATCTTGTCGAGTCGAATTGGGCTGCTCTTGGTTGCTGGTCTGATTGGTGGACTTGCTGGTCACTATGCATCAGGCAGTTCGTCTTCTGGTAGTGGACTAACTATTCAATCCGTAACGAACTCACCAGGCGCAGCGATTCTTCCAAACGGACAAAGTATTCCAAAACTGATTCAACGTCTTCTTCCGAGTGTTGTCTCCATCGACGTACAAGGCAATGGTGGCGAGGATCAAGGAACGGGGATGATCATTTCTTCAAACGGACTCGTCATTACCAATAATCACGTAATCGCTGCAGCCACATTTGGTGGATCAATCACTGTGACTCGTTCTGGATCTACAAAGAAACTTCCAGCCACGCTCATTGGAACTAATCCAATTAATGACGTTGCGTTAATTCGAATCAACAACATCTCTGGGCTACCTGCAGTTTCCTTCGGGAATTCGAAGAAGCTCAATGTTGGTGACGCTGTTGTCGCGATTGGAAACGCACTCGGACTCGCAGAAGGAACACCAACCGTTACAACAGGAATTGTTTCTGCGCTTGGTCGCACTGTTACTGCTTCGTCATCAATGTCAACTGAGACGCTCAACGACATGATTCAAACTGACGCCGCAATTAACCCAGGAAACTCTGGTGGACCTCTTCTTGATTCGTATGGCAACGTTATTGGAATGAACACAGCGGTCGCTGGCACCCTGGCAGATGGTTCATCAGCTCAGAACATTGGCTTCGCAATACCTGCAGCCACTATCCAGTCACTCCTTAAGTCGTTGCTGGCCGGACAGACTGTTGTTAATCATGGTGCCTACATGGGTATTGAAATGGAATCGCTAACTCCATCGCTCCAGCAGCAATATGGATTCTCCGTAGCAAGTGGTGCCGTCATCATGAGTGTTATTTCTGGAACCCCAGCAGCATCTGCAGGACTCTTGCAAGGCGACATCATTGTTGGTATTAACGGCACGAAAATTGGTGGGGGAGCGGACGTCCAGCAAGTAATTTCCTCACATCACCCCGGTGACGTGATCACGATTTCGATTGTTCGTGGCTCAAAGCACCTCAGCATCAAGCTGACGCTCGGAACAAAACCGATTAATTAAGCAGTAGTGGCGATTCCGCCGT
>Ga0304728_1002811_pt1 | contig 10773 bp, 11 predicted proteins | sample C_130625_MF_Meta_FD_190476 | JGI IMG/M metagenome (GOLD analysis project Ga0304728, IMG submission 190476) | Freshwater microbial communities from Lake Croche, Canada to study carbon cycling - C_130625_MF_MetaG (v2) (version 2) | ecosystem: Environmental > Aquatic > Freshwater > Lake | place... | reverse complement strand
GCAGCCGATATTTACCGACCCGCTGCGATGGATCAATTAACCTTATTAGGAGAACAAATTGGAGTAGATGTTTTTGTAGAAAGAGAAAATAAAAATGCAGTCTCCATTGCGCAAAATGCATTAGTGTATGCCAAGGCCAATAACAAAAATGTTATTATTATTGATACAGCTGGTCGTTTAGCAGTAGATGAAGTCATGATGAATGAAGTGGCGGCCATTAAAAATGAAATTCAACCTCAAGAAATATTATTCGTTGTAGACTCAATGACAGGGCAGGATGCAGTGAATACTGCTAAAGTATTTAATGAGCGTTTAGATTTCACTGGAGTAGTTTTGACCAAGTTAGATGGCGATACGAGAGGTGGTGCGGCCTTGTCCATTAAGTATACTGTTAATAAGCCAATTAAGTTTATGAGCAGTGGTGAAAAGTTGGATACACTCTCTGTTTTTCATCCCGAGAGAATGGCCCAAAGAATTTTAGGCATGGGTGATATCACTTCTTTGGTAGAAAAAGCACAGTCACAATTTGATGAAGCAGAAGCCAAAAAATTAGAAAAAAGAATTCGAAAAAATCAATTTGATTTTGAAGACTTCTTAACCCAGATACAGCAGATCAAAAAAATGGGCAACTTAAAAGATTTAATGGGTATGATTCCAGGTATGGGTAAAAGTTTAAAAGATATAGACATTAAAGACGATGCCTTTAAAGGAGTAGAAGCCATTATACAATCAATGACCGTTTTAGAAAGAAGAAACCCAGACTTACTTTCACCTAGTCGTAAACAAAGGATTGCCAAAGGAGCCGGCAAGGATATTGGAGAAATCAATGCCTTTATTAAGCAGTTTGACCAAATGAAACAGATGATGAAGCAGATGTCATCAGGGGCAATGGCAGGTAAAATGCCTGGTTTGAGACGCTAAATTTCGAACTAACTAATTGATTTACAATTAATAGCATATTTTAAATCTATTTTTCCTTTGTTTATTGCCTGCTTTATATTATCTTTGCAGCCGATTTAACCCTATTTAATAACGCCTATAAATTTCTATTTAACATGGCAGTAAAAATGAGACTACAACGTCACGGTAGTAAAAAAAGGCCTTTCTACTTTATAGTAGTGGCTGACGGACGTGCACCAAGAGATGGTAAATTCATCCAAAAAATTGGTACTTACAACCCATTAACAGTTCCTGCAACTATCCAATTGGATCGTCAAAAGGCATTAGAGTGGTTAAACAAAGGTGCTCAACCTACAGACACCGTTCACAGAATTTTATCTTTCAAAGGAGTTCTTTATTTGAAGCATTTACTTCGTGGAGTAAAATTAGGTTTGTTTGATGATGCAACCGCAATGGAAAAATTCCAAACTTGGTATGCAGCTCATGAAGCAAAAATTGCAAGCACTAATGATACACACAAAAAAGCAGAAGCTGCTAAAAAAGTGTATGTACCTGTTGCTAAAAAAGTAGCAGAACCAGTAGCAGAAGAAACAACTGTTGAAGCAACTGAAGAAACTGCACCTGTAGCTGAAGCAGCTGCTGAAGTTTCTACAGAAGAAACACCTGCTGCAGAATAATTTTAAAATTAATCTAGCTTTATAAATGCCCCTAGTTCCTATCAACGGAATTGGGGGTTTTTTTTGAAAATGATTTTATCAACAAAACAATTAAATTAGCAAATGAGTAGTTATATACATATTGGTAAAATTGTGGCGCCACATGGTATTACGGGTCATGTTATTCTCGAGCATGCACTAGGCAAACCAATTAATTTTAAAGGTATTGAAGCCCTATTCATTGAAAAAAATGCTGCAAGTTTTATACCCTATTTTATTCAAAGCGCATCTGCTAAAACAGAAACCATTAGCCATTTGCAATTAGAAGGCATGCATAGTAGAGAAGCCACTGCACTATTATTAGGTAAAAAAGTTTGGTTACCTCAAGATGATTTTCAAAAATTAGTAGACAAACAATCGCCCTTAGCTTTATTAGGCTATACAGTAGAAGAAGCAGGAAAAGCAATTGGTATTATTCAAGAAGTAATTGAACAGCCACATCAATTAATGGTCACCATATTATATCAAGGCCAAGAAGCCTATATCCCTTTACACGAAGAAAGTTTAAAAGCAGTAAATCATAAGACAAAGACTATTAGTGTTGAACTACCTGATGGCTTATTGGATTTATATACATCACCGGCCGCAGAAAAATAATTTTATAAAGTCTACTAATTTAGTAGGAAATACATATCTTTGGACCCAAATCATGGTGATCCATATCATGGTGATCTTGATCATCATAATCATTGAAATAAAGACATAATATACATTTATATAAATTATAAACATGAGCCTAAGACTAGGGGATATTGCTCCCGATTTTAAAGCAAAAACAAGTATTGGTGATATTAGTTTTCATGAATACCTGGGGGATAGTTGGGGAATTTTATTTTCTCATCCTGCCGATTTTACACCCGTTTGCACCACTGAATTAGGACGCACTGCTGCTTTGCAAGAAGAATTTGCAAAACGCAATGTAAAAGTATTAGCCTTAAGTGTGGACGGGGTAGAAAGTCATCATAAATGGATTTCTGATATAAACGAAACACAACATGTAACAGTGGGCTTTCCCATCATTGCAGATGAAGATAAGCATGTGGCAGGCCTTTATGATATGATTCATCCCAATGCTTCTGAGACCTTTACGGTTCGTTCTTTATTTATAATAGGTCCCGATAAAAAAATTAAATTAACCTTAACCTATCCTGCCTCTACTGGTAGAAATTTCGTAGAAGTATTAAGAGTTATCGATTCTTTACAATTAACGGCTAACTATAGCGTTGCTACTCCTGCAAACTGGATAGAAGGAGAAGATGTAATTATAGTACCTGCTGTTAAAACTGAAGACGCCCTCCTTAAATTCCCTAAAGGTGTAAATATTATAAAACCTTATTTACGATATACCCCTCAGCCTAATAAATAAAAAGGCCTTATTGTATAAAGACTATTTTTCTTTATTCCATTTTTCTAGTTGTTGTAAAGTAGCTGTTAAATCTTTTGGTAAAGGAGCTTCTAAATGAAGCGTTTTTTCTTTGTATATAAATGATAAAGTATGAGCATGTAAAGCCTGTCTAGCCAATATGGGCCTTTCTTCTTCCTCTGCCTTGCTTAGTTTAAAATTTTTCTTTTTAATAGTTGATAATAATAGTTTTTCTCCATCTCCATAAACATCATCGGCTACAATGGGATGTCCAATTTGTTTGGCATGCACACGAATTTGATGTGTTCTTCCGGTATGAATTTGAAAAGAAACCCAAGCAAAACGTTTATAATTTTCTAAAACCTTATAAGTAGTTAAAGCTATTTTCCCTTTGGCATGTACAACCATGGTACCTTTTTTTACAGGATGCTCCATGATGGGTTGATCAATACTTCCTTCAGCGGGGGGCCTGCCTATAACCAAACCAAGGTATTTTTTTTCAATACTTCTTCCTTCAAATAATTCGCTTAATAATTTATGTGCCTCCCCATTTTTTGCAAATACAATTAAACCACTTGTGAATTGATCTAAGCGATGAACGGTAAAAATTTCGCCGTACTTTTCTTGTAATAAAGATTTAAGTGAAACCTCTTTTCCAAATCTATCAGGGATACTTAATAAACCAGCAGGTTTATTTAATACAATCATATCTTCATCTTCAAATAATATTGATAACATGTACTAATTAATTGGAAGATTTTCTGGTAAATGATTTATTTAAAAACTTTAATAGTCTAACTTCTTTTTCTGCTAAAAACCGCCACTTACCACGGTCTACATTTTTCTTGGTCAAGTTGGCAAACATAACTCTATCTAGGTGTCTTACATCATAGCCTAAATGTTCGAAAATACGACGCACAATACGGTTACGCCCGCTATGAATTTCAATACCAATTACATTTTTAGAAGTATTGGACAAATAGCTTACTGCATCTGCTGCAATAAATCCATCTTCTAATTCAACACCTGCAGCAATTGACTCCATATCGGCCTTGGTAACAGGTTTATCTAAGGTTACTTCGTATATTTTTTTAATCTCGTAAGAAGGGTGTGTCAATTTTTGTGCTAGGTCACCGTCGTTGGTTAAAATTAAAACACCTGTTGTATTTCTATCTAAACGACCTACAGGAAACATTCTTTGTGTGGTGGCGTTTTTAATAATATCTAAAACTGTTTTTCTACCCTCAGGGTCATTGGCTGTGCAGATATAATCCTTTGGTTTATTCAATAAAATATAGACAGGTGTTACCTGCAATTGTAATACTTTACCTTTTAATCTTACCACATCTTTGTACTTCACTTTGTAGCCTGGTTCTAAAACTATATCTCCATTCACTGCAACATGTCCTGCTTTTACCATCTCTGCAGCTTCTCTTCTTCCCGATATACCCGCATGCGCAATATATTTATTCAAAGGCATTTGTTCAAAAGGGGCATCAGCTGAGGCAGTTACCTTTCCAATGGAAGCTGTTCTTTTTTCATCTGCCTTGTCCATGGAGGCAGGGGTTCTTTTATTAGTGAATTTTGATTTATTTGTAGGGTTGCTAGCTAGTTCACCATATTTTGGGGCCTCCCCCTTTTTTACATAAGTGCTAGTTGATCTCTTTGAAGCAGGTGGTATTCTTTTATTATTGCCTAATGGTTCTACTGGAATGCCTCTTTCTTTATCTTTTTTTCTTTGACGCATGGCTTCTCCTGCAGCCCTCATTTCAATCTTGGCTTTCTTTTTTTCTTGTCTATATTCTTCTTTAACAGCGCTTCCTTTTTTCTTATTAGAAAACTTATCAAAGTTGTCAGATCTTTTTTGATTCATGAATCCTTTAATTAAAAATTATCTTTATTAGCTAATTGACCGCAGGCAGCATCAATATCCTTACCTCTACTATGTCTTACGCGCACATTGACTCTATTTTTTTGTAATATTTCTACAAATCTTTCAAAGCCTTCCTCGTCTGGTTTGTCAAAAGGAAAAATATCCACTGGATTGTATTCAATGACATTGATTAAATCCGCGGGCACTTGTCTGTAAATTTTGGTAAGCTCTTCTGCATCTTTTTCAGAATCATTGAAGTCTTTGAATAAGATATATTCAAATGTAACTTCCGTACCTGTCTTTTTATAAAAGTAATTAATGGCTTCAACTAAACCTTTAATATTATTACTTTCGTTAATAGGCATAATTTCATTACGCTTTTTATCATTGGCGGCATGCAATGAAATGGCTAATTTAAATTTCACATTATCGTCACCTAATTGTCTTATTTGTTTAATAAGGCCCGCAGTAGATACCGTAATTCTTTTAGCGCTCATGCCTAACCCATCAGGAGAAGTAATTTTTTCAATGGCTTTTAAAACATTATGGTAGTTCATCAAAGGCTCACCCATACCCATGAAAACAATATTGCTTAAATGTTTTTCATAAGTGGCTTCACTTTGTTGAAGAATATATACAACTTGATCATAAATTTCATCAAAGTTTAAATTTCTTTTACGCTCCATAGTACCTGTTGCACAAAATTTACAACTAAGACTACATCCAATTTGAGATGAAACGCAGGCTGTTTTTCTTAAAGTAGTGGGAATAAGCACGCCTTCAATCATATGACCATCAAAAGTTTTAAAACGTGTTTTTAAAGTACCATCTTCACTTTGTTGAGTAGTATTAATTTGTAAAGCAGGTAATTGAAATTCATTCTCTAATAAACTACGAAGGTCCTTGCTTAAGTTGGTCATTTCGTCGAAGCTATGTGCATGTTTTTGCCATAACCATTCTACAATCTGTTTTACTCTAAAAGGCTTTTCTCCTATTTTTGATATAAATCGCTCAATTTCAGCGACTTCTACATGTCTAATATTTGGTCTTGTCTTCTCCATAATGCAAAGATACTTGATCGGATTTGTATACTTTTAAATCTTTTTTTTTGCAGTTTTGAGCACCCAACATAATTAATATAAATTTATTATTAAATCGGAAACGTTTTCCCTATTTTCGGAATACAATTTGAAACAATTAAATAATAAATTATGAAAAAAATCGTCTTAATGGCAGTTATCCTAATGGGGGTATTTGCTAATGTAAATGCACAAACAAGTCCTTTGAAAGATTATTTAGGTAAATATGTATTTCCTGAAGGAAGTCCTGTAGCAGAAGTTACAGTAACTGTTGAAGACACTGTTTTAACAATTAATTCAGCAATGGGTTCTATACCTTTAGAAAAGAAAGGAGTAGACACTTTTTATTTAGCTGCTTACGATGCACCTATTATATTTAAGAGAGGAGCTGGTAATTCAGTAGAAACCTTAACTATCATTGTTCAAGGTATGGAGTTGGTTGCTAAAAGAGCTGCTACTACATATGCAATAAAAGAAGAAGATTTTTTCGCAAAGGTATGGGCGAATAAAAATAATTAGAACTCAAAATTAGAAAGGTCCAATAAAGAAACTGTGGTTTGTTTGCCGGTAATTATATTTTTTACTGTGCATTCATTTTTAGCAAGTTCTTCAGTACCTAGTATAATAACATTAGGAATTCCTTTTTTCTCGGCGTATTTAAATTGCTTGTCGAATTTACTTTTTTCAGGGTAAATTTCACAAGCAATTTTTTTATCCCTTAAATGCATCATTTGCAAGTAGGCTGCTTTAGCTTCCTGCTCTCCTAAATTAAAAAATAATACTTGGGTGCTTTGTTCAATGGTGGTTGGAAATAAATTTTTCTCTTCCATGACATCGTAAATTCTATCCACTCCAAAACTAATACCCACTCCTGCAATATTGGGCACGCCAAATAAACTAGTTAAGTCGTTATAACGACCCCCGCCACCAATACTACCCATTTGAGCGTCAATGGCCTTTACTTCAAAAATAAGGCCTGTGTAATAATTTAAGCCTCTTGCTAGTGTAAAGTCGGCCTCCAAATGCTTATCCATGCCCGTTTGTACATGATAGTCTATTACATAATTTATTTCTTCTATCCCTTTTTTGCCTATTTCATTATTACCTAATAAAGAAGTTAATTGATTTAGTTTTTCTGTATTGCTTCCTTCAATTGTTAAATACTGATGAATTATTTTTTGTTGCGCTTCGTTAAAATTTTTCTTCTCTAATTCTTCTTTTACTTTCTCCCAACCAATTTTATCTAATTTGTCAATGGCAATAGTTAAGTCTATTAATTTATCTTCTCCACCACAAATTTCTGCAAGGGCTAATAAAATTTTTCTATTATTTATTTTAACAACAACGGGTAAATTCAATTTTTTAAAAGCAGTGAGGTATACAGCCACTAAGTCTACTTCATTTAATAAACTTTCACTACCCACCACATCGGCATCGCATTGATAAAATTCACGGTATCTTCCTTTCTGAGGACGATCGGCACGCCATACTGGTTGAATTTGATATCTTTTAAAAGGGAAACTAAGTGCACCATGATGCATGGCCACATATCTTGCGAAGGGAATAGTTAAATCATATCTTAAAGCACGTTCAGTAATGGCTGTACTATTTTTACCTGCGAATAATTTTTCAACACCTTCTAATGTTTGTTCTTTTTTCTGTGGGTTGTCCAAGCCGTTATTTAAAATTTTAAATATAAGTTTATCGCCTTCCTCGCCATACTTACCCATTAAGGTTTCTAAGTTTTCCATAGCAGGGGTTTCCAAGGGCTGAAAACCATAGGTTTCAAAAACCAATTGAATCGTTTTAAATATAAACTGACGCTTTTGAACTGTAGCCGCATTAAAATCTCTGGTACCTTGTGGCAAAGAAGGTTTGCTCATAGTTTCAAATTTATAAGTAAAGATAAATTTTTTAAACTCATCGGCTATTAATTGTTTAAATTGCTTATTCAAAACAAGATTTTATGGAAAATAAAGAACCTAATCAAGTGCACTATGAGCCTAGATCGAATGCTCCTCGTGAAAAATCGGAGCGTACCTACCGAATTTTTAGAAGTATCTATGATTATACGATGGCCACCCTCATATTGGGTTGCGGGGTGCTAATGCTAGGTGCCAAATGGCTTCACTTAGACATGATAATTAACGCAGGTGCTGACTTTAGATATATTTTTGGTGGTCTTTGTTTGCTATATGGAGGTTTCAGATTGTATAGAGGTATTCATCAAATGTATTAGCCTTCTTTATTCCCTATTGATTATAAAATTAAGCATATGCGTTACTTGTCTATTATTATTAGCATTTTCATTTTAGCCTCAGCTTGCAAGAACCCTGTAAAAACTGAACAACTAGACAGTCCGAGTAAGGGGCATATTCAAATATCTGTGGAAGAAAGTTTTAAACCTTTTATAGAACAAGAGCTCAAAGTATTTGCTTTAAGCTTTCCAAATGCTACAATTGAAGTTGCGTATAAATCTGAAATAGAATGTTTCAAAGATTTAGCATCAGATAGTACCCGCATGATCATTGTGACAAGAGGCTTAGATAAAAAAGAACAAGCAAATTACAAAGACCAACTAAGTTATGCCCCCACTTTTGGCATACTTGCCTACAATGCCATTGCGGTGGTGGTTAATAAAAAATCCAAAGATTCTGTTTATTCGATGGCTGAGCTTAGTGCAGCACTCAGTGGTAAAAACAATAAGCAGGTGGTGATGGACGGAAGTCATTTAACAGGTGTGGTTCGATTTTTAAAAGACAGTTTATTGCATGCAACTAATTTTGGTAAAAATGTAGTTTCTGCAAATGGAAGTGAAGAAGTGATTTCTTATATAAAAAATAATCCTAATGCCATTGGCTTTGTGGGCATGAATTGGGTGGGCGATAATTATGATCCCAAACAAATGGAAGATAGAAAAACTATTAAAATGGCCTTAGTGGAATGCACCCTTTGTATTGAGAAAGGCTATTATTCACAACCTTCTCAAGCAAATATCAGTAAGGGTCATTATTCTCTTTCTTTACCCATTTATTACATTTTAAAAGAAAATGCCCCAGGACTAGGTACTGGCCTACTTAATTTTATGAGTCTTGAGCGAGGGCAGTTAATATTTCAAAGGTCTTTTTTGGTGCCTGCTAAAATGGGATTTCAGAAAAGAAAGGGTTTATTAAACTAAGGCTTATTCCTTACAGCCAAAATTTCAGGGTATTAACCAAAATTTAATGGGATTCTTGCCAAAAAATTAATATTTTTAGCACTCTCTATAAATGCTTATTTTATTAAAAAAATAGGTATTTGAAGCAGGTTAAAATTTAAAATGATAAAAAAGTAAGTGATGAAAAAATTGGTTTTTCTTTTAGCGGCATTTATTATGTCTTCTGCCTTAATGGCCCAAATAGTCCCTTCACCTTTAGGGGAAGGAGTGAAGTTGTTGAATTATGAAAAAAACAAGTCGGCTCTTAATTTTTTTAAGGAAGCTTATGATAAAAATCCAGGGGATGGAGAAACCACATTTTGGTATGGCCAAGCAATGTTAGCCCAAAACTATAATGGTATTTCTACGCCAGAGTCAATTCAAAAAGCAAAAGAATTATACCAAAAAAGCTTACAAGCCAAAGGTAATGATGCATGGTTATTAGTGGGTATGTCTCATATTCAATCTTTAGAAGGCGCTGATGCCAATGCAATAAAACAAAACTTAGAACTTGCCATTACTTCTACTTTAAATACCAAAGGAAAATATAAGGGTAAACCTAATCAAGACATCATTAATGCTATAGGGCATGTATTTGCTGAATTACCTATTAGTATTGGTGATCACAGATATGCAATCGATAAATTAAAAGAAACCATTAGTGCCTACGATGTAGTCAATCCAAGCCTTTACATCAACTTAGGCATAAACTATTTAAAGTTAGGCGGTGGTGAAAATGGAGGTGAGGCAGTTACAGCTTTCCAAAATGCCATCAATGCCGATCCAAAAAATGCCTATGCTTATTATAGAATTGGTAAAGTGTATCAAACCCAAAGTAATAAAGAATCTTTAGATGAATATTTTAATAAAGCCATAGCTGCTGACCCAGCCATAGCCCCTGTTTATTATTCTCTTTATACTTATTATGCAGAAGTAAGTACAAGTATTGCAAAAACCAATTTAGATTTATTTTTACAATACGCAGATAAGGATCCCATTTTTGAGTATTTCAGTGCCGATTATTTATTCAGATCTGGTCAATTCGAGCAGTCTTTAGAGAAAGCCAAAGCAATGGAAGCCGCAGGAAGTCTTACTATTTTTCCTGGCTTAGCAATTTTATTGGCTAAGAACTATGATAAAAAAGGAGATACTGTTCTAGCTAAATCCTATATTGAACCTTATATTACAAATACAAGTCCTGATAAATTGATCAATACTGATTACGAACTAGCGGTAAAGATTTTATCAAAATTCAGTGGTAGCCAAGCAAGTTTAGCTGTTATTTTAGAAAAAGCCATTGCAGCCGATTCAACCAATAAAAAAAATGTGCTTAAATTTTACAAATTAGGTTATGAAATGTTTGAAAAATCTAATATGTATGACAATGCTTATAAGTGGTTTGCAAGATATTCTGCAGTAAATGGCCTTAAGGATGAATTTTATTATTTCAAAACAGCCAGTTTAGCCCTAAATGCTAAAAATGGTCCTGCAGCAGACACAGCCGCTAAGGCTTATATAGCCGCATTCCCTGATAAGCCAAGAGGATATGTGTTTAATATTAATGCCGCTGCTTTATTAGATACGGGACTAGTGAAAAACTTGTATTTGGAAGCCTTAAACCTAAATAGTCAATATTTGGCAAAGGA
>Ga0304728_1002810_pt1 | contig 10776 bp, 10 predicted proteins | sample C_130625_MF_Meta_FD_190476 | JGI IMG/M metagenome (GOLD analysis project Ga0304728, IMG submission 190476) | Freshwater microbial communities from Lake Croche, Canada to study carbon cycling - C_130625_MF_MetaG (v2) (version 2) | ecosystem: Environmental > Aquatic > Freshwater > Lake | place... | reverse complement strand
ATTTCTTGTGCTGTCTCTGTACTCATATGCTTAGGTGCGATACATAGTGTAACCAATGTATCTTGCCAATCTAAGTATAATGAGATAGCAGTTACTGGATTGAATGGATCACTAGTAGGGCTGAAACCCTTCTCAGGATCAAAGTCTACCTCAATGTCAAAGAAGCAAGTATGAAGTTTTGGAGGTTCTGCCTTAAGATAGTTTTCGCTAAGGCAGCGAAAAATTACTGGTACGTCACTTTCAAAAAGTGATTTACCAGAATGTATTCTACGTTCTTTTTCAAACTCTTGTCGTTTGCGTGTACTGAAACGATTTACAGGGTCACCATATATACTGCGATACTTGCCCTTATGATCAGGGTAGTAGAATACATAGTTTGTGGGATATTCTTTGTATTGACGTTTGCCATCCTTGTCTCGTTCTACAACATAGATACGATCCTCATCCCTGCTATGAATAGCGTCAACGTAACTCAAAGTGTCTTACCTACAGTTTCCAAGATAGTGTTTAGTTCTTCGTGGTCAGCGTTTGTTTGACCGAGACTTGCTTTGTGTGCGACAGATATTGCCTTCTTAAGAATGCTAGGCTTTACTTCTAGTTCTTCTGCGATAGCCTTTACAGTATCACTTAGACCCTCACGTAGGGTATCGATTTCATGTAGGACTACCATGCCCTCGTTGATAAGTTGTGTCAACTTAGTCTTTTGCTCTCCGGTAAACATTTTACTCATAATTTCTCCTTGTTAAGTAATTTAGTATACATGCCTTGTGTAGAAAAGTCAAACATTTTGCTGACTTTCTACAATCTTTTTAACCACAGTATGTAGTCCTGGGTTGATATGTAATGCGTGTGGCATGAGATGTGTTCGTACATAGTTACGCATATATTTTGTGTCATCATTGCTATTGTCGTGACACCAATTGATATTTTTTCTTTTACACCGTTCAACGAACTCGCTTTTAGGTGTAGTTAAAAATGGGCGAATAACGTTGTTTCTTTTTGATGGAATAACTTTTGGTTGTCCGTGAAGTGATGACCAAATATATGTTTCAACACAGTCATCCAAATGATGTGCTGTAATTACTGGACCTAATGAATCACCAAAGCTATCTAAGAAGTCATAGCGTTCATTACGCCAATGTTCTTCCATGCTAAGTTCTTTGGGCTTAACATTACTAATCTTACCAAACATCAATGGAAGATTATGTTCGGTGCAGTAGTTAGCAACAAATTCAAATGCACGTTCGCTATTCTCTGTTCCATGATGGAAGAAAGCACAATTTACTTTATGATTCTTTGAAAGGAAATCTGTGATAGCAACACTATCAACACCGCCACTAAATGCGACAACGATTTCTTTTGGTAATGGAAAGAGCAGTTTTAGCATCTATGCAGTATAGCATAGATTATTCTTTATTGAAAGATTTCTGGGTGATTTTTACCAAATATCTTCATCGCTTTGCCCGCTGTCATATCAGCTAGCATTTCAATTGGGCTACCCGGATAGCTGTCACCAGGCTTGATCATATTCAATTCACCCTGACGTACATGGGTAAGTTCATGGTAAACAGTACGCATGATATCAACCATATTGCGATTGGCTACATATACCCAAACGCTATTGTCACTATCTTTATGTCTACCAGTATGATGCCCGGCTTGTGCTTCTTCTGTATTGTAACTGAATTCAAATTTAGGCGTAGACTTTAAGTTTAATTCATTGCTAGCCCATTTGATAAATTTCTGCATTATTGGGTTATCGTCTAAGAAGTCTGGTTCATCATTAGCTTCATCTAATTTACCTTTGACCCATTCGTCCGGTGATCTTTTGAATTTGTGAACAAACAAGTCATGTAATGCTTTGCCAGTGATACGATGTTTACTTGCAATATTTTGCATCAACTTGTCAATAGTAGTGTAATCATGTTTTTGTAATGACGGCAATCTTTTTGCTAATTCATTGGCAGCGGATTCAATAATAATGTGTTCAGTAAGCATTATGTATTTATCAAAAGGTGCTCACTTCGTAGTCCACGGTAGCGAATCGCTTCCTACGCCCAGCAGCCGGGCCACACGGTCCTAAGGTAGGTGTGTTCTTTACCAAGAACTTTCTTTAAGTTCAAGTGCGTATGTGTCAAATCTTTTCAATCTAGCTAAGAATTCATTAGTTTGCTCAGTAACAATTCCAGTCATTTGAAATGTAACTCGTGGAACATGTCCTGCATTTGCAGTAGAGTGTGGTACATTCTTCCAATCAAATGTAGATACGTCTCCGGCTTTCCATCCGGTATGAGTATAATTACCATAGCTCCAAAAATGTCCCATCTGCCAATCTGTTAGCTGAACAACAATTCTAGTAACCAAGTATGGTTGTTCTGGGTTCCATTTTTCAAGTTTGTCTAAATGCAAGTTCCAAACTTCACCGGGCATCTGTACATGTACACGATTCATGCAATCTTTAAGAGCAAACAAATCACTAATCTTTTGTAAGTTAGGGGTTATCTTCCATGATAGATGACTGATTACATAATCTTTGCCATACCCAGTATTTTCCAAATCATAATCTTCTGCTGCAAGTTCTTCTTCTGGTCTAGATTTGCCTGCTTGACCACGTGTACGCCATGATGCAGGTTTACTATCACTAACTGCTTCTTTAACATCAACTGAATAGTCAGCAATGATTCTTCCTAACTTGACAACGGTGTCATACTTAGGGTCTATTTTAGTAGGATCAAAGTGATACTTACTTCTTAGTTTTGTGTTTTCCCAATTTGAATTCATATTACAGTTACCCTTACATCTGATGCCCCATAATTCTGTTGATATTCAACTGGGGGCTGCTCTATATTTAACATATTGCAGAGCATGGTGTTATTTAATGGGGTTTTACCTGAGTAATTCAAAGTGCCGTTGACAATACCAATATTCTGTGCTTCAATAATCTTGGACATAGCACGTAGGTTTTGATATTTTTGATAGTTGGGATAGGTAATATCAAAATGTCCGCACTTTACCCACCAACCCAAACAAGCATCATCGGGACGATGCACCAATACGATTGGGCATTCGGGCCAATTCTTTTTTATAAACTCAATATTTTGAGTATAGCTGAACCAATGGCTTTTGATTATGCGAGTGCCTTCACCAGTAAATGGTCGATCAAATTCTAGTTCATGTTCTTCTTTACTACGTTCGCCTAATCCTGGATAGTGTGAAAACCAATCACCAAACTCCATGCCTGGATCAAAGTATGCACCTAGATGCATGAGTTCTGTCTTACCGGTTGCATCGTGAAAATAAGTGCGTTCCAGACTGAAATCACTACGATCAATGCTGGGGCTGTAGTAGATATTTTTGGTCACGCTGCTCCATTTACTGCCTGGGGCGCCGGCTATAAAGATATATTTCATTCTGGTTTAAATCGTTGTGCTATTGGTTGCCATTCTTTGCGTAACTTAGTCATGCTAGCATTTAGTCCTTGTGCTGTATGTTCACTAGTACTTATGAACATCATGTTCTCATCAAACTTTTCTTTAGCTTCTTTGCTATTGATAGCGGGTATAAAGTTACTACGATACCAGTCTTGTACATCTTTTGGTGTTCCTTTTGGTAGTATAAGATTCCAGCAACCGTACAGATTTAATCCCGGCGTATAGTCTTTCATCAATGGTGTTTTTTCTAATCCACGTATAGGTACTTCACTTGCTAGACCAATCAGTTTTAGTTTACCTGATTGTAAATAAGGATAACCTACTGCGACTGGAGTAACACCAAATTCAACATGTTCTCCCATTACATCCATTAATGCTTGTGCTGGACCTTTGTACATAATAGTTTCAACTTTGTCTCCCGGCACATTTAGTTTACTAGTTAGGTATTCTACTGCTAGTTTATGACCGCCTCCACCAATAGCAAAATTGATAGGTCTTTGTTTAGATTTAATTTCATTTATTAATTCTTCCGGTGTATTAACTTTGCTGTTAGGATGTGCCCAGAATGCTAATGGGCTTTTAGCAATATTGGCAATTGGCTCAAACTCAAAAATATTATATTTAATCATTTGCGGATACCATATCTCAGCAGTTACCCATTGACTATTACATGCTGGAATAGATATGGTGTATCCATCATTAGCTACTGTATTGAAATAGTTTGTAGCGAGATTACCATCTGCGCCTGGCTTATATTCAGATACAAACTTTGCACCAGTATTCTTTTCTACAATGTCTGATACAATTTTGAAACTAATCTCATTACCTGCACCCGGGCCATTTGGGTAGATAACAGTAATTGGCTTAGTAGGTTGCCAAGCAAAGGCTAATATAGGTATTAGTAATAGTAATGCTAAAAGTTTTTTCATTGTTTCTCCTTAAATAAATAACAATATCTAATAATATTTATTCTATTTATTAAAAAATCACATGAACACAAAAATTTTTACCCTAATCAAAGAAAATTTAGAACTTGCGTTTAATTTACCTAAGTATTCAAAAATTTCTATAGACGAATCTACAATTGTAGACCAATTACCTTGGACCCCTGCACGATACACTAAATTTAAAGATAGTGTAGAAGCTGAATTAAGTTTACCGTGTGAATACAGAGGGACATTAAAAGAGATAGTGTACAACTTAAGTGAAAGATACACACATAGATTCTTTAGTGAGATATGGAAACCACGCACAGGTGATTACGAACACACTGGTTGGGAACTTGCTGATGAGATTAATAAACTCAATCCAGAGAAAGTATTAGATGTTGGATGTGGATATCATCCATTCAAAGGTCGCATACAGAATCTGATTGGGATAGACCCATACAATAACTGTGCTGATTATGAAGTAGATATATTAGATTACAAAGTCAAGCCTGCAAGTTATGATGTTATCATAGCATTAGGTAGTATCAACTTCAACAGTAAAGATGAGATTGAGGGACGATTCAGTCATTGTATAGATTTACTCAAGACTGGTGGTAAGTTTTATTTACGTGCTAATCCAGGGATAACACATAAGACTGGACCTTATGTAGATATATTCCCATGGACGTTTGGAGTAGTGAATGAATTTTCTGAAAAGTATAATCTAAATTTAGATACGTTCAAACGTGATGCTAATGATAGACTATACTTTGTTTATACTAAACTTTAATCGTCACTCTTACCGCACTTAGCACGTTTAGCGTTGGTAAGTGCACCAAAATCAACAGGCCATTCTTGTCCCGGAGCCAATTCTTTAGCACCTTGCGGAAAAGTATAATGTACACCCGCAGTTTGTTGAATCTGTGCTATAGGTAATCTAAACTTAGTTAGATCATTGCCTAAGTTAGGATACGGGGCAACATGTGGAAAACTCCACCCTGCTACTTCGTTGGTTTTATTATTGATAACAATTTTGTAAAAACCATGAGGAACAACGACACCGTTGCCGATTTTCTTATCTTGTGCATTATATACCCCACCGACATAGATTGTATAGCTTTGATTGTGCTGAACTGCCCAACCACGTATACTTGTTTCTAATAGTTTCCAGATTCCGCGATTCAATGACCCGGCTTGAGGCGCCATATTTGTCATCAAAAAACTCTCATATTCAACTTGAGGATCCCAAGACAAATCTCCATCGGGACTCATATGACCTTTATCGTATCCAGTACCAGCATAATCTTCTGGCTTAGCACCATTTGACACACTTTGATCTGTTGCGAATGCATTTGTTCGTGCTACACAACCTAGCGCATTTTGCGGCATCAATTCATATATAACAAATTTAGGTATTTTAGCAGCAGCGTCATATCCAACAAGATATGCTTGACGGCAGATAGGAACAACACCTTGTGCTTGTGGAAAACCATATGGTGCATGTACACTACAAGTAGGCAACGGATTTGGGGGACGCTGTGTCCAAGCTGATGCAGTAAATGATGCTGCGATTAATGTTAATGCTAATATTTTTTTCATATTATTCGCGGGCTTTATTGAGTGTTGCACGAATCATCCAGGCTTTTTTAGAATATAAGTCCTGTAATTCAGCTAGATAGTTAGCGATACCTTGTGCTTTTTCTTGTGTCGCAACATCAAATAATCGTGTTACTAAAGCAATCATTTTTTGACAATCTGCTAAGAGTTCTTCAAGCATCAAATCAGCACGGGGAATTTTATATTGTTCTTCAATGATACTCAACTCAAGCATTCTTCCTAAACTGCCTGGGGAATAACTACCTAATGTTCTGATATATTCAGCAACAACATCAATACTCTCATATATTTCATCATACATTTTATTCAAGAATTTATGATATTGTGGGAAATTGCTTCCTTCAATATTCCAATGAAACCCGTGTGTTTTTGTGTATAGTACGAATGTGCTACCTAATAGCACTTTTAAATCTTCTGTTAACATTATTGTTGTCCTTGTTGTTGTAACAACTGTTTTGCTTTTTCTACACTAATCATAGGGCGAGGATGTGATCCATCTATAACGCTTTGTAAATATTCTGCACTATAACCACTTGGTGCTTTTGCTGCCGGCTGTTCGTCAGATGGTGCTACTTGAGTAGCAACCGGTTTACCAGTTAGTCGATTAATACTAGGGTCTTGATCTGGTAGTACACGACCGTGTGCTGCACCACCTAAAGCCATTGCGCCTGCTAACGCTGCGCTACCCAATGCGCTTTTCCAACCTTCATTGACTTGATGTACACCTGAAAGTATTGCTGATTCTTTTACTCCACTAGCTGCTTTAATTTTATCGTACATGGGATTATCAGGCGTGATTACATCTTTGCCTACACGAAATTTTTCAGCTTTCTTTGGCATTGCTATAGTATTATCAGGTTTTTTCTTTCTAGCTGCTGGTTTTTTAGTAGCAGTTGCTTTTGGTGTTGCAGTTGCTGCAACTTCAGGTGGAAAACTACTGTCAAGTCGTTGACGCAAATATTTTACTAATGCAGGTTGATCATCATTGTGTTGTGTCATTACAGTGTGCATAACATCATCAATCTGTTGTCTTACTGTACGGGCAACCGCTTGTTGTTCACGCGGTGTATTAGGTTCTGTTTGTTGCTGCTGCGATTGTTGTCCTTGTTGTGACTGTTGTCCTTGTTGTGACTGTTGTGCTGTATTACCTGTACTAGAAGCTGCACCACCACTTGCTCGCGGTTGAAAACTACTTTGACCTGCGTTCTTGTATGAATTTACTGAACCAGTAAATGAATTTACCATTCCACCTGCGTTATTTGCACCGGTAGTACCAGCGTCACCGGCCCGATGCACTAAACCTTGTGCAGTTTTAGATGTTGTTCCTCCAGTAGATGATGTGCTATTGTTTGTTCCGGATAATTGATTTGCCATGCTACCAAATGCACCTGCTCCTGCTCCACTTGCACTAGCATCTGCACCACCTGTACTACCTGCATCAGTAGGTGCATTTGTGTCTGCGGCAGCAGCTGCCGGACTCATCGTAAACGGTAGACCCATTTTTGTATATACTGTTGAAATTACTTCTTCTGGTACACCTTGTTTTTTCATAAAAGCTGCTAATTGATCTGAATCGCTCGGTTGTCCTGCTTGAGTCCAATTCATATTTAGTTTTTCTTTTGTGACGTTTGTAGTGAATTGATGTCCGAAGTTGCTTATTGCATTGCCCACTTTACCAGCAGTTTTATCTAACCAATTGAGTCCTCTTCCAATTATCCCTGGCTTGCTTTGCTTACCTTTGCCTCCCGGTTGATGCGGTGCATACTGTTCAGGACGACTACTACCTGGTGCTCGTGCTGCTTTAGCTGCTGCCGGAGCAGGTGTTGATGAAGCAGGTGCTGCCGGAGCAGGTGTTGATGAAGCAGGTGCTGCTGGGGTAGGTGTTGATGCTCTTGGATTTTCACCTTTTCTTATTCTTTCTAACTCGTCTGCTGATATTAAATTATCTGCTTCCATTACAGCAAGACGGTAACGGTCAACATTTTCAAATATAGTATATACACCCAATGTAGTTAAATTTACATTTCTAGTTTTATTACCAATACTTTCGTTTAATGCCCAATTCAATGCAGTAGTTTTCTTGTCTATCAAATCATATGCTGATAACTTTTTAAACGAAATCGATTCTACTATTTTTTTATTTCTAATGGTATTATTGTCTTTCCAGATACTCTCAGTAAACGCACCTCTAGTAGCTTTTACTTGTTTAGCTAATGCAGTTGGGACACTATCATATGCACCAGATGCAGTTTTAGCAGCAGTATCACTTGCAGTTCCTGCACCATGTAGATAAGTAGGTGCATTTACTGCTGGTATATGTATTTGAGTTCCTATTGCCAATGCGTCGGGATTAGTTATTCCAGGATTTGCACGTTGTAGTAATTCAACGCTCGTGTTGTATTTGTTTGCAATGACGCTTAATTTATCTCCCGGTACAACTGTCTTTACTATATCACTAGCAGCTGGTGGAAAATCAGTAGGAGTGGGTGTCACATCAGTGGGACTAGGTGTAACACTAGGATTAGGATTAGGTTGAAATTGTGATGGATCTAATTGATGCGGATTCGCTCCAGGTATATCAGGTCCTGTCGTAGTAGTCGCTGCATTAGCTTTAGCAGCTAACGCTTGACCGGCGTATGACAATGCAGCAGCACCTGCACCTTTGCCAATCACACTTGATAACTTGTCGCCTCTGATAGCACTATCAAGTGCATAAGTCAGTCCTGCTATAGCAGGAAGTCCTGCACCACCAGTAGCAAGTCCAATCGCAGCAACCAATGCTGCTTTAGCGAATCCTGCTGTCTTGGGATATTGTTTAACAAGATTACGATATCCAATAATAGATTTCATTATCGCACTTTTATCCCCGCCTGTCATTTTACCTATAGCTGCTGTAGCTTGATCGTATGCAACATCGACTGCCGATACTGGAACTGAATTTTGAATAGAATTTAAAACATTTGATACGGAATCTTTAACACTTGTAACTGCTTTCCCTGTTGCATCTTTGCCTCGACCCAACATTGTACGATTAGCACCAGTGTCTTTATTTGTCATGCTTGTTTCAGCATCAGCAAATATTTGAGAAATTTCTTGTTTACTAAGTTTGCGTTCAGCTATATACATACCTACTGCTTTAAATTGACGATAGATAGGATCTTCCATCAATAAAGATTCATTCAAAACAAATTGCTTACTTTCTGATACCTTCTTGGCATCATTGTCAAATTGTTTTTTAGTAGCAGTGTTGATACCTTTGAAACGTTTGTCACCTTTTTTGAAGTCACCCTCTTTATCAGCTTTGCTAGCATCAGCCGCAGCAGCAGTTTTATATTTTGCTAACTTAGTGTTAGATAGTTCTGCTAAAAATTCATTGGTTCTCATAATTATGCTTTCTTATTTTTGGTAACTGTTTTTTTGCTTTCATACGCGATAGAAGCACCGGGTCTAGAAGAAGATGTGTAACCTTTATCTGTCTGCAATCTTGCTGGTTCATCACCAGTAGCTGAATATGGAGTATTACTTAGATTGTTTGAATCATGCTGTCTCTGATATTCTTGGTTAGATGCATCCATCTCATCTTTGCTGACTAATGGAGGTTGTGCAGGTGCTCTTTGTAGTGTGTAATTAAAGAACTTGATACCTTTAGATTTCAAGAAATTTTCAAGCGCAGCCGATGCCCTACCAGGAGTTTGATATTCTGTTCCAAGATTGATATCTTTCGTGACTGTATTGTCACCGACTCTAAATGTTACATGTGCAACGATAGATGGTAAATTATCATAACCTGAAGGAGCACTCTGCGCCTGGGCAGAACCACCACCAAGTGCAGCAGCGCCAGCTAATGCAGCAGCACCTAGTTTACTTTTCCAACCTTCTTCTACACTTTTATTAGCAGCATCCCATGCAGCATCAGTCTTTACATTGTATTCTTTGCCACCGGCACCTATATCAGCAATTCTGCTACCAATAGCTTGCTTAGTTTTAACTACAGCTTTGTTGTGTTTATTCACACTCTTTTGCATTAGTTTACCGAAGTTTGGATTGCGTTTAAGGGCCCTTTCATCTTCTGGACTTCTTGAACTTGCTGCTGCTTTTCTCAAATCGCCTAAGTCAAATGCCTCTGCCACACCTTGCTCTGACAACCATATCTTCTTAGAGGGCACCGTGCTACCAGCGCACGATGGGTCTGTATCAACTAATTGTTGAATAGTGTCAATCATTTTTTCTGCTTTTTGTTTACCATTAGGAGTGTTGATTTGTCCAGAATTGGCCAATGATTTTAATTGTGAGTGCAGGGCACCATATTGTCGTTGTCCAGGAGTTTGTTTGAAATTGCCTTCCGCCATACCTGGCTTAGGCATAGATTTATTTTTTTGATGTTCTTTCCATTTTTCTTTTGCCCACTCATACGCAGCTTGCCCAACTTTGCCAGCTGCGGCGGCTGCAGCCAAATATACTCCGAGGTCTCCACTAAGTGGAGTGTACTCATTTAATTGCTCGTCATCTGAATTATCAGTAGCTAATACATCTGCTACTGTACCGATATGGTCGTTTGCTACTGTGATATAGCTATATTCCCATGTATCTAGTTGTTTACCTTGCTTCAACATCTGATGTATCTGCTTGCAATTCTTTGCGATATTACGCAATTCTCCCATAGCCATTTCTGGCATCTGTTCGCCACCATCACTATCTTCGTATGCAAGACCACCGGCAATGACGCCTGCCCCTTCCATAGCACCATGCTGCATCTCTTGGCTGCTGATTAGATAATCCATTACACTGACCATCATGCC